>ERZ791794.702-NODE-702-length-21450-cov-71.491844_pt1 | contig 21450 bp, 14 predicted proteins | sample MGYA00510312_ERZ791794 | MGnify/ENA primary metagenome ERZ791794 (study PRJEB30046, sample SAMN00791977) | human gut metagenome | study: EMG produced TPA metagenomics assembly of the A metagenome-wide association study of gut microbiota in type 2... | reverse complement strand
CTCTATGAGTTCGGTTCTGAGGAGCAGCGCCAGAAGTACATCCCTCGCATCTGCGCAGGCGAAACCATGAGTATGGACTTGACAGAGCCTGATGCAGGTTCCGACCTGCAGCGCGTAATGCTGAAGGCTACACAGGATGAGGACGGCACATGGCGTCTGAATGGTGTGAAGCGTTTCATCACCAATGGTGACTCAGACATCCACCTGGTTCTGGCTCGTTCAGAGGAAGGCACCAAGGACGGTCGTGGTCTTTCTATGTTCATCTACGACAAGCGTGATGGTGGCGTAACCGTTCGTCACATCGAGCACAAGTTGGGTATCCACGGTTCTCCTACCTGCGAGTTGGTTTACAAGAATGCCAAGGCAGAGCTTTGCGGTAACACCCGTCTCGGATTGATTAAGTACGTGATGGCTCTGATGAATGGTGCCCGTCTGGGTATTGCAGCTCAGAGTGTAGGTGTTGAGCAGGAGGCTTACAACGAGGGCTTGGCCTATGCCAAGGAGCGTGCTCAGTTTGGTGAGAAGATCATCAACTTCCCAGCCGTTTATGACATGCTTTCAAGAATGAAGGCTAAGTTGGATGCAGGCCGTTCACTCCTCTACTGCTGCGCTCGCTACGTAGATATCTACAAGGCTTTGGAAGACATCGCCCGCGACACTAAGCTCACTCCAGAGGAGCGTCAGGAGATGAAGAAATACACCCGCTTGGCTGATGCATTCACACCATTGACTAAGGGTATGAACTCAGAGTATGCTAACCAGAATGCATACGATGCCATCAGCATCCACGGTGGTTCTGGTTTCATCATGGAGTACAAGTGCCAGCGCCTGTTCCGTGATGCCCGCATCTTCTCTATCTACGAGGGAACTACCCAGCTTCAGGTTGTTGCAGCCATCCGCTACATCACCAACGGTACCTATCTCAACATCATCAAGGAGATGTTGGAGAGCGAGGTTTCAGATGATTTGAAGGCATTGAAGGAGCGCGTGGCTAAGCTCGTAGAACTTTACGAGGCAGCCATCAACAAGGTGAAGGAGGCAAACGATCAGGCTGTTCACGACTTCCTGGCTCGCCGTCTCTACAACATGACTGGCGACATCGTAATGTCTCTTCTCATCCTCGATGATGCTACCAAGGCACCAGAGATGTTTGCCAAGAGTGCCAACGTATATGTTCGCATGGCAGAGGAGGAAGTTCTCGGTCATTCAGCATACATCCAGAACTTCAAGGCAGAAGACTTGGAGAGCTTCAAAGCATAAGATTATCATTACAAATATTATATAAAAAGTCCGTGGGCAGGAAATTTTTCTTGTCCACGGATTTTTCTTTTCTATACAAAGATAGGGATTTTCCCTTCTACTTTAGGGAATCCTTCTCTTTTTATTTCAAAAGAAAGCTGTACTTTTGCAACCATAAAACAATATAATAACTTATAAAAACAGTATCGCTTATGAAAAGAAATGAAGTAATGGCGCTTATCGCCACAACCATATTGATGTTTGCCGTATGCCTCTCGGCTTCGGCTAAAGGAAAAAGAAACGTGGAGCGGGGAATGACCAAGCAGGAAGTAATAGCCATTCTTGGAAAACCTAAGCTCACCAGTTTCGACATGTATGGGGACAAATGGGAATATGACAAATATAATTATCTGTCTGGAGATTCCAAGTACATCACGGTCTTCTTCGACAGAAACGGAAAGGTTGTGCAGTACGATACAAAAATCATAGAACTAAACAGCCAAACATCGAATGTACAGCAGCCACACCCAACTCCACCCCTCTACGATGGAAGATGTGATCCAGATGGCAGAATGGATTACGGCTATTGTCTCGATGATGCTTCCTTCTCCAAACTATATAATAAGGTGAAGAAGGCGAGCTTTGATGACAACAAGTTCGACCTGATAGAAGTAGCCAGCCTCGGCTGTTACTATTCCTGCGCCCAAGCCGTCAGCATGATGAATATATTCACTTTTGGTGACAGCAAGATAAAAGCCCTCAGACTGATGGCTCCTCATATCATAGATTTGCAGAATGCCATTATCATCTATCAGCAATTCAATTTTGAAAGCGAAAAGCAAAAGGTAGGAGAAATATTAAGAAACAGCAGAATATCTCCTCAAAACTTGCATATTCAATGAAAAAGCATTAATTTTGCACTCAAAAACTGCAAAATAAATGAATACAAAGATATTATCAAAAGACAAAGACCCGATGGGTGCCGCTATCCTTGATTATCAGAAATCGGGAAGAGCAGGAAGATTACGTGTGCTCTCTTCTATGTTCGAAGAGGACGAAATGCCGGTGAAACATCTCTTCAGAAAAGTTGAGGAGATGCCGATGCTGGAGCAGAAGGCCTTGCAACTCACAAAAGGGCGTGTACTGGATATCGGAGCCGGCAGCGGCTGCCATACGCTCGCCTTGCAGGAGAAGGGATTGGAGGTGAAGGCGATTGATATTTCGCCTTTGAGTTGCGAAGCGATGAAGCTGAGAGGAGTGAAGGATGCGGAATGCATCAATCTCTTCGACCCACATCTGAGCAGTGGAAATCATTCCGAAGAGCATCAGAAGACTCTTTCTGAAGAAAACCAGAAGCAGTTTGAAGGCGGTTTCGATACGATTCTTCTCCTGATGAACGGAACGGGAATTGCCGGAAAGATAGAAAATCTCCCTGCCCTCTTCCTGCGCCTGAAGGCGTTGCTGAATCCGGGCGGTCAGATTCTCATCGATTCCTCTGATTTGAAATATATTTACGAGAATGAGGATGGAAGTTTCGATATCAATCTGAATGGAGCCTATTACGGAGAAGTAGATTACCAGATGATCTACAAGGATGTAAAGGGCGACCGCTTCGACTGGCTCTACGTAGATTTCCCATTACTGAAATCCATCGCCGAAACCTGCGGGTTACATGGTGAACTCGTGGCAGAAGGCGAACACTACGACTATCTGGCGAGGATTTTCTAAAAAACATCATAAAAAAGTGAAGGAGCTAAGACAAATGTTCTTGGCTCCTTCACTTTTTTCCTCCTAACCTATTTTATCTTATCGTTGAAATCGTGACATCTGAAAACTCGTTCATGTAATCAAGAATCTCCATAGTGTGGAAATCGCGCTTTGCCTTGATTTCTATGTTCGCTTCCAGGAATTCCTCCTTCGAGAAGCGGCGCTCTTTCAGCTCATAGGAATGAACTTCCAGGCCTTTCTGCTTGATTTGCCTGATAAACTCCTTCACGCTTTCACGAGATGGCGCGGTGAAGGTCAATTCGATGGTGGTTGTTCCCAACTGCGGAATCCAGTAGTTCAATACTTCCAGTCCCAGCAGCACCATCGCCGTGGTAATAGCTGCAGCCACATACATTCCCGTACCGCACGCCAGACCGATGGCTGCCGTCACCCACAAGCCTGCAGCAGTAGTCAATCCTCTCACCACGTTCTTCTGGAAGATAATCGTTCCGGCGCCCAGAAATCCAATGCCCGAAACCACCTGGGCAGCAACGCGCGAGGAATCCTTCAGATCAAAGCCAAATCCATACTGGGAAACTACACAGAAAAGCGCACTACCCAGGGCTACTAGGAAGTGAGTGCGGAACCCCGCCTCCTTGGCACGGTATTCTCTTTCGATTCCTATCGCTCCTCCCAAAATGAGAGCCAGAGACAGGCGAACAGTCAGGTCTATATAGGTTGCATCCATAAATATCCTTTCTTTTTAAAAGATGAAAGAAGCATCACAAAATGCCTCTATTTGATGTTATCAATGCAAATATACAACTTTTCTTTGAAAGAAAGGCGAGAATTTCAAAAAAATAATGTATCTTTGCAACTGTTAGTGCCTATTTCGGCAATTTATTCACAAATACACATTTATTTATATACATGGCAACAGTTGACGACAAGAAGATTATCTTCTCAATGGTGGGCGTATCTAAGATTATCCCACAAAACCAGAAGCAGATTCTGAAGAACATCTACCTATCGTTCTTCTACGGAGCAAAAATCGGTATCATCGGTTTGAACGGTGCCGGTAAATCTACGTTGATGAAAATCATCGCAGGACTTGAGCAACCTACCCAGGGTGAGGTGGTTTGGAGCCCAGGCTACTCTGTGGGCTACTTGCCTCAGGATCCTCCGCTCGACGAGAACAAGACCGTGAAGGAAAACGTGATGGAGGGTGTGCAGAAAATCTATGATGCACTCGCAGAATACGAGGACATCAACAATAAGTTCGGTCTCGAGGAATATTACGGAGACCCTGATAAGATGGACAAGCTGATGCAGCGTCAGGCTGAGGTGCAGGATATCATTGATGCAACCGATGCCTGGAACATCGACTCCAAGCTGGAACGTGCGATGGCTGCCCTGCATTGTCCTCCTGGTGATTGGCCAGTTACCAATCTCTCGGGTGGTGAGCGCCGCCGCGTGGCTCTCTGCCGCCTGCTCCTGCAGAAGCCGGACGTGCTCCTGCTCGATGAGCCTACCAACCACCTGGATGCTGAGAGCATCGACTGGCTGGAGCAGCACCTGCAGCAGTATGAGGGAACCGTAATCGCCGTAACCCACGACCGCTACTTCCTCGACGACGTGAGCGAGTGGATTCTGGAGTTGGACCGTGGCGAGGGTATTCCATGGAAGGGCAACTACTCTTCATGGCTCGACCAGAAGACCAAGCGAATGATTCAGGAGGAGAAGACTGCCTCTAAGCGCCGCAAGACATTGGAGCGCGAGTTGGAATGGGTTCGCATGGCGCCTAAGGCCCGTCAGGCTAAGGGTAAGGCTCGTCTGAACTCTTACGAGCAGATGCTCAACCAGGAGCAGAAGGAGCGCGAGGAGAAGCTGGAGATCTTCATCCCTAACGGTCCTCGTCTGGGCGACAAGGTGATTGAGGCTCAGCATGTAAAGAAAGCGTTCGGCGAAAAGGTTCTCTTCAACGACCTCAACTTCATGCTTCCTCCTAACGGCATCGTAGGTGTGATTGGTCCTAACGGAGCCGGCAAGACTACCCTCTTCCGCCTCATCATGGGCTTGGATCAGGCTGATGGCGGCACATTCGAGGTGGGTGAGACCGTGAAGCTGGCTTATGTTGACCAGCAGCACAAGGACATCGACCCTCAGAAGACTGTTTACGAGGTAATTTCCCAGGGCAACGAGACCTTGCGTCTGGGTGGCAGAGATGTGAATGCACGTGCTTACATCTCCCGCTTCAACTTCTCGGGCACCGACCAGAGCAAGCTCTGTAGTGTTCTCTCGGGTGGTGAGCGCAACCGTCTGCAGTTGGCTTTGGCATTGAAGCAAGAGGGCAACGTATTGCTTCTCGATGAGCCTACCAACGATATCGACGTGAACACGCTACGTGCATTAGAGGAAGGTTTGGAAGCATTTGCCGGTTGTGCGGTGGTTATCAGCCACGACCGCTGGTTCCTCGACCGTATCTGTACCCACATTCTTGCCTTCGAAGGCAACGGTGAGGTCTTCTTCTTCGAGGGCAGCTATTCTGAGTATGAAATCAACAAGGCGCGCCGTCTTGGCGATACAGAAATCAAGAAGGGTCGCTATCGCAAGCTGATGGAGGAATAAAGATTCGAAAAAGGAAGCAATGATAGATTCCTGGGAAAGGAATAAAGTTTCGAAAAAGGAAGCAATAATAGATTCCTAGAAGCAATTAAATATTTAGCCTTAAGGGAAAAAATATTTTCCCTTAAGGCTATTTTTTTTTTGCCTTAAGGGTAAATATTTACTTTACTACTACCTTGCGGGTAGAACCATCGCTCATGCGGATGATGTTGAGACCCTTCTGAGGAGCAGAGATTCGCTTGCCGTCAGCAGAGAAGCGAGCCACCTCGCGAAGCTCTACGCTGTTCCACTTGCCAGTAGCAATACCAGTAGAAAGATTCTTCTCACAGCCCACATTGTCGATGCAAACATAGGTTGATGTATTCAGATAGCCATAACTCTTGTCTGTACCATCAAAGCTGATGCTCAGGGAAACAACCTTGCCCAAAGAAGAAAGGTCAAGCCAATCCCAATCTGTCAGACAAGTCCAGTCTGCCTCATTCTCAGAACGGTAATCAGCCAGATAATACTCTACGGAAGCTGTTGACTTGTCAGCCTTAGTACCAGTAAAGATTACCTTGAACCAAGAACCCTGCTTAAACTTATTGGCAGCTCCATTGCCATTCTTCACGCATTCTACAACCCAAGCAGAGTTGGTGATGTTCATACCCTTTACTACTCGTCCATCAGGAGCATCAGCCACCTTGATTACTTCCATAGGTGTATTAGGAAGAGAATTTCCATACAATACTCCGTAATTGGTAGAACCCTCAGCACCATGGCCTGCAGCAGAATTCCACTGGTCTTTGTCCAAAGATTCAAATGAGGTTGCGGTCATGTTGCTGTAAGAACAACCCATCCAGGAACCCCAAGCTGGGTTTACAGAGTTGACAAACTCATAAGAACCACTCTTGAAAGTACCAACCCATTCCGGACCATAAGCACCAGATACTTCCTCTGCATTATCAGCAGGACCAGCCCAGTGGCTTTTAGGCTCCAAGGTCAAATCCTCGAAGGTAGCCACAGCAGCATCCTGCGAAGCCTCAGCAGTCACTGCTGCATTGTTATCCTGTGCATTCGCTACAGATGAAACACTCAACAAGGCTGCAACGAAAGCAGCCGACAAAGAATACGAGTAAATCTTTTTCATACTTTACCTTATTTATTATTAATAATTGAATTTTCTGTTTGATTGATGATTCGCCCCAGAAGAGGACTTTACTTGAAGATTATCTTCTTGCCATTCTTGATATAAATTCCCTTCTGCGGAGTAGCCACACGGCGACCCATCAGGTCGTAATAGCCATCATCCTTGGCGGCAAACTTACTGTCGGTCTTGATGACAGAAAGTCCTGTAGAGGTACGAGGGGTGATGATGATAGGATTCTCATCATAACCTTCTACCAGATGAAGATCCTGGAAGCCTGTTACCTCGGTAGAAGTCTCGCCCAGCCAGCCACAATACTGGAAGGTTCCGTTCACCACCTTCACGAAGTTGATTTTCTCCAAATCCACGTGGTTGCCCTGCTCATCCACCGCCCAGTCGATATCGAAGGTGGAGTAATCATCCGTATTGAGCGAAGCATCCACATAGCCATACGAATCCTTGGCGTAGCGATAGAGCACCCAACTTTGCGAAGTCTCGGTTCCATAATTCACGGCATTGTTAGGCAATTTACCTCCCTTGAAAGTCAAGGTTTCTCCTTCCTCCCACAAAGGCCAGAAAGACTGCTTGTGGAATGAAATCTTCATGTGATAGCCCGTAGAATCCCGGCGTTCACCGTTCTTATCAGTCCATGAAGCCTCCCACTTGATGTAGTTATCAAACGAAGAGAACATCTGCGAATGCTCTCCTTCCTCTGCCACTGGCTTGTGATAGGTGATGGAGAAATCGTGAATCTCATCTGTATAATACTCAGAACCAGCCAGCTCATACCACTTGCAGGTGTTCACATCATCGCCCACACCCACATACACGATGCCCGGCTCAAAAGAACCGCCGATGGTCTCCTTGCCATATTTCGGGTCACCACTGCTATAGAAGCCATTACCCTTGATGCGGAGGTCGGAACCTCGCTTGTTCTGTACTGGGTGGTCGAACTTCACGGTTACGTATCCGCCGTAAGTACCCAGATGCACAATCTGACCATCATTCAAGGCTTCGGTAGCCTCCTTGCAAACCTCCTCGTGGGTGGTTCCCTCCTCAGCCTGAGGCATGGTGTTGACAAACTGTCCTGGAGCTGGATGCAACTCCACAACTTCTACATTCTGTGTCTGTGCCGAAGCCATTCCCATGGAAAGGCTCAGCAATGTGCTCATTAAAATTCTATTCATATCTTTCATCTTACTTGTTTTCATAAATCGGCAAAGCCAGGATATGTGCCGGATTCACATACGTTTTCTGCGGCGCAAACACCGGCTGTCCCTCCTTGGTGTAGCCATAAAGATAACCCGCTGAGCCATAACTGCCCGCATCCGTGAAATACACGTTTTGGGTATAAGGCGAAATATAAAGCTCGTATGGCGAAGTTATCTCCTTGATTTTCTGGGTGATGGTTTCACAGAAGATACCATCTTTCACCTCCTTGGTCTCAGGATTGATGGTCTTGATCTGATAAACATACGCCCCCGTATTATACGAGAATTCGGAACCAACGGTATAAAACAGTTTGCCATCGGTGGTATTATAGGTACAAGGGAAATCGAAAGTAGAAACCTTATCTGTCTTGCAATCCACTATCACCGTCTTAGGCTTCACATTGTAATAATCTCCGCAGGAATTGATGCAGAGATACTGGCCTGCCTGCGACATTTCGCCATAGAGATTGATGCAGCCCGTATCGATGGTCTTGATGGATTTCATCGTCTCAGCATCCACCACCTGCACGGTGGTTTCATACGCATGATTCTCAGAGAAAGCGTAGCCTCCGGTATTTGCCACATAGAGTTTGCCCTCATAAAGACGCACTCCCTCAGGCTCCCAGCCCACCTCGCAAGTGGCAACCACCTGCTTGGTCTTCACATCAATCTTAGCCACATACCCCTTTTCGAAGGTCTGGTTGCCGCATTGGTGGGCGTAGGATGTGATGTAGAGATAGTTGCCGTCTGCGCACATTCTGCGATTGTTGGGCACATTCTCGGTAGCCCCGCAAGCCGTTCCGTCGGGATGAATATACTGGATGATGTTCGACCAGTTCACGGCGATGGCAATGAGCGTATCATTCACCTGGACGATGTCATTGGGCGTATCTCCCAGTTTGCTGCCGTTCACCTGTCGGAACCACTTGTTGGTGAGCACACCCGCCGTTCCATCGTAATAGGAAAGCTGCCCGTTATCCGACTGCCAGTTTCCCTCGTTGCAGACGATGAGATTCTCGCCGATAAGCGTAGGAGGATTTACCGGCTGGGAATCATCCGCTCCATTCTCGTTGGAACAGGCGACAAAACTGAGCGATAATCCTATCATCGCCAGCATTCCTAATATCTTATTTCCAAATTTTATTCTCATTTTCAGAAAATCTATCATCTATAAACTATTAACTATAAATTATCAACTATAAACTCTCAACCCTAAAGGTTACGCCAAATCTCCTTCCCGGCATCGGCCAGCGCTGAATCATCTCGTAACGCTCGTCAAAGATGTCCTGGCACTCTGCCTCCACCGTATAGTGGCGCAGGAACCGGTAGCCTATCTTCAAGTCGGTGCAGTTGTACGCCGACAAAGGGTCTTCGATGGCATTCTCCGCCGTCCAATATCGCTTATCCACAAACATGTGGGAGATGGAAGCCGTCCAACCCTTATATAATAAGGTATAGACCGCCGTCATCGACCATCTAGGCGAATAGGCGATGAAGTCATTATAGGCATCCTCCTTCGGGTTAGTGCGGTTCCGGTCATCCTGATACGTGCCCGTAAGGAGCAGGGAATGCTGGCGATAATGCGCATTCACGCTCACATCCACACCCATGCAGCGGGTGTAGCCATAGTTGAGCATCGTCCACTGATACGAACCCTTCAGCGGCAGACAGACGATGCGGTCTTCCACCCGGTTGTAATACCAGTCTGCCTGCACATCTACAAAAGGCTTGCTGAAGGTTATTCCCACATCCACCTGCTTGGTGTATTCCGGCTTCAGATTGCGATTGCCCACCATCGTATAATAGAGGTCGTTGAGGGTTGGCGCCCGGAACACGGTTTTGTAGAACGAGCGGAGGGTCCAGTCGCCCAACGTATAGGAAGCCAGCGCATTCCACGTCATCTTATGCAGAGGTTTTGCCTTGCCCTGGGTATGGTCGGCGAGATGCGTATAGAGTCCGCTTACGCTAGCCTTCAATCCCCCATGCTGATAGAACGCCGAGAGCGAGCTTTTGCTGTCCAGGCGATAGACGTAGTGGAAATTCTTCACATCGGTGGTGAGGTCACTCCATCGCAGGTCGCTGGAAGCAGAGAAACCGAAATCGCGAATCTGATAGGAAGCCGAGAGCGCCGCATACACATCCTGCTGATGATACCTGTTGTTGGCATGAACCGAGATATTCTCAGGATAATCCGAACGGTAGTGCAGGAAATCATTGGCGTATTTCAATATCGCCCTGATGCCTATCGAATGCTGATTTTCCGATAAAGGCTGATGCTTTCCGAAAGGAATCTGCGTACGATACGACAGTTGCGAGAAGAAGTTGCGGTCCCATTCCCTGCCCACATCGGTGTAGGTATCCGAGAGTCGGCGCACGATTCCGCCCGGCAATCCCCGTCGGGAATTGAAGTAATACGTGTGCCATTGCAATCCCTTGTAGAAGGCGCAGCTTTCGATGCGGAACATCGTAATGTCGGAGTTGCGTCGGGTTCCCGTGGTGTCCTCGTATTCCGTATGATATTCAAACGGATAGTTGCCCTTGCTATGGGTAAAGGCAGCATCTATGAAGCCCCAATTCCGATAACTGTAAGTGGCTGACAACTTGTGGGTTCCAAACGAGCCTAACTGGTAGGAAGCCTTGAGCTGAGTGCTGTCGGGGCGATGGGTCTTGAGATAAACCGTGGAGGCGGAAGCATATTCCGAAGCAGTCATCAGCATCTCCGTCTTGTTGGCATTGAAGAGCGAAACCGATTCCAGGGTAGAGAGCGAGTATTTGCCCAAATCCACCGTACCGTTCTGTGCGTTGGTGATGCGCACCCCATCCAGATAAACGCCCACATGCTGAGATCCGAGCGACCGCACGTTCACAGTTTTCTGTCCACCCAATCCGCCATAGTCCTTGATTTGCACGCCCGCCATATATTTCAGCGCATCTGCCACATTATTGGAAGGCAGGTTCTGCAACTGCTGATAGTTGATGGATTGATGGGGAGTAACCTCCTGCATTGCCTTCACCACCACCTCGTCCAAGGCCTGCACCGAATCGGTTCGAAAACTCTGCCCATACGATACAGCATTTGCTGCCATGCATCCCCCGACGCACAGCAGTAATTTTCCTATTCTCATTTAATCTCCTTATACCTTAAACCTTAATATAATAAGTAAATATCTGTATGTTTCCATCACGAACCCATCCCACGGGGTTGGATAGAATCATCGGAATCATATTCTTTTTATATCCCAGAGATATTCTTTGGGAATTTCTTTCCGATGGCAACGGCAGGTCTTCTGACTTGCGTCCTCCCAGCATCTCACTCTATGTAAACATAAAAAGATGCAAAACTCATGGCAAGCGGTCTTCCCGAAAAAATGTCAGTGACCATGGTGCTTGCCGCAATAAGACGCTTACAGCAGCGGGACTGTCCGGGCTTCTCACCCGATTCCCTTTTAATCACTACGCACCAGTCCTGCCTAGGGCGGCAGAAGGTGGCAGCGAACCAATTGCGAGTGCAAAGGTACTATAAAAAAATGAATAAAAAGATAATTTTATCAGCTTTTTTATTGCATCAGCGATAAATTTATCTTTTTACTCATTTCCTTTTTATCTTTTTACGATTTCCAGAAGCTCAGCAAAATCATCGATAATCCATTCGGCAGAAGCGAGCTGCTGACGGGTTCCGTTTCCATAAGTCACGGCACAGGCCTTGCAGCCGGCATGATGCGCCATATCCACATCAAAGTTCATATCGCCCACCACGAGGGTTTCTTCAATAGTTCCCTTCATTTCTCCCAAAGCCTTGAAAACCATATCGGGAGCCGGTTTTACATGCTCCACATCATCGCCTGCCACGATAGAAGAGAAAATATCTTCCAGCTGCATCTGCTTCACGTATCCATCCAGCGAGCAATGGTTGCGGCTGCTGGCCATTCCCAGAACATAGCCCTGACGGTGCAATGCTCTCAGGGTTTCTATCACATGAGGGAAGGGCTGCACGATCATCGTCTTCTTGTTCTCCAAGAAGATTTCGCGATAGGTTGCCGCACACGCCATTCCCTCCTCAGCACTCATTCCGAAGAGCGAGACGAAAGCCTCATCCAGTCTTAAACCGATGGTCTTGGCACAAGCCTCATCCGATTTCACCTCCAGTTTTCTTGCACGCATCGTATCCTGCAGGGTCTTCACGATGAGACTCTGCGAATCGCCGATGGTTCCATCAAAATCAAAAATTATATACTTCATTATTTCTTATTCTTTTTACCCTGTTTTGATAATCGGGCGCAAAGATACGGATAATAACTGAAACTACAAAGCAAATTGCCTACGAATCGCCTTGATGATATTGTTACGGGCTACATCCGGCTTCATCGCTTCTTCTAAAGGCATAGAATCCGGAGTAACCTGAATCACTCTATCAAAACCTGCATCCAGCATCGCCTGCCTGTCGCTTACGCCACCCGAGACGAGCCAGATTTTCTGATTGGCACCATGCTCCAGAATCCTTTGCGGCAGTTTCCCCATCAAGGTCTGACGGTCGCTATGTCCCTCGCCCGTAATCACGAGATCTGCATCCAGAATGAGTGCATCAAAACCTATCTCATCCAAGAGAAGCTCTGCTCCAGGACGAGCCTCTGCATTGAAATATTGCAGGAAAGCATAGCCCAGTCCTCCAGCCGCACCTGCTCCAAGAATGGTGCTCCTATCGTATCCGAAATGTCTGGCGCTGACCTCGGCAAACTTCCGGGCACGTGCATCCAGCATTTCCACCATCTTCTGATCAGCTCCCTTCTGAGGCGCAAAGACGTGAGCCGCCCCGTTTTCGCCACAGAGCGGATTGGTAACATCCGAAGCCAGCACAAAACTGCATTCCTGTCGGATTTTCTTCCAGTCGTCGCCCATCGCCTTGAGCATTCCGATACCGCAATCGGATGTGGCGCTGCCGCCCAAGCCCACGATAAAACGGCGCACGCCCCGGCGATAAGCATTCATAATCATCTCGCCCACGCCCCAGGAAGTAGCCTTCATCGGGTTACGCTGTTCAGGCTCAATCAGAGCCAGTCCTGCGGTCTGCGCAATCTCGATAATCGCCGTATCATCCACGATTCCGTATTCAGCCTCAATCCATCGCATCAGCGCATCATGGGCATGAATCCTCACTCGCTCTCCCTTCATCGCCGAGAGAAAAGCATCGAGCATACCCTCTCCCCCATCACTCATTTCCAGGGGAATGATTTCGGGAGAAGCATCATCCGCATTCCATTCCTTCACTCCCGAAGCAATCGCCTCATTCACCTCTCTGCTCGAAAGGCAACCCTTATAAGAGTCGCAAGCAATTATTATCTTCTTATATCCAGCCCCATCCATCAGTCTGAGGCCATCATTTTTCCTATCCATATCCTATTTATATTATATCATTCCAAGAATCATCGCCTATCAAGCGATTCCCCTTTCAGCCCGCAAAATTAGCCATTATTCCTGAAACCACAAACCTTTTTGGGAAAAACTTTCAAAAACAGTTGCTTCTGATAAGAGCTTTTCTCTTTTCATATACTCTATTCAAGTTTCTTTACTTCAAAATATTGACATATCCCTTATTCTGTACCAATTCAGAATTTAAATCGATGCATTTCTGAGGAATCGGGAAGACAGTGGTGTAGCCGGAGGATTCACCCTGAAGAGGCGTACGGAGATCGTAGGCACCGGTGAATTTGCCGAAACGGATGAGATCCTGACGACGCCATCCTTCCCATACCAACTCCAGCAACCGCTCTTCCAGAATGTTATCGAGCGTAGCCTTACGGTAAGGCATTCCCACACGGGCACGAATCCTATTCAACTCCTCATCACCATTCTCTCCGTTTCGAACCTTTGCCTCTGCCTTCATCAATAAAGCATCTGCATAGCGGAAAAGAACTATGTCGTTACTCTGCAACTTGCCGTCCATATAAGAGGTTCTATCCACCTCATACTTCGCCATTCTCGCTCCAGCCGTCTTGACAAACTTACTGTTGGTCAAGTTTTGAGCCACTTCAAAAGGCTGATACTCCAACGGCTTTCCATTATCCATCAGCAGTTCATGACCATCTACCTTTACCACTCCCGCCACAAAGTTCATCTTGCAACGGGCATCTTCATCAACCTCGCCATAATGATTGGCTTTCATCGTAGAAATCGTAGCACAGGTACCATTCTCACTTCCCCATCCCAAGACACCGCCATGCGTATAATGGTAAGAGCGGAAGAGATAATGGAACTGGTTGGTATAGATATTCTTATCCATCGGAATCGTGAAGATATTCTCCTTCGATGTCTCATTATGCGTAGAGAAATTGAATGAATCATCCGACTCCAGGACATAGCCTTCTTCTGCCAGTTTATCACAATAATAAATGCAGGTTTCCCAGGCATTCAACTTCCTGCAGTCCACCTTATCGCCATTACGCAAAGAGGCATCAGAAGCCGGCACAGAGAAATGAATGTCACTTCCCTTCGGACGGCTCGCATAACCCTGGGTCCAGTCATCATACATATAGATTTCTGCATTCAAAGCCAACTTCGCCAACAGAAAGTTGACTACCGGCTGGGTGATGCGACCATAATAATTGCCTTCCTTATTGCTGTGCTGGTCGGGAAGTGAAGGCAATACCTGCTGCAACTCCAGAAAGACAAACTGGAAGATAGAACTGCGATCTGTCTGACCTTGGAACAGGCTGGAATGGAGCTGTTCTGCACTGGAAAGGACCAATGGAACCCGACCGAACATGTCCATAGCATAGTAATAGAACATAGCCCGGATGGCTCTTATCTCAGCCCGATATTCCTCCTGCTGTGCGGCAGAAAGCAGGGCCGACTTGTTGCTGATAATATCCAAAGACTTATTAGCCAGCACGATAACCTTATAAAGGTACTTCCACGTATCATAAAGAGACTGGTCATCGGCACTCCACCGATGCTGGTACATGGCATTCCAGAGGCCACCATCATACCAGTCGCCGCCTCGAATCGGAATCATCGCCTCATCGGTGGTCAGCGTATTATAATCGTAAATGCCACGGCAGGTGCCCTGGATGCCCTCACTCTCGTTAGCTCCACCTATATAATTATAGAGAGAAGCCACGGCATTGATATAAATATCAGATGCAGAGCCATAGATGGCATCCTCGTCCAACTGATCCTTAGGATGTTCGTCCAGGCAGGATGTCATAGACAATGCCGCCAACAGCAGAAATAAAAATCTATATCGTTTCATAACTTTCTGATTTTAGAATTGAACACTTAAACCCAATGAGAAGGTTCTGTAAACAGGATAAGTCCGCTTATCATCAATACCCATCGTACTATTCACCACGTAGCTGTTAATCATCGGAGTCAAGCCGCTGTAACTGCTGATGGTGGCAAGATTGTTGACACTCGCCGAAACTCTGAGCGACTGCACCACGCCCTTTTGGATAGGAATATCATAGCCCAGCGTGAGATTCTCAAAGTTGAGATAATCGCCCTTCTCCAGCCAATAATCAGAAACATTCTGGTCAACGATATTCTTCTCTGGAGCTCCCTTCAGCACATTATAATCCGGGAAACTCGACATATTGGTGTAGGCTAAGCCCGTACCATTGAATATCTTATGTCCGAAGGCTCCGTTCATCTGCAATGAAAGATACCAGTCGCGATAACGGAAACTGATATTGGAACCCAACGTTACCTTAGGAGTAGCCTGACCGGCAATATATCTGTCACCGCCATCACTCAAATCTACGGTTCCGTTCTTGTCCAAATCTTCGATATCATAGCGGTAATGCCCATTTCCATCTTCTATAATTCCCTTGCAATGAGGAAGATAGAACACCCCCAAAGGCTGACCAACTATCTGATAGACCACATTGTTGTAACCACCATGCTGACCGGCACCCGACAAGGCACCCATCGCAGTAATATCGGCTGCCGACATCTGCATTCCGTCATATTCACCACTCAGCGAGAGGAGTTTATTCTTCTGCCAAGAGAGATTCATATTGATATTCAGTTCCATGTCCTTCTTCTGGATAGGAGTGAAGGAAACGCCGACCTCCAAACCCTGGTTGCTCATAGAACCCAGGTTTGCCAACAGTTTATCATAGGCAAAAGGCGGAACCGGCACATCATAGGCATAGAGCATGTCGGTGGTCTTGGAATAGTAATATTCTGCCGTCAGAACCAGCCGGTTGTTCCACACTCCCAAATCAGCTCCGATATTCCAGGTAGCGCGGGTTTCCCACTTCAGATCAGGATTGTTATTGCTAATCATTCCCATCGTAACCGTAGGAGAACTGTTCACCGAAACAATACCATTCTGCCGCACCGTATTCAAAGTGGTATAAGAAGATATTCCGCCAAGATTACCTGAGCGTCCATAGCCCGTACGCAGTTTCAGCATAGTAATTTTCTGGAGAGAACGGAGCCATTTCTCCTGCTTCATATCCCAGGAAAGAGAGACGGATGGGAAGAAACCCCAGGTATGGTCATTGCCCACCATCGAAGAACCATCGCCACGCATGGAAACCGAAAGACTATACTTATTATATAAGGTGTAGTCGACATTGCCCATCACAGAAGCCAGGGTCGGATCTTCGTACTTGCTGTCTGTCCCACCGAAAGGCCGTGATGCAGCAGCACCTATGTTATGGTAATACATGTCGTTGTTGGTGATTCCCTTCGCAGAAGTCCAGAATCCCGTTCGGATATCCTTCTGATATTCAGCACCCACCATTGCCTTCAGATTGTGGATTTCCCACGAATGCTGATAGTTAAACGATACATTAGCAAGCCAGTCCTCGCTCTTGAACTCCCCACGATAGAGATTGCCCTGCGCCCAAACCCAGGTAGGACAGAACTGGTTGTTCTCGTTGGAAGCATAACTGTATGCTCCGAAGGCAGAAACACTCAGAGAATTTGTCATATCATAGTTCAACTTCAGATGAGCATTGAAGTTCATGTTCTTCGTATCATTACGCTCCTTGAGCAAGGCACCGGGAGGATTCACCTGAGATGCAGCCCCATTCTTCACCCAACTGCCGTTCAGCTTATCATAAGGATAAGTAGGATTCATGGCATCGGCAGAATAGAAAAGCATCTGACTGTCGAAGATATCATTGTTCTTGAAAGACGAACCGAACACGCCGAAATCTCCCGTCAGTTTATCGCCAAACGCCTTCTGGGTGACATCAATCTTAGCCACCAGATTACGATAGCCCTTGCTCCGAATAATCGTGTTATGGTCGATATAGCCAAAAGAAGCGCGGTAGTTGCTCTGCGGAGTGCCACCGCTGAAGGCCAGATAATGGTTCTGAATATTTCCGGTTCGGGTAATCGCCTTGCGGAAATTGGTATCATATCCCTTATTGTTATACTCCAGCCCATACTTCTGTGCAGCAGCAATGTATTCGGCGGCATTGAGCATCTCCATACTTTTGTACATCGCCTCTATACCATAGTTTCCCTCGTAAGAAATCTGAAATCCCTTACCCGTACCCTTCTTGGTCTTTACCTGGATAACGCCCGAAGCACCACGGGAACCATAGAGTGCCGTTTCGCTGGCATTCTTCAGTACAGTAAAGCTCTCTATATCGGCGGGATAGATTGTAGCAAGCGTCGCCACATCAGAAGTAACACCATCAATAATCACCAGAGGATCATTTCCGCCCATGATAGAAGTTGTACCGCGAACCCGGACGGAGTTCAACATAGCAATACGGTCAAGACCATTGGTAGTGACGTTAACACCTGCCGTCTGTCCGCTCAAGGCATCCAGGGCATTATTGAGCACACCCTTCTTCAGAAGTTCAGGCTCCACTACACCCACCGAACCTGATAAGCGCAAGGAGTCTAGGCCTTCGATGTTCACAGACTGAGCACAGAGGGTTTGGGGTGCAAGAATCATCGCACCCATCGCATAAAATATGTTTTTTAAGTTCTGTTCCATAACTATTTCATCATTTAGTCAAGGTTCAAATCGATTTTCGATTGCAAATATAATAAAAAAGAGTGATTCAAAGTCCATTTCCGTGAAAAAACTTCAAAAAAAACGCAGGCTTAAGAGTTAAGACAGAAGAAAAGCTCGCCAAGACGTTCAAAATCTTAACGAGCTTTCTCTTTATATCAGTATTTTATTTCACTTTCACTTCTATCACATTCTTCGCAGCCTCAGCACTCGAACCACCTACGAAAATCTGATATTTGCCGGGAACCACACGCATGGTATTGGTCTGGGAATCCCAACCCTCGAAACTCTGGCGAGGCAGACTGATGGTTACCTGCTGCTTCTCGCCCGCCTTCAAAGTAATGCGCTTGAAGGCTTTCAGGGTCTTGATAGGACCCTCAGCATCATCCATTCTACGGATGTAAACCTGCGCCACTTCCGTTCCTTCCCTATTACCTTTATTAGATAAAGAGAAGCTCAAGGAATAAGCCGAAGAATTCTTCACTTTTCGTTCTTCATTCTTCACTTTCTTCAATGTCGGCTTTCCATATTCATAAGATGTATAGCTCAATCCATGACCGAATGGGAAGAGAGCCTCACCCTTGAAATAACGGTAGGTGCGATTCTTCATCGTATAATCGAGGAAATCAGGAAGATCGGAAGTACTCTTATAGAAGGTTACCGGAAGCTTGCCCGATGGATTCACCTCGCCGAAAAGAACCTTTGCCACGGCTTCGCCACCCCGTTCGCCCGGATACCAAGCCTGAAGGATAGACTCCGCATTTTCGGTTTCAGGAACCATGGCAATGGCACTGCCCGAACAGTTGACGAACACCACTCGCTTGCCAGCCCGATGCAGCATCTCCATCACTTTACGCTGAGCCTGAGGCAATTCGATATCGGTTCTGTCGCCACCCTTGAATCCCGGTTCGGAGACCTTCATCTCCTCACCCTCAAGACTAGGAGAAATGCCGCCTACAAATACCACCACATCAGCATCACCAACCTCTGCCAGAAGCTGAGACTCGGTTGGCGTATAGTTCTTCACAATGTCAAACTGCATCACCGCCATATCGGTCTTCTGAAAATAATCCACCTGAATCTTCACCGACTTTCCTGCCTTCACGGAGATTGGCTTGTTGAGCATCTGTACACGGGCACGTCCCTTCCATACATTCGCCACCGTATCGCCATCAATAATGAGTCGGTAACCATCATCGCATCCCATTCTGACGTTCAAGGTTTCATCCTTTTCCGGAGTAAATACGCCCTCGTATCGGGCTGAGAAGTTGGTAAGGTTCACTCCCGGAGCAAAGACGGTATTTCCACCATTACTCTGATTGATAGGCGAAGTCATCACGGCAGTAGCCACAGGCTCACCCTTCATCTCAGCATTGTTCCAATAAGTAGCCTTCATCCCCTTGCTGCCATCGGTAGAAGTCAGGAGATTGAACTTACTTTCCGTCACCTCATTTCTGGTCAACGTGCAGGCAGGAATATACTTGGCGTCCTTCACATATTTTCTGATGCCCTGCAGGATGGTGGTGGTAGAAGTAGGATAACCCGAATAGTTGCCCCACTGCATGATGGAATCGTTGGCATTCGGTCCCATCACGACTATCTTCATTCCTGCTGATTTCAGCGGCAGGAGATTGTTCCGGTTCTGAAGAAGCACGATTCCCTCTTCTGCCATCTTCTCTGCCAAATCCTTATGCGCCTTGCTGGCGATGACGGAAGAAGGAATCTGAGTCCACGCCACCTGCTCGTCCTGATCGAAATCACCCAGACGGAAACGGGCTTCCAGCAGGCGCTTCAAACTCTCGTTCACCTTTTCCTCGCTGATCATTCCCATCTTCACCGCCTCAGGAAGCGAACGGTAAACGCTTCCGCATTCCACGTCGGTTCCGGCACCAATTGCCTGCGCCGTAGCCTCAGCCGGAGTCTTCGCAGTACCATGTCGGCCAGGCACATAAAAGTCGTTGATGGCTCCGCAATCGGAAGTAATCAATCCCTTGAATCCCCATTCATCACGAAGAATCTGTCGTTCATACCTGGCATTGCTGCAGCATGGCGCTCCGTCAATCCGCTGATAGGCGCACATCACCTCTGCCACATTTCCATCCTGCACCAGCGATTTGAAGGCAGGCAGATAAGTTTCCCACAAATCCCGCTCAGGCAAATCCTCTACATTGAAACTGTGTCTGTTCCACTCCGGACCGCTATGTACGGCAAAATGCTTGGCACAGGCTAGGAGCTTGACGTATTGGGGAGCCTGTGAGGAAGGCGTAGCCAGAACTCCCGGGGCCGACATAGGTTTGCCATCAAAGGTCTGTCCCTGCAATCCATTCACCACAGCAAGTCCCATTCTTGTGGTCAGATAAGGATCTTCTCCATAAGTTTCCTGTCCACGTCCCCATCGTGGGTCGCGGAAGATATTGATGTTCGGAGTCCAGAAGCTCAGACTCTGGTAGCGCTTGATGTTGCCGCTCTTCTTCGCCTCCTGCGCCTTGGCTCTTGCCTCATCGCTCACGGCAGTAAACACCTTATATAATAAGGTATCGTCCCACGAAGCCGCCATGTGCATCGTGATAGGGAAAACGGTAACGAATCCGTTTCGCCCCACTCCGTGCAGCGCCTCGTTCCACCATTGAAACTGCGGAATGCCCAATCGGGCGATAGCCGGAGAAGTATCCATCATCAACTTCGTCTTCTCTTCCAGGGTAAGACGGGAAAGCAAATCGTTGGCTCTAGCCTCAGCAGAAAGGTTCGGATTCTGATAAGGAAGAAGCTGCTGTGCACTGGCAGAAAGCGACATTGCCATCAGCATCGCCATAGAAAATAGTTGTTTCTTCATTGATCTTATATTATTTATTCGATTTATGCTTTGATTTTTAAGTTGGTGACAAAGTTACACTTTTTTGTTGAGATAACCGCATCATCTGGCAGAAAAGTTTAAAATATTTATCCTTTCGTGCCAACATTACCACTTTCAGTCCGCTGGCACATAAGTTGCAAAAACAGAGAGTGAAAGCTGAAGCTAAAAAATAAAGGGGTTCGGAAGAACAACGGAGTTTCGAGGCGAAAGCAAAAAATAACAAGAATATTAACAAGCAGAAATCCCGACGGAGCCGTAAGGAACCGAGAGGACGAGTAAAATAAAATTTGGAGGTTTTAATTATGTTGTTAGCACGTAGAAATAATGATTCAGATTGGTTGAGTAACTTCTTTGATGATACTTTATTCAATACCGAAGTAATGTCACGTATGAATGCTACTGCTCCTGCCATTAACATCAAGGAGACAGATAAGAATTACATCATGGAGGTTGCAGCTCCTGGTTTGAAGAAAGAGTGGGTTCGTGTAAACATCGATAACGATGGTAATCTGAACATCGCCATCGAGAACAAGATGGAACACAAGGATGAAGACAAGCACGAGCACTATCTGCGCCGCGAATTCTCTTACGGCAACTACCAGCAGTGTTATACTCTGCCTGAGGATGCTGATCGTGAGAAGATTTCAGCAAAGGTAGCTGATGGTATACTCGAGGTCGAGATTCCAAAGCTTACTCCTAAGGAGGAGGCTAAGAC
>ERZ791794.687-NODE-687-length-21847-cov-28.042401_pt1 | contig 21847 bp, 17 predicted proteins | sample MGYA00510312_ERZ791794 | MGnify/ENA primary metagenome ERZ791794 (study PRJEB30046, sample SAMN00791977) | human gut metagenome | study: EMG produced TPA metagenomics assembly of the A metagenome-wide association study of gut microbiota in type 2... | reverse complement strand
ATTCTTTGTTGCTGCAATAATAGTTTTTCTTCCCCTCATGGACGGGGGAACCGCAGCGGGGGCATTTGCCGATTTCCGGCTTTTCCGTTTTGAAACGCTCCTTGTCGTTGTCGGAAAGGAACGGATAGGATTTCACAAGCTCCCGCGCCATAGCTTCAATGCCGGATAAAAATTCGTCGGGGTCGGCTGCTCCCTTTGCAATCTGCGTCAGATTGTTTTCCCATTCTGCGGTCAGCTTTGGGGAAGTGAGATTGTCCGGCAAAATGCACACAAGGTTATTCCCGTCTTTTGTAGGGATAAGCTGCTTTCCCTTGCGCTCCACAAAACCGCTGCTCACTAACTTTTCAATGACAGCGGCGCGGGTGGCGGGCGTTCCAAGCCCTTTGCGCTCTGCGTCCGGGTCGGTGTCCTCATTCCCGGCGCGTTCCATAGCCGAAAGCAAAGACGCTTCATTGTGGGGCTTCGGGGGCGTTGTGTCGTGTTCCGTTACCTTTGCTGCGGGATTAGAAAAGCTCTGTCCCTCGGCAAGCTCCGGCAGCGTTCCGTCTGCGTTGTCCTCGTCGTCTGCTTCGGGCTTATCTTTCAGCGTCGCCCGGTAGCGGCGTTCAAGGTCTTTCCAACCGCCCGCAAGCACCGTCTTTCCCCTTGCGGTAAAGTCGGCTCCGGCGCAGGAGAAAACCGCCGTAACCATTTCAAAGCTGTGCGGCGCGGCAGTAGTGAACAAAAGACGCGCCCCCGCAAGGGTAAGGATATTCCTCTCGCTTTCCGGCAGCGCGGCAAGGTCGGTCTTTGCAAGCTCCATAGTGGGAATGATTGCATGGTGGTCTGATACCTTTTTACTGTTCAGCACCCTTGCAATCTCCGGCGAAAATCCCATGCCCGCCATAAAGGGCAGCGTCCCGCATAGAAGGGCGATAACCTTTGCCGCCGTTTCCTCCATGTCGTCGGTAAGATAGTTGCTGTCCGTCCTCGGATAAGTAAGCAGCTTCTTTTCATACAGGGCTTGCGCCAGGTCAAGAGTCTGCTTCGCGGTATAGCCGAAAATACGGTTTGCTTCCCGCTGCAAAGAGGTAAGGTCAAAGAGCTTCGGCGGGGCTGCGGTTTTCTTTTCCCTCACAAGAGAAGTGCAGACAGCCCGCGACGCTTCGCAGGCCGCTTTCAGTTCCTTTGCTTCCTCTGCGGCGCAGATCTTCCCGCTTGCGGCTTCTGCGCCGGATAAATCAAGCCGCACATGGTAATATTTTTCTTTCTTGAAATCCGTAATAGCCGCGTCCCGGTCTACAAGCATTTTTAAGGTCGGTGTCTGGACGCGCCCCACGTTCAAGGTGCGGTTATACAGGCAGGAGAAAAGGCGGGTGGCGTTAATGCCGATAATCCAGTCAGCCTTTGCGCGGCAGAGGGCAGACGCAAAGAGCGCGTCATAGTCCCGCCCGTCCTTTAAGTTCTCAAAGCCCGCCTTGATTGCGCTTTCTTCCATTGAGGAAATCCACAAGCGGCGCATAGGTTTCTTGCAGCCCGCTTGATGATAGACAAAGCGGAAAATCAATTCTCCCTCGCGCCCCGCGTCGCAGGCGTTCACGACTTCGGAAACGTCGGCGCGGTGCATGAGGTCTTTCAAGATTTTGAATTGTTTTCCCTTGTCGGCGGCTACGGTGTACTGCCATTCCTGCGGCAGAATGGGTAAGCTGTCATAGCTCCATTTTCTGTACTGCTCCCCATAGGCGGCAGCTTCGGAAAGCTGTACCAAATGCCCGATACACCAAGAAATGATGTACTTGTCATTTTCGATATATCCGTCTTTCTTACCCGTAACGCCAAGGGCGGCGGCAACCGCCGCCCCGACGCTGGGTTTCTCACAAATCACAAGTTTCATTCTTCCTCGTCCTCCTGTTCGGTGTCTGCGATGTCAGTTTCTTCCTCCGGCTCGTCCTCGTCGTATTCGTCAAAATCGAACTCGTCAAGGTCGGTGCTGCCTTTTACGTTCTGCTTCGGTTTCATAAACTTAACGTAGTAGAGGGCTGCACCGCCGCCAAGAAGTCCCACAACAAGGAAAATCAAAAGCCCGCCCATGCCGTTTTGGGGCTGCTCCTGCCCGGTGGGTTCCTCCGGCGCGGCTTCCTTGCCTGTGCAGCTATCCATGTTGACAGAGCAGACGGGGCAGGCGGTGTTTACTTCGCCCGCCTTGCATTTCTCGGTACAGTTGCAGACAGCCGGGGGCTGCTCGGTCTGTTCCTCCCCGATAATCGCCATAAGGTCGCTTTCGTCTACTTGATTTAAGAAGTGGACGGAATTTTCCCCCTCGGCTGCCCGGTCAACGATAATGTAAAAATAGTTGCCGCCTTTGCTTTTCACGACGATAAACTGCTTATCCTCGGCAGCGTCCCCGTCGATGTCGTCCACAAGGGTCATGTTGCCCTCCGGGGTAAGGGGCTGCGGTTCGGTTTCCACGATTACGCCGCTGTCGTCGGTTTCCTCCGTCGGGGTCTGCGCGTAGGCAGTAACAGAAAAGCCGCCCACAAGGACAAGGGCGGCGCAAAGTGCGGTAAGGCTTGCAAGGATTTTATTCTTCATCTGCATTGTCCTCCTGTTCCTCATAGTCTGCGGGGATAGGGGCAATGCCCGGAATACCGTTGCCGGAAAGCATAGCGGTAAGCTCCTGCGGGGTCAGGCGCATGGAGCGCACGAGCTGAACGATTTGCAGATTTTCCGCTTCGGTTTTCTGTGCTTCCAGTCCGCGCAGCTTGTTCTGATACTCCGTGATTTTCTCACGGGTCTTTTGGATTTCCTTTTCAATTCTTTCGATTTTACTCATAGCCATAATGATTTTTCTCCTTTCGATTTTCAAATGTGTTTGTTGTATGTCAGTTCCAGTTCATCAGCCCGTACCCTTTGATACAGGCATAGTCAAGGGGATAGCTCTTAATCTTGCAGGCGTCGCCGGAATTGCCCTCAACGGTATAGACGCGGCTTTCGTCCCTGCCGATAACAAGCCCAACATGGTCTGCGCTGCCGTCTAAGTCCCAGTCAAAAAAGATAGCGTCGCCGGGGGCAATGTTTTCATAGCCCCGCGCTCCCCATTGTCCGTGAGAGGTAAACCACGGAATACCCTGCGACTGGCAGGCGGCAAAGCGCGGCTCGGATAAGCCCATTTGCCCGTAGCACCACGACACAAAGCAGGCGCACCACTCCACGCGGCTGTTAAAGCCGTACCAGCTCCAATAGGGCTGCCCGCCCACGTTGCCGACTTGCCGCTTCGCTATATCTACAATCGCGGTATTGCCGGGGCGCGTTCCGTTTACAAACTGTACGCCGCTTAAATCCTCGGACGCGGAAACGTCGGGAGAACCGCCGCCGAAAATCAAGGGCTTGTTGCCGCTTGTTTCTAAGTACACCCGGTACATTTCAAGCTGTTCTGCGGTCAAAAGCTCCGATACAAAGCTGTTAATCGGTCTGTTTGTCAGCTTGACATTGAGAATGTAATAGTTATAGGGTACTTCAACCTCGTATTCGTAGGTTTCCGTACTCGTTTCCCCGGTTTCCGGGTCGGTAACGGTGCGGGTGCCTGTCCGGGTTTCGGTGCGGTAGCGCACTTCGATTTCTTCCGTCAGCGTCAAGGTGTACTGCTTATCAAAGACGCGGTTTAGCTCTGTCTGTGCGCTCTGGGGCGTGTAGCTCTGTAAAAGGGCGGTAAGGTAGGACGCTAACTCATGGGGGTTATGCCCGATACTGTCAAGGTCATAGCGGTATTCGTCATAGCCGGGGTGGGTGCTTTCGATATTGTCAATCTGCTGCTGAAGCTCGTTTTCCTTTGCGGCGTAGTTGTTTTCCGTCGCCACAAGGTTGCTGTCCTCCGACGTGTAGGACGTTCCAAGAACGCCGTTCATCATGCCGGAAAACATAGCCCCGCAGGAAGAAAGCCCCGCCGATACCATGATGAATAAGAGCAGCGCGGCAACGGCAATACCAACGCCCGCCGGGTGCCTTGCCACAAACGCCGCCGCTTTCCTTGTTTCCTCGGCGGTTTTCTTCGCTGCCTTGCGGGTATTCTCGGCGGCTTTCTTTGCGGTAGCTGCGCCGCCCGTCTTTGCTGCCTTTGCATACTGCCGCTTGATTTGCTGCTTCTGCATGAAACGGGATAAGGGGTTACTTGTAAGCTGCGGGTTCTCATGCAGCGTCTTCTGGTACAGGTAATTGACGTTTGCTTTCTCCGCCGCTTTTTCAGCTTTTGCCGCCGCCCGGTAGGGTTTGAGCTTGTGGCTGCGGTAGCCCTCCCGGATTTTCCGCGTCCCGTACTTTGCGCCTTTCTCCGCTAATTCCTCGGATTTATGCGCTCCCTCCACGCCGGAATTGTCCTTTTCAACGGAATGTATCTTGTTGTGTACCAAAATCCCGGCTTCCTGTGCGGGGCGGGATAAGGGGCTGTGTTTGTCCTTAAATCCGGGCGGCTTGTCCTTTTCCTCAAAGTGCAGGCGGGTCTTGCCTTTCCCGGTGGCTTCGTCAAAGGTGCGCTCTTTCGTAAGTTTCTTTTCTTTGGGGATAGCTGCCTTTGCCTTATCCAGTCGGTCAGCGGCTTTGTCGGATTTCTTGATATACTTTTCAAGCTCCGGGGCAGCGCGTTCCTCGTCGGTAAATTGCAGCCGGGAAGATTTCGTCCCGGCGGTAGCTTCTGCCTGTGCCTTTCGTACCGCTTTTTTAGACGCTTTGCGGGTATGGGCGGCGTCGATATGCTCCATGACGCGTTCCGTTTTGCCCGTGTCTGCTTTGGGGGCAGCTCCCGGCACATGGGGCAAGGGAGAAGTCGGGGAAGCTGCACCTTGTAGCTGCGCTGCGTCCTGTGCTGCCTGTTGCTCCGGGGATTTCTGAAAATCCGCGTCCTGCGTCCGCTTGCTGATACGTTCCGTGTCTCCCGTGGTCTGATTTTCTGCGATAGCCCCGTCGCGGGTCATTTTCTGCGTGATTTTATCACGGGGCTTTAATGGGTCTTTCAAGTGTTACCACCTCCAATCCGCGCCCCTGCAAGGGCGCAATACTCGGCGTTCAGTTCAATGCCGATATAGCGGCGGTCAAGGCTTTTCGCTGCAAGTCCGGTGGTGCCGCTTCCAAAAAACGGGTCAAGGACAACGCCGCCTGCCGGACAGCCCGCCAGTATGCACGTTTCCGCGAGTTTCGGGGGATAAGCGGCAAAATGCCCGCCCTTATACGGTACGGTATTGATAAGCCAAACGTCCCGCTTGTTCCTTGTGGTCGGCATAAGGGCGTCGTCATAATAGCCGCCGCTGCGGGGCTGATTGATACCCTGCACCTTGCCCTGTCCCGGTACTTCCTCGGCGTATTTGTGTCCTGCGCTGCGCCCCTGCCGGTACCGCGCTGCCGTTCCCGGCGCGATCGGCTCCGCAATGGCGGCAGCGTCATAGTAGTATTTCTTTGATTTCGTCAGTAAAAAGATATGCTCATAGCAGCGGCTCGGTCGGTCGCGGCAGCTTTCCGGCATGGGATTTTCTTTCAGCCAGATAATATCACTCCGCAGATACCACCCGTCAGCGCGCAGGGCAAAAGCTAAAAGCCACGGAATACCGATTAAGTCCTTTTGCTTGCAGCCCGCTTTCATGCCTGTGCCGCAGTAGGTATCTGCGATATTCAGCCAAAACGTCCCGTCGTCTTTCAGTACCCGGCGCAGTTCCCGGAATACTTCTACAAGCCTGTCAATGTACTGCTCCGGCGTGTCCTCCCGTCCAATCTGCATATCAAGCCCGTAGTCCCTTAGTCCATAGTAAGGCGGGCTTGTGACGCAGCAGTTCACGCTTTCGCTCGGCAGCTCCCGCAGGGCATAGAGGGCTTCACGGTTGATGATTACGTCCGTTTTCATGGCTTGCTCACTTCCTCCGGCTTTGTCGTAAGCAGACGGTAAAGCTCGGTGTCCGTCGGGAAGCGGTCAATGAACGGCAGCACCACATTCCCGTAAAAGATAAGCCCCTCGCCCGCTTCGGTATGGGTAACGTATTTCATCTGCTGCGGGGAAATGTTGAGCTGCTTTGCAAGGATAGCCCGGTCGCCCTGTGCCTGATTGAGCATGAGGACAAAATCAGAGTTTTCAAAAATATTCTCGACTTCGCGGCTGCTTAAAAGGTCTTTGACGTTCTGCGTGATAGCGGTCGGTATGCCGCCCCATTTACGAAAACGCTTCCAAATCTCCACGGAATAGGCTGCGGTCTGTTCCTCTTTCAAAAGCAAATGAAACTCGTCCATATAGTAACGGGTCGCCTTTTTCTCGGCGCGGTTTACGGTAACGCGGTTCCACACCTGGTCTTGCACAATGAGCATACCTAATTTTTTGAGCTGCTTTCCAAGCTGCTTAATATCAAAGCAGACAAGGCGGTTTGAAAGCTCCACGTTGGTACGGTGGTTAAAGACGTTCAGAGAGCCGGAAACATAAAGCTCCAATGCCGCCGCAATGCGGGCAGCTTCCGGCTCCGGCTGTTTCAGCAGTTCGTTGTAGAGGTCGCCCAAAATCGGCATTTTTGCCGGGTCGGGGTCTGCAAGGAAAGGTCGGTACACATTCCTAACGGCGCGGTCAATGACGGTCTTTTCCACTGGCTGCAAGCCCTCTTTGCCGCCGATAACAAGCTCGCAGAGGGAAAGGATAAAGTCGGATTTCAAGGCAAGCGGGTTGTCGTCCTCGGAGTAGTTGAGGTTAATATCCATAGGGTTCACATACTGGGGCTTGCCGTCCATGCCTTTTCCGGCAGGCGACAGGCGTATCACTTGCCCGCCCAAACGCTGCACAAGGGAAAAATATTCTGCTTCCGGGTCGCAGATAATAATATCGTCGTCAGTAATGAGAAAGGCGTTTGTCATTTCCCGTTTTGCCGCAAAGGATTTACCGCTTCCCGGTGTTCCGAGGATAAGCCCGTTGGGATTTTTCAGTTGCTTGCGGTCGCAGAGTATCATGTTGTTTGACAGGGCGTTTAAGCCGTAATACAAAGCCGCGCCCGTCTGAAAAAGCTCCTGTGTGATGAACGGGATAAAAATAGCGGTGCTGCTGGTCGTTAATCCTCTTTGAATGGGGATAAGGTTCTCTCCAAGAGGGATAGAGGACATAAAGCCCGCTTCCTGCAAATAGTCAAGGCGGGTCAGAGCGCAGTTGTTTTTCTGTGCAAAGCCCGCCGTAGCAAATACGTCATTATCCAGCTTCCGTTTTGTGTCTGCCATGTTTACCACAAGGAACGTCAGCAGAAACATTCTTTCATTTCTGCTCTGTAAATCCTGCAACAGGTTCTTTGCTTCGCTGCCGAAAGTAGCAAGGTCGGACGGAATTATATCCATGTCATACCCGCTGCGTACCGCTTTTTTCTGTTCCTCAATCTTCATCTTGTCGAGGTCGGTTATCTTGCGCTTAATGGTCTTGATTGCTTCGCTCTGGTCGATACTACGGATATGCAGATTGACGATTATCCCGTTTTCAAGGTCGAGAATGTCCGAAAGCATACGGTCATTCAGCTCCGGCGCAAGGATTTCAAGGAAACTAACCGCACCGAGCTTACGCCCCATGCGGAATGTGCGCCCGTCGCCAAAACGGAACGAGGACGGGGCGATAAAGTCCTTTGTAGAAAGCCCCGACGGTACAAGCCAGTCCCAAGAGAAGCGGAACGGCTCGCCCTCCGGGTGGAAAATCCCATGCAGTACATTCAAGCGTTCCTGTCCGTTCATGGGGCGGGCTGTTACGCCAAGCACCTTAAAATTATTGAGTACGTCGGTTTCGATACGGGAAAGGCGGGCTTTTGCGGCTGCGAGATTGTCCGCTTCAATGGAAAAGGTAATGTACTTGCACTTTTCCAGTCCGTTGTTGCCTTTTTCAAGCTGATTTTTCAGCATATCCGCGTACTCCCTGCGGATAGAGTTAAAAGCGTCGTCCTGCGCCGGAATTTCGATAGCCGCCTGTGCCTTTTCCTTTCTTGCGCCCTGATTGATGAAAGAGAGCTGCACCGATACGGAAGCGTCAAAGTAGTTGAGAAAATCGCACCAGTTTTCAAAAATGGCGGTCTTATCGTCTGCCTGTGCAAGCTGATAGTTAATATCTTCAAAGACAAGGCTTTTACTATATTTCTTTTCCGTTACCCTGCAAATCCCGTCCGGGTACATCTGCATATAGGGGATTGTCTGCTGCGCGGTGTGCGCTTTCCCGTCGCCCTTTGCCGCCTGTATCACGGCGGCGATTTCTTTCTTTTCTGCGCGGGTCAGCTTACGCTTCACGGGATTTTTTACCGCGCGGGTCATGGTTTTTCGTTCTGCCATTGACAATAGCCGATACCTCCTTTTCCAGTTTTCGTTGTTTTTCTATGACGGCATAAAAATTTTCCGTCTGATAGGGGCGTTCCTTTGGTCGGATAAACTTTGTCTGAATGACGTTCTTTATCACGACTTCAAGGGGCTGCCCGTGTTTTTCATACATTGCCAAGAGGAAGCAGGGAAGCATAACGACAATCATTGCAAATGCCGCCATGCTTGTTCCCGCGCTGTCTTTGAGCAAAAAGAAAAGCGGTAGTCCCATAGCGAGGGCTGCCGCAAAACAAATGATTTGCCGCTTTGTCAGATTAAAAGCGACTTTCGTTTTGATTTTTGATAAGTCTTTGGGTACGGGTACATACGCCAAGTGAAAACCTCCTTTCGGTCTTAATGGGCATTAAAGATTGACTTCGCAAGTGCGCCTGTTTTGAACAGGGAGAAGCACAAAATCACGGTGTAGGCTGCAAGGGAGAAAATCGCGCTGTGCAGGTTGTCCGCTACAATCATGCTGCCAACCAAAACCGCATAAATGCCGACGCATATCATAATGAGGAAGCCTTGAAAACCGAGGGCGAACAGGGCTTTTAAGTAGTTATTGCCTATCTGTCCCCACTCTCTGTTGGTCATAGTTGCAAACGGGATAGGCGATACCGAACAGTAAAGGTAAATTTCTATCATTCTGCCGTACAGGATAACCGTGATAAGCACCGACATGATTTTCATGCAAAGGCTCACAAGGCTTGTTTCCATAACAAGCAGTAACAGTTCGGGGATTTCCATAGCGTCAAGTCCGGCTTGCATGGACGAGAGGGCGGCGTCAACGTCGATATTCGTATTGCCGCCGATCACGCCCGCCGCGCCGGAAACAACGTGCTGCGCCATATCGAACACCGCCATAGTGATAGTAAAGGTGTGGGTAACGAGATACACTGCTACCCACGCCTTGAAAAACCACTTAAAGAACATGAACGTGTCAATATCGTGCATATTGTTCTTTTCCGTTACCATGCTGATAAGCTCCACGCATAGAACGTAGGTAATGACAAGCCCCGCAATGGGTACAATCACATTTTCCGACAAGCCCTGTATCATGGAAAATATGCCTGCGTTCCACCCCTGCGGGGTTTGTCCTACCTCTGCGGCGATAGTTCCGACTTTTTCATTTACGTCCCCGAACATAGTTGACAGATTACCGTTAATGGCTCCAATGAGGATTTCCTTTATCCATTCGTTAATCGCGTCAAGTATGCTCTGCATAAGCTATACCCGCCGCTTAACCGAACAGGCCGGAAAGCAGAGGTACAAGGGTGCCACCGATAAGGGCAACGCCGCCGCCCGCCATAAGCTGTTTCATGCCCTGGCTTTTCGCGCCCGGATTGTCGTTTCCGTAGCCCTCCAAGAGGTTGATAACACCCCAAATGCCAAGTCCGGCTCCGAGAGCGATAACGAGTGTCTGCAATACGTTTACTGCGCTGTTGAAAAATGCCATATAAAACTCCTTTCTGCCGCTTTGCGGCTGCCCGAAAAAGGGCATAAAAAACGGCGGTCAGTTTTTGATAACTGCCGCGGTCATAAGTCCCCGCGCTGCGTAATTTCTGCGGCGCGGCGGTATTCAGTTGTAAGGGTGCGGCTTCCTGCCGCGATACGCGCAAGGAGTAGGGGCGCGTACCATGTAGCCCGTGTTTATTGTTTTTACTTTAAGCTCCCTCCTTTTCAAAAAGTGGTGTGTAGACAGGCATAATGCCGTACTGCCGTTCCCGGACAGCTTCGATATACTTGATATAGGAAATACCTGCCTGTCTTGTCCTGCATTCCTGTTCCCGCTGCATTTCCTCGGCGGCTTCCATAAGCCCGCTGATAGCTCGGATTAGCTGCTGTTTTGCCTTTTTCTTTCTGATACGCTTATTCATTCTGCGTCCTCCTGCAAATCTGCTTCGTCAACTTCGTAATAGTCAAATACCTCGTCCGGCTTTACGATTGCAGGACGGCGGCGCAAGTGCTTTTCCATGTCAAAGGCATTTTTCTTGTCAAAGTCGGAAAGGTACTTGTACTTCGGGTGTTTGGTAATATCGTATTTTTCGGAGAAGAACGGGCGCACCCCGCGTAACTGCAAGATACATTTCCCACCGTCCATGACCGCAATTTCATCTTCGCTCATAAGCTGCTTGCCTAACTTCTGATAGTTCAGCCCGTGGGAAAGCTCCCGTCCTCTTGTTTCGGAAGTATTGAAGCTGTCAATCGTTTCTTTCCCCAAGATTTCCGACATTTCTTTAAGGGTCGTTTTCTCCTTGCCGCCCAAAAACAGGGTCGTATCGCAGTTGCCGACAATGGTATCGGCGTTGTCCTTGTAGATAGCCTTTAGCTGCGACTGGCTCTGCAAGATGATGGACGCGGAGATTTCACGGCTTCGGATAGTGGCAATGAGCTTTTCAAACTTCGGTATCTGCCCGATATTTGCAAACTCGTCAAGCAGACAGCGCACATGAACAGGCAGCCGCCCGCCGTAAACGTCGTCGGCTTTGTCGCATAACAGGTTGAAAAGCTGCGTGTAGAGAATGGAAACAACAAAATTGAAAGTGTCGTCGGTGTCGGAGATGATAACGAACAATGCCGTTTTGCTATCTCCCAAAGTGTCAAGCTCCATTTCGTCGGTTTCCATGAGTTCGCGCAGTTCTCGTATGTCAAAGGGGGCTAACCTTGCGCCGCAGGAAATAAGGATTGATTTTGCCGTTTTGCCCGCAGCCAGTTTGTATTTTTTGTACTGCTTGACCGCAAAATGCTCCGGGTCTTTTTCTTCCAGACGTTCAAACATGAGGTCTACCGGGTTCTTAAAATCCTCGTCGTCCTCGCGGGCTTCCGACGCATTTATCATTTCAAGCAGCGTCGTAAAGTTCTTTTCCTCGTCGGGGGCTTCGTACCAGATATAGCCGATAAGCGCGGTATAGTAGAGCTTTTCGGCTTTTACCCAAAAATCCTCGCCGGATTTCTCCCCGTCGCCTTTGGTGTTGGCGATAATGGTATTGACTAACTTCAAAATGTCCTTTTCACTCCGCAGATAGGCAAAGGGATTGTATTTCATGGATTTTTTGAAGTTAATCGTATTCAGCACTTTGATTTTGTACCCGCCCCGCTGTAAGAGCTTCCCGCACTCGATTAAGACGGTGCCTTTCGGGTCGGTAACAACATAGCTGCTGTGCATTTGCATAAGGTTGGGCTTTACGAAAAAGCGGGTCTTGCCGCTGCCGGAACCGCCGATAACAAGAATGTTTTTGTTTCTTGCATACTTCGGCTGCTTCGGGCGGCTGCTCATCATCAGCCTTTCGGTCTGTGTCAGTAGCACGTTATTTTCAAATACAGGGTCGATATACGGCTTTATATCCTCCGCGCCGCCCCAACGCGCGGAACCGTACTCTATGCCTTTTCGGTATTTCTTCGCGTTTTTGCCTTTCATGTAAACGGCAAGCCGGATAATGACCGCCCCCGCAATGCCGATTAACAGGTCGATAGGGTGCAGGCTCGGCGCGATACTGGAAAAGGTGGCGGCAAAGCCCGTCCCAAGCTGCAAGAGCTTTTCGCTTGCGTCTGTGCCGGGGGCAAGGCGTACCGCTGCGCCTATCTTGTCAAACAGATAGACAAAGAGCAGATAAGGCAGATTGAGGATAAGCAGCTTTTTGACTTCATGCTTCATAGCGATACCTCCCTGTCCTTGTTCTTTACCTTGTCCCGCTGCACGGTCAAGCCCGCCGCCTTTTCTTTCAGAGAGGAAAGCAGCTTGCGGATAGAGGGCTTTTTCTCCTGTGTCAGCTTCTTTGCGGAAAATTCCTTAAAAGCTGCGGTCAGCACGTCAGCGTCGCGTCCCTTAAAAAACACAAGGTAGCGGGGCGGGCTTTCCGTCGTGTCCTTTTTCAGCGCAAAGTCAATACCGTACTTTTTCGCCGTACTCTCAAAGGCTTTGATATTGCCCTCGGTAATCTCAATGTTGGAAACGCCCGCGTTCTGCTTCATAAGCTGCTTCAAAGTCTGTTTGCCCTGCGGCGTTTTGTCTTTCTGCTTCTTCATCTGTGCAAGCAGCGTTTTCATAGCCTTTTGAAGCGTCTGCGCGGTCAGTTTCCCGGTCTTGATGTAAAGGGCTATGGTCTTTTCGTTGATTTCATCTTGCATTTACCGTCCTCCTTTCGCGGTAGTCTGATAATGTTAGGGTGGTACGCCGCTGCGGTAGCCGCCCATAGGCTTTAGATACGGACGCGCAAGCCGTTCAAATCCTCGGCGCGGATACCCACAAGGTACCATTCCTGCGCTGCGCTCATTTCAATGCGGGTCGGCTTCCATTTGCCGCCTGTGAATACGTCGAAACACTCCCCGCAATGCAAGCCGCCGTAATAGTCGGCAATGTCAAAGCGAATGTCGTAGCGGTCGGTCTGTTCGTCAAAAATCAAAGCTCCTGTTTTCTGTGCCATAAAAAAATCCTCCTTGTGGTTGTGATGTTTACAGGCTTTCGCCCTCGTTGAATGTATAATCGGGTATGCCCTTTTTCCTTGCGGATTGTTGTATCGTGCCGCCGTACATATCGTGATTGACAAGGGCGGTATAGTAGCTGTCAATGGTATTCGGCGCATTGAACAGCACCGCTTTAAGATACTGCTTGATGTTGCGGATTTTGGTGGTATTCTCTTTCATGCAGTCAAAGACAAATTCAATGTGGCTGCTGTTGAGCTTCATAAACTTTGCCTTGACAAGCTCTGCCGGGTAATCGTCCCCGGCGATACGGATTGCCTTTCTCTTGCTGCATACCGTTTCAAGGATAATCGAAACAATTTCGTCTAAGCGGTCTTTGTCTACCTGCCCGTAGCGTACAAAATGGTCGTACTCGATATTGTCCTTGATGATTTCCTCATAAACGCTGTATGCGTCTGTCGCTTCCTTTCGTTTCCGTTCCGGCGGCGTAGCCGCTTCCCCGTCGTAAGGCAAGGGATTTAGGGAATGGATAGGAATGGAATCGGTACTTGATAAATCCGTATTTATTTTTTCTTCTTTTGGTAAGTCAGTCTTTTGTATATCTTTATTTAATTGCGTTGGATTTTCCAACGTAGGTTTTTCCTGCGTAGGTTTTTCCAACGTTGGATTATCCAATGTTGGATTTTCCAATGTAGGTAAATCCGATACAGGCGGGGTCTGCGGCTGCTCAAAGATTACATAGTCTGTGCCGCGCAAGCGTCCTTTCTCGTCGCGCTCCCTTGAACGGACGATATACCCGGCGCGTTCCAGTTCCTTAACGGCTTCCCGGATAGCGTCGATTTTCTCCCGGTTGATAAAGGACAGCCCCGCAAGGGTATAGTCCCAATCCTCCGGCAAGGACAGCATTTGCGATAACAGCCCTTTTGCCTTTAGGGATAGCTCCTTATTGCGTAAGTGGTGGTTGCTCATAACCGTATAGCCCTTGTTGCGCTCCACTCTGAAAACTGCCATAGCTTCATCACTCCTTTGCTGCATACCTGTTACGCAATAGAAACGCGATTTTGAGGGTTTAGGTATCAATCCCTTATCCGCTGAAAACCGCGCCAGCAAAGCCGCATAAATCAAGGGCTTTTTCCTGCCTACTGCGTAACAAAGGGCATGAAAAAAGCGGCGTTCCTGTTCTTCCTTGTGGGAAGTGAGAAACGCCGCCTGTGCGGTGCGTTATTCTGCTTCTTCGGCTATGAGGTCTTGTATGACTTCGCCAAAGTCTGCCGTAAAGGAAAAAATGAAGTATTCCAAAACGGCGGGGTCTGCGTCCATAGGCTCGGCTTCTTCGGAAAAGGGCAAGCCCATAAGCCCGTAGAGCATTTTTATGATTTTGAACAGCTTCCCCCGGTCGGCGGGGGTGTTCATGGTAACAAGTACGTCGGTCAAGCGGTTTACGGTTTCCATGTCGCCGCCTGTCGTTACCCATACCATTTCTGCGAATGGCTGCGTGATTGCTCCGGTTACAAGGTTTACCTTATCCTTGCTGATTTCGCCGGACGGGAGTATAATACCCTTGTCTAAAAGTACGTTTTTCATGTCGTCCTCCTATAATCTGTGGTGCCAAAATGGTGCCCGGTCTTACAAAATCATCTTATACGGAGATACGGCAAGATAAATGACGATACGCGGAAAACCTTGATTTTAAGCCATTTTCGCAAGGTTTTATAAACACTTGCGCGGGCTTATAAGAAGATTTCCGTCTATCAAATCAATAAAAAATACCTCCTATTTTCCTTACTCAGACTCTGACTGATAGGTTCTTCTTTTCTAACGGAACATACGCTCAACCGCGGATCGACGGTCGCGCATTTTACCGTTGCCTTGCTTCCCCCAGAGTCGTTACATGTGGTACACCGCAGCGGAGCGAAGTCCTTCCGGCAGGCCGTCGGGCGCAGCAGGTGAAAGTTCCCAGCGTACCTGCCCCGCCCACTGGGAGGCGACGGCGGAGAAGTGGAGCATGACAATACCGAGATCCAATGCGGCATCCAAATTATCGGTGTAGGCATCCTCCTGCTGCACCAAATAGATGCTGTGATCCTGCACAAGGAAGCCATAGGGCTGACGGTTGAGATAGCTGGGGGAGAGCGAAGCGGCGTAGAAGGACTGCCAGAGCATATCGTCGTAGAAGTCCATCATCTCGTCAAGCCCAGACTTGTTGCTCCAGCTCCCCATGTGAACCAAATCATGCACGCCCTTTTTGGGCGCGTAGTACTGCTGCTCGGCCCGCACATCGATCTGAGACATACTTAGGATATTCAGCCGCAGCTTTTTTGCGGTCTTTTCCCCGTAGCCAAAGGCAACGATTGCCGCCACCTCTAACGGGGTGGTGAGAGACAGTGCCTTTTTGATTTTGTCGCTGTCGGTGAAGGTCATCCAGCAGGTGTCAATGTCCAACTCAGTCAGCTTGAGGACGAGATCTTCCATCATGTAGCCGGCGTTGATGGCCGCATAGGAATGCGGGGCAGACATAAGGAGCAGGTAGTGCGGTGCTCCGATGAGAAATTGCTTATAGCCCGCTGAGCTCTCCAGTGCCGGCTGTGCATCCTTGTCCAAGACGATCAACTCCGTTGCAATCTCCGGGACAAGACGGGGGCAGGTCTTTTCATAGTAGGATCGGAGCTGGCCGATAGCCTCGCTCGGAACTTCCTTTTCGCGGAATGCGTGAACGGATCTGCGATTTTGAATCATAGCGCTGTAATTCATAGTGGTATCCTCCTATTCTGATGTCTTTGGTTTTCTTATAAATCGTCTATCAGTGCGGTGCTCTTGGCGTAGGCGGTACTGCGTGCCTCAAAGAAATCGGTCTTGACCATGTTGGCGTCGGCGTACTGGCTGACCCATTCCATGCTCTCCGGTTCGCTCTCAAAGCCTGGATACAATGCCGGATAGCCAAGGCTTGTCCAGCGAAGATTGCCGAGATAGCGGATGTAATCGCTGATCATCTGCCGGTTCAACCCCGGGATGTCGTCGCCGATCACATAATGCCCCCATGCGATCTCCTGCTCCACGCCCTCACGCATCATCTCGCGCAGCGCTTGTACGCTCTCGGCGGTGAACAACTCCGGCTGCTCCTTTTGCAGCTCCGTGATGATATTGCGGAACAGCCACAAGTGCGTGTTCTCATCGCGGTTGATGTAGCGAATCTCCTGCGCCGAGCCGGACATCTTCCCATTTCGGGAGAGATTGTAGAAGAACATAAAGCCGCTGTAAAAATAGATGCCCTCCAAAATATAGTTCGCCATCATCACGCGCAGCAGCGTGGGAGCGTCCTTCCGCTCCTGAAACTCGTTGTAGCAGTCCCCAATGAAGGTGTTGCGGCGCAGCAGATGCTCGTCCGTTTTCCATTGGTAGAGGATGTCATTGCGCTCCACAGGAGAGCAGATGGTGTCGAGCATATAGCTGTAGCTCTGTGAGTGGACACACTCCTGAAACGCCTGAATGGACAGGCAGAGATTGACCTCGTTGGCGGTAATGTAGGCGCCGATATTAGGCAGGTTCGCTGTCTGAATGGAATCCAAAAAGACAAGAAAACTCAGAATTTTATCGTAGGCGCTGCGCTCGGCTGACAGCAGGCGGGGATAGTCCTTCACATCCTGCGAGAGATTGATCTCCTCAGGGATCCAAAAGTTGTTCATGGCCTGCCGGTACCAGTCGCTGACCCAAGCGTACTTCATATTGTTGAAGTCGTTGAGGTTGGTGGTATTGCCGCCGATCATGCGCCGCAGGCGCACATCAGGGTCGCCCTCCGGGTTAAAGAGGGGCTTTTTCTTCAGTTCCGTCATGCTATCCTCCTTATGACGAGCAGCTTTCGCAGTCCTCGACCTCAAGGGCCTTGCTGCGGACATAGTAAATGGTCTTGACGCCGACCCTCCACGCCTCTAAATACAGTCTGAGCACCTGACGCATGGAATAGTCATTGGTGATATAGAGATTCATGCTCTGCGCCTGGTCAATATGTCTCTGGCGAAGGCCCGCGGCGCGCACCGACCAGCTTTGGTCGATCAGATGCGCCGCCTTATAGTACCACCATGTATCCATAGAAAGCTCCGGAGCAACGCGGGGCAGCATGCTGCCCTTTTTCTCCTCTAAGAAGAATTTCTTCATAATTGGATCGATGCCCGCCGACGTGCCGGAGAGGATAGATGTGCTGGAGGTCGGTGCGACCGCCAGCAGATAGGCGTTGCGCATTCCCTGCACCGCCACCGTTTCCGCAAGCGCCTGCCACTTTTCGGAGGTATAACCCCGCTTTTCAAAATACGCGCCCGTCTGCCAGTCGCTGCCCTCAAAGAGCGCGTAGCGGCCCTTTTCCCGTGCCAGTGCTGTGTCCGCCTTGACGGCGGCGTAGTTGATGTGCTCGAACACTGCGTCGGTGAAGGCAAGGTGCTCCTCGCTCTCCCAGCGGATGCCGCGCTTTGCCAGCATGTGGTGGTAGCCGCTGACGCCCAGGCCGATGCTGCGGTACTTCTGATTGGTAAGCCGCGCGTATTCCAACGGGTAGAAGTTGAGGTCGATCACATTATCCAGTGCGCGGATGGCCGTTTCCACCGTGCGTTCCATATAGGCCTCGTCCTCCACCGGCAGATTACCGAGAGACAGACTCGCCAGGTTGCAGACCACAAACTCACCTGGGCGTGTGGCCGTCACCACCACTGTGTCGCCGTTCTCCGTGTGCACCTCAGTGCTGATATGCTCGATGGGCGCCATGTTCTGTGCGATCTCCGTGCAGAGATTGGAGCAATAGATCATTCCCGTGTGGCCGTTTGGGTTCATACGATTTACGCTGTCGCGGTTGAAGGCGAAGGGCGTGCCGGTCTCCACTGCCGAGCGAAGCACCAGCCGCACGATGTCCTTGACGGTGACGCTGCGCTTTTCGATGCGCGGGTCATTGACGCAGTCCAGATACCGCTTCTCCCATTCCGTACCCCAGTAATCCTCCAGTGCGTAGCCCTTGACCGTGAGGATCTCATGCGGACACATGAGATGCCACGGCGCGTCTATGTTCTCCTCCGCCAGTCGCCAGAAGAGATCCGGATAGCACACGGCGGGAAACACATCATGCGCCTTCATGCGGTCGTCGCCGTTGTTGGTGCGCAGTTGAAGGAATTCCGGCAGATCCCGGTGCCATGCGTCTAAGTAAACCGCCACAGCGCCCTGCCGCATCCCCAACTGATCCACCGCCACGGCGGTGTCGTTGACCAGCCGGATCCAGCGGATAACACCGCCCGCCGCCCCTTGAAAGCCGCGGATGGTGCTGCCTGCAGCGCGCACCTTACCGAAGTACATCCCCATTCCACCGCCAAATTTAGAGACCTTTGCGAAGTTGTCCAGCGAGCGGTAGATGCCGTCCAGACTGTCCGGCACAGTGTCCACAAAGCAGCTTGAAAGCTGATGGTAGGGCTTTCGTGCGTTGGACATGGTAGGTGTCGCCATCGTGACCTCCATACGGCTGAGCATATCGTAAAAGCGTTTTACCCACCCCATGCGGTCAGAGCCTTCGTTCATAGCAAGATGCAGCGCGATACCCAAAAACATCTCCTGCGGTGTTTCCAGCGGCACGCGGCTGCGTGACTGGATCACATAGCGTTTGAGCAGCAGGTCAAGGCCGGAGTAGGTGAACAGCTCGTCCCGTTCCGGGCAGAGAAAGTCCTCCGCCATGGCGATCTCCTCGTGGGTATAGTGGGCAAGGATATAGTCACCGTAGAGTCCCTTATCCGTCAGATAGCGAAGCCTGCCATAGAGGTCGCCGATGCCGCGCCCCTCCCATTCCTGTGCGTTGCGACAGCGAAAGGAGTGGTTCAGAAGCCGCGCCGCGATGAACTCCCACTTGGGTGCCTCTGCCGTAGTCAGCTCTACCGCTGCCTTGGTCAGTGCCTCAGCCCGCTCATCCTCCGTCATGCCCGGGCGACAGAAGCTCTCAAACTTCATTTGAAGCGCCGCGAGGGAGTAGATTTCCTCGGTAAAATCCATCTGGATACGGCGCAGCACCTCGTCAAGCGAGTTATCCCCCACCGTCTGCGCGATGGTATGCCGGACGCGGCGCAGCGCAGACCGCTTTTCGCGATAGAGGATGTACGCCTTGGCCACCTCATAGTGTCCGCGCTCCATGAGCGTCCGCTCCACCTCGTCCTGCACACGCTCCACGGTGAGCGGCGCTGCGGCGGCGAGGTTGTCGAGAACGGCGGCGAGGATCTCATTCAGCTCTCTGCTCCCGATCTCCATCCCCTGTCCATCAAACGCTTTTTTCATGGCGTTGAAAATTTTCTCCTGTTGAAAGGGAACAGACTTCCCGTTTCGTTTTCTGATCTCCATTTCGATCCTCTCATCTTCTCCGGTCACTTCTCATGTCCTTTTGGGCAAAGAGCGGGCAAGCGCAGTATCACGCTTGCCCGCTCTGTTTTTGAAAGCCGGTTTTTCTGCAGCCGACGCGGCGGGGCTGTTTGTTGTCTGTTGTCTTGGTTTTGGCTTCCCTGCCAGTCACTTCATAGATTCCAGAATGGCGTCCGCCAGTGCTTCCAGCTCAGTGCGCTTGTCCGTGCCCATGGACGAGGCGAGGCTGAGCCGCTCGTTGAGCACCGTCATGTTCTTAAGCTCATCGTTGACGAATTTCTGCATGAGGTCACCGGACTTCACCGCCCATGAGCCGTTTTCAATGATGGCAAAGGTGCGGTTTTGCAGATTCAGTGCCTTCATATCCATGAGGAAGTCATGCATGGCGGGGTAGATGCCGAGGTTGTAGGTCACAGAGGCCAGGACAATGTGACTGTACTTAAACGCCTCGGAGATCAGCTGGGAGACATGAGTGGAGGACACATCGTACATCGCCACCTTGCTCATGCCCTTATCGCAGAGCGACGCCGCCAGCGCCTGCGCCGCGTTCTCCGTGTTGCCGTACATAGAGGCGTAGACGATGAGCACGCCCTGGGTCTCAGGGGCATAGCGGCTCCATGTGTCGTACTTTTCGATGAACCAGCCCAGATCCTTGCGCCACACGGGGCCGTGGAGCGGGCAGATGTACTTGATCTGATCCAAAACGCCGCCGGCCTTTTTCAGCAGGAGCTGGATGTGGGGGCCGTACTTGCCCACGATGTTGGTGAGGTAGCGGCGGGCATCGTCCAGCCAGTCCCGCTCGAAGTCCACCTCGTCGGCAAACAGCTTGCCGTCCAGCGCGCCGAAGGTGCCGAAGGCGTCGGCGGAAAAGAGGACGCCGTCGGTGACGTCGAGGGTCACCATGGCCTCCGGCCAGTGAACCATAGGCGCGCCCACAAAGGTGACGGTGTGCTTGCCGAAGGAGAAGGTGTCGCCCTCCTTCACCTCGATGCACTCATGTCCGTCCACATGGAAGCCGAACTGCCGCATGAGCATGAATGCCTTCTCGTTGGAGATCAGTTTCACCTTGGGATGGCGCAGCAGGATCTCCTCGATGCAGGCGGCGTGATCCGGCTCCAGATGGTTGACCAGCAGGTAGTCCAGCTCGCGGCCATCCAGCACATACGCCAGATTTTCCAAAAGCTGGCGGCAGGCAGACCAGTCCACCGTGTCAAAGAGCACCGTCTTTTCATCCAGCAGGCAGTAGGCGTTGTAGCTTACGCCCCGGGGAATGGGAAAGCAGTTTTCAAACAGGGCCAGGCGATGGTCGTTGGCGCCCACCCAGTAGAGGTCGTTCGTTACTTTACGCACGCAATACATCTTATCTTACCTCCTTCACGGCTCAAGCCTTTACAAATTGATCCTTCGTCTCCGCGCACTCGGGACACACCCACTCGGCGGGAAGCTGCTCAAAGAGCGTACCGGGCGCGATCTCGCCGTCCTCGTCGCCCAACTCCGGCACATACTCGTAGCCGCAGCCGCTGCAGACGTAGCGGTCGCCGATGGGGGCGGGCTTCGGCGGCGTGGGCCGCTTCATCTTTACCATGGGCGGCGCGGGCAGCTTTTCGCCGCTATCCAGCGCAGCAGTGAGCAGGGGCAGGATCTCCTCCACATCGCCCACGATGCCGTAGTCGCAGTTCTTGAAGATAGGCGCGTTACCGTTCTTATTGATGGCCACGATGGTGGAGGCGTCCTTGATGCCCTTAAGGTGCTGGGATGCGCCGGAGATGCCGCAGGCGATGTACAGATTGCCGGTGAACTTCTGACCGGACATACCCACATAGCGGTTCAGCGGCAGATATTTGAGGGTCTCCGCCACAGGGCGGGAAGAACCGATGGCCGCGCCGGCGGCCTTGGCCAGCGACTCTACCAGTTTCATGTTCTTTTTCTCCCCGATGCCCTTGCCCGCGGAGACCACCCGCTCCGCCTGCGGGATGGGCGTATCCATGGGGATGCCCACGGAGAAGTCGTGACCATCCTTCTTCAGCGCCGCCACAAGGTCGGCCACCTGCTGGGCAGCATCCCCCTCCCGGAAGATGGTCTTCTTGCGGATGCCGGTGATGGGCGCGGGTTTCTTGGCCGCCGAACGGCTCTCGCCGCCGGAGCTCTTGCCCAGCCTGCCCACCAGATGAGAGGCGATGACCACCCGCTGGATCTCGTTAGTGCCCTCGTAGATGGTGGTGATCTTGGCGTCGCGGTAGGCCCGTTCCACCTCCATGCCCTTGAGGAAGCCGCTGCCGCCGTGGATCTGCAAGGCATCGTTGGTGACCTCCAGCGCGATGTCCGAGGCGTACATCTTCGCCATGGCGGACTCCATGCCGTAAGGCGCGTGCTGCTCCTTCAGCTCCGCCGCGGAGTAGATGAGGAACCGGGCGCAGCGCAGCTTGGTGGCCATATCCGCCAGCTTGAAGGCGATGCTCTGCTGGGCCGCGATGGGCTTGCCGAACTGGATGCGCTCCTTGGAATAGCTCAACGCGTGCTCAAACGCGCCCTGGGCGATGCCCAGCGCCTGCGCGGCGATGCCGATGCGTCCGCCGTCCAGCGTGGACATGGCAATCTTGAAGCCCTCGCCCTCCTTACCCAATAGGTTTTCCTTGGGGACCTTCACGTCGTTGAAGATCAGTTCCGCTGTGGAGGATGAGCGAATACCCATCTTGTCATAGTGGTCGCCGAACTCAAAGCCCTTCCAGCCCTT
>ERZ791794.668-NODE-668-length-22480-cov-7.037770_pt1 | contig 22480 bp, 14 predicted proteins | sample MGYA00510312_ERZ791794 | MGnify/ENA primary metagenome ERZ791794 (study PRJEB30046, sample SAMN00791977) | human gut metagenome | study: EMG produced TPA metagenomics assembly of the A metagenome-wide association study of gut microbiota in type 2... | reverse complement strand
GCGACTGCTCCAACACGCGATACCCAGGGTGCCGCTTCGCTTGCCCTGGGCTATGTGCTCCATTGGGCTTTCAGCCCGCACTTGCTAAATCTGAAACTTGAGTAACAATGAATAGAATTCCCCCAAGCTATCTCGTTTTAATGCCTATTTTGAACGCCCTGCCTCACAACGCGCGATTGCCCCGGCACGTGGTATCCGCGGTGTCGCATCGCCTGCTTTGGGTAGCATCTATTACAAAAAACACTTCCAGCGCAGCAACTCATACAATAATCGCGCATTTTGTACAATCAACGCTAATATGCTTGTGACAGAGTGCGAAGAGTTGTATTTTTGCAGCGTCAAAATACATAATGACCAGTAAAGTAAGCAAAATAGAGGCATTGAGCAGCTACCGTGAAATAGCAATGTGGAAGTTCTTATTTTTCAGTTGAGGTACTGTTTGATGCCTTTTTATATGCTTCGTGTATGCATCACCCTAACCCCTAAATTTTATGGTAGAAAATGGCATTGTCATAAGGGTGGTTCTAATAATTCTGAAATAGGGATTTGTGCGCTATCAGAAGTGCTTTTTTTGAAAGTTTGAGAGGGAACATAGCGGGCTGTGTGACCGAACAAACTTTCAGAAAGACACTTCCGGGAGTGTGCAAATCACATTTCAGAATAGCAGAACTCAAAAAACAGAATTCTTAGAACCACCCTTAAATAATAAATACTTAACTTTGCGCTTAGGATCGGAGCTGTTGGAAATGACCAACTGCTGTGAAGCGCTATAGAAAGAGTAAATGAGCCAAAGTTTGTATAAGACTTTGACTCATTTATTCTTTTAATATCGTCTGGTGGTGCCACAAAACCAACAACTAAAAATAGCTCTTGATTATATCAAATCTCTTTGTGGCATTATAACCAAAGTGTATACTTCCAGCAATATGGAGTAGAAACTCTGGTTTACTTAAATCGCGTAAAATTCTTCACCCTATCTTTCTCTTCTTTTGGATAAATTTGTGTACATGAAAAGAAGTCGTTTGAATAATTTGTTACGGTGTACACTTCTGTCCATCTTTGATAGTCTTCTACAGGTTCTTTTACATCATCATACCAACAATACAACTGTTTGTATGTTAGGGTATTGTTAGAGTATGACCAAGTGCCTGCATATCCTCCTGCTTCTTTATCTCCAAATTCTTCAGGACTTTCATAAGTATACCACGTACCATCAGAGTTAAAGATGAAGATATCGTTGTCACCATCTTGTGCCCAAGCACCTCGAGTGATAATTTTTTCGAATTCGTTCTGTTTCTCATCATCATCACTGCACGACTGTAGAAATGAAAAAGGAATACAGAGTAATAAAGCCGTTAACACGACCTTGCTATACATTTTAATGTTATTGATTTTCATTGTTGATAGTTTTAGTAATTAAGAACTGTTTTTGTAAGAGAACAATTGTAGAATAGGGCTTGTGATGCGGTATAAACCCTACTACACACCTACTAAAAGAGATGGAACTCTCAGGTTTAATTTATCATTTCTTGCTTGTTGCTGATTTATCTTTTGCGGTAATAAAAGTCTATAGCAATCTCAGCAGCAATATTTACTAATAGACTTGTTACAGGATCAGGTATAAAACAACAAGCCACTGTAACAACCGCCTATATAAGTTTTTTCTATTTCATAGGCTTTCCTTGTTGGTGTTTGATATACGGAACCGCATTTCCACGCATATGCTATTACCCCATTCTCGGTAAATCATAGAACCATATGCGATTTTAAGTAGCCTATCCTTCTGAAAAGACAAAAGGATAGGCTTGAATAGTTAAGCGAAGAAACCGCACAAGATATGAATCCATGCAAGAATTTCTTCAAGCTTGATTTCAATCTTAAAATGGGATTCAATCATCATAGTGACCTCCTCTTTTTTAAGATCAGTTTGATATAGGACTTCTCCCGCTAACAGTATCTATACTGTACACTTAGTTAGCCATACATGTACAGGAAGGCAAATATCTACTCTCCCACAGAATGTAGTACCATCGATGCTAACGAGCTTAACTTCTCTGTTCGGAATGGTAAGAGGTGTACTCCTCGTCGCTTGATTACCTTCATTTATGTTTCTTCATGAGGTCGATGTTCTTAATGGGTGTGCTCTTCTTTATCATTCACAAAGTAATGAGTTGTGTCTTGATTTTCGGCAGTTGCTATTGTATTGCGGAAACTGGTGGCATCGAACTCTACAATGTTTTCAAAGTATCTAAATTGTGATCGTGAATACGCATCATATGTACCTATAGGGACGTAAACTTTGCATTTTTTCGAGTCGCAACCTTCAAAAGCACGACTATTATAAGGTAAAATAGGAACTTTTTCTGCATATACGTAAATAGCTCTTAAGCTCTTACAATCGTGGAAAGCACTATATCCTATCTTAGTAACATTTGAGGGAATGTTTACACTTTCCAAAGAACTACAGTTTTCGAAAGTGCCTTCTTTTATCTCTGTCACACTTGATGGTATGTTTATATTTTTCAAAGATTCGCAATACTGGAAAGCGTAGTCTCCTATCTCTGTCACACTTGATGGAATGTTTATCTTTTCCAAAGATTTGCACTCACAGAAAGTGCCTTCTTTTATCTCTGTCACATTTGATGGTATGTTTATATTTTTCAAAGATTCGCATCCTCTGAAAGCCCCTCCTCCTAGCTCTGTTACACTTGATGGAATGTTTACACTTTTCAAATGATCGCAATACAGGAAAGCTCTCTCTCCTATCTCTGTCACACTTGATGGAATGTTTATGTTTTCTAAAGGTGTGCAGCTTAAAGCTCTATCTCCTATTGATGTAACACTTAATGGAATATTTATACTTGTTAAAGAGAAGCAACCATCGAAGGCATAACACCCTAATTGGTTATTGCTGCTATAGTAATAATTACCTTCTTTATGACAATAGGCTTCACCTCCTTCGACAATCCAAGCTTTTGAAAGGTCTAATTTGGAAAGGTTACCATTCCCTATAATGTTACCTGCCATCTCGCGTATAAAGCGCAAATCAGTACCATTAATGTCGCCGATTATCTTCAGATTTGTAATTTTGTTTTTATTGCTACTCGAAATTTTGTCGGGTAATGTTCCAGCTTCTGTAAGATTGATGGTAACCGTTTTTAATATCATGTTATCATCTTCAGAACAGCTCACAAAGCAATTAAGCAACAAGAACATGAGAACTGTTAATTGTTTGTTTAATGTATTTCCTTTCATAATTGTTTTTGTTAATTTAGTTATTGTTGAGCAACCATTGTGCCTTTTTTATATTGCCGAATTTGTTCGAAACGTTCTTCAATAAAATCACTTATTGTGTCACCTGTTAGTGGCTCTTGCTGTTCTTTGTGTTTCATGATGTATCAAATGCTGTCCTTGGCCAAACGTTTTTCTGAATACGAAACCATGGGTAGTCTGTTCCGCTCCGAGCGTGATCAGCTGCAAATGCTCACACTATGGAGCAGAACATTGGAAGAAGTTAGGCATCTTTTGGAAGTTTTGTCGCAAGAAGCTGGCGTTGATCTATTGGAATGTCTATCAACTGTAGCTGCACAGCAAACGGCAGACTTCTCCACAAAGGTATGGGCACATCTCCTATGCGATTCGGATGATTTGGCTATGCCCGATTTGTGCTAAACATTTTTTAAACACGCGTTAATCGATTCGGAATGCATTGATTTTCAAATGGAATATCGAAATGGTTCCTCGCTCAATTAGCTAAAATAAGGGGTGGGGAACTTCAGTAATCTAATATTCTACATCTTTATCTTTGCTGATTTTAATTTTTCCATTAGCAACTGAAATACTTTTTGATCTATAATTCCCTCCATTGTTTTATTGTCATTCTTACTAAAATCATCGAAACGTAATTTATTCCTTCCACTTTTGATAACATGGCCATGAGCGACAGAGTTGCGCACATGACGAAAAAGATGGTGAACCACATCATTACGTTTACCCTTTGGTTTTTTTTGTTCAAATAGTAAATAATATTTGTGTTTGATGATTTTCTTTCTATTTGTTTTATTATATGCTCCAATGTAAATATCATGATCAAACAAGAAACGTTGCAATTTTTTATCATTAAAATCATAGCAACCAAAATGTTGTTTGATTTCATTTTCGAATTCACAAAGGTAATCATACAAAAACACCTTGTCTTGTTTTGATATTTCCATGTAGTTTATCTGAATGACAGTTTAATGAACGCTATACTAAAGTCTCTCTCCACAATTTTCTATAGGAGGGAAACTTTAGTCAAATCGCGATATCTTTTGCTACATAAATCTCATCAAAGAACAATCTTAAAAGTTTTGGCACCTATAGTAATAAGATAGGCACCTTTAGATAATCCATTTATTACACCTTCATGTGACTTGGCAATTAATGTGCCCTGTAAATTATATACTTGTACAAGAGTATTACGAGGAGCATTGTTTACTATGATTGAACCTTTTTGGGTGGTTATTGTTATGTTTCTTTGATTGTCGATAACATTCGCCACTGCTGCAGTAGAACTATCATCCTCAAATTCTCTGATGTCCCAAAAAGTGCCCCAGCCTGAATCATTGCTATAAGCTTCTTTACAACCTTTAGGGACATACAATGTCACATCTGTATATATTTTGGCAGGATAACAGGAACTAGACATTCCCGAAGGAGGAATTGTTGATTTGCAAACAATTGTCTTTAAACTATCATAGTATAAATTTTCTACAACAAAAGACATTATATTGGATCCTAATACGAGAGTATCTACGTCTTGATAGAAATATGGATTTTCTGTACACATACCGGCTATTTCAAGTTTTTTGATATGCCCTATTTTTTCAACGTGTTTTATCCTATATTTTTTATCATCTACAACCCAGGAGCGAATGTCCGTCAAAGGACGTCCAACGTAATAATAATCCAAATCAAAATTGGAGAATGATGGCAAATATGCGTCATACAATAAATGCCCAGATTCTTTTTTTCCTATATAATAACCACGTATACTGAAATCTTCATTTGTATCTTCTATGATTACTGTTTTAAGCTTAGTCAAAAAACTTTTATCTTGGGTTATATCTTTAACCATAGTATATTCATTCGTAAGTGTTTCAGTAGCAAAACATTGTTCAGGTCTTAACCAATAACTTTCGTAGACAGTATATACCCTTTTACAGAAAGGAAGACCATTCAACCCTTTTCCTATAGTTAATTTTGTAATATTGGGACATTCCCAAATAATTGAGGGAGATATATCTGTGACACTTGATGAAATGGTGAATTTATCTAATGATTGGCAACCACGGAACGCGTCCCTACCTATAGATTTCACATTATCAGTCCATCTGATATTTTTCAAAGAGTCACAATTTGCAAAACATTCTGACGGAATTTTTTCTACATCCACGTCTATATTACGAACTTTGGTATTTTCAAACGCACCAGACCCAATAGACAATAATGACTTTGATAACTCAACATGAAGGAGTTCTGAACTCATAAATGCTTTCTCTCCAATATATGTTAATGACTTTGGAAAATTGATTTCTCGGATTTTGGAGTCTTCAAATGCATGTGCACCAATATCACTTAACGACAACGGAAGTTTTAACTCTTTTATCGAAGTTCCATAAAAAGATCCGTCTCCAATGGTTCTTACACTATCATTTAGTGTAACAGAAATAAGACCACTGCAACCCCAAAAAACATTATCATTTAAGTCAACAACCTTTTCTGGAATACGAATAGTCTTCAAACTTGTACAACCTTGAAAAGCTTTACTTTCTATTTCCAATAAGCTATCAGGTAGCACAACACCAGTCAAAAGGCTATCTTTCTCAAAAGCAGAGTTACCGATTGATAAGACAGTCTTAGGGAATGATACAGATTGTAAATTTTTATACCCTTTAAAAGCATTGTCCCCTACGCTGGTAACTGTAAGTGACTTGTTTTTATAAGCAACGGTTTGAGGTATAACTATTTTATCCGTGTCTTTGTTTACGGCTCCGTCTACACTTACAGTTAGGTCCTTAAGGGAGGTTATTGTAAAGTATAGGCCATCTGCCTCGAAATCATAAGCAGATGCCGATAAGTAAGAAAAGCATGCTAGTACGACCAAGCATATTTTATGACAAAAATGTTTCATGTTGAGTAGTATTAAATGGTTCTCTAATGTGTTCTTTTTTGAGACGTATCAATCACTTTCTATACTGTTCTTGCGAAATGATGTCTCTCTTTGATTTGCCAGGACTACGATAATGTTTTTGAACGAACAGTGACAGAAACAGAAACAACAATGATCATAACTTCCTGCCCGTAGCTACTGACTCTGTAAATAACTAAATTAAGTGCAATTCATAGGATAAAAGCGTTTTTGCCAACGTACCCTATTGACATGGTTAATAAAAGCAATGACTGTTGTACGTTCATGAAAAAAGCGTGGTACTATCGCCCATTGCCGAAATAGAGGTTGTGGAAGATACCTATTCAGTATGCAACAGACAATAGCCCACGCTTGTAGAGAGGTATATTGTGAAAAACATACGTTGCCCCACGCCACCTATAAAGGGAGGGCGTGAGGAGCGTATACAATGATACCAAAGTATGCGTGAGCGATAATGTACCGTGTGCCCTACTGAATATCGAAACTTCCACATTTCTATTTCAAGACAACGTTCAATACGCTCATTCATTGAGAGTCTTCACAGCTGATGGGCATTTCCACCAGCTCCAACTCTAGATGCAAAATTAAGCATTATTTCCGACAACAATACTTTTTGTCAGATATTTTGATTGTTCTGATAAACCAAACGACAATAAGAGACAACGTCCATTGTGCCTTTGTAGGGACACATCATGGTTCGTTGTCTCTTATTGTCGTTTGATATATTTCCAAATCCCTTATACAGGTAGTCTGTGCTTATGCTCTTAATAAAAGGATTATGTGCATTGCTTTAGCCCAGTCACACCTCCTCGCGCCGCCTTTTCAACTTCTCCCTCGCCTCATTTATCAGCGTGGCGCAGCGCACGGGGTCTGCCTTGCGCTCCATGGCGTAACATTCTGCCAACTGGGCAAAAAACGCATCATCGCCCGACAACTTGGCCAAATTGCGGCAACCTGCCTCAATGCTGACACCCGACCCACACTTCATGCTGTTAGTGTCAACCAGCGAAAAATGGTAACGCCCGTCTATCACATCATACAAAATGTTAGATGATGAGAAGTCGCGGTGTAAAAAACCGTCCTCGTGCAAACGGGCCGCATAGCGGGCAAAGTTAGCTATCACCTCGTGCTGCACATCAGCCGTCTCATTATGCAGCGTGTCCATGCTGTAGCGGTAAGTAGACAGCAGGCTCACAAAGTAAGTGTTTGTGCGCAACAGTCCGTGGCGGCAGCGCACAAAGGCTATCGACTCCGGACTCTCAAATCCGCGCTCACGCAGCAGCAGCGGACTCAGATATGCCAGTTTACCCTTCGACTTTTTGTAAAGCATCTGTTGCACTTTGCGTCTGAAGGAGGGTGGTCCAAAGCGTTTCACGCAAATGGTCAGTCCATTCACTTTAAGACTGCGTATCACATTGCGTCCTGAGTGAATGTCGCGTCCTTCGTGTTCAAAGTGTTCTTCGATGTGCGTCAAGTAGTCGCGTAGTGCTTCGTATTTAGGGTTGAGTATGATTTTCATGGGCAAGTGCCTCAACGGCAGTTGGTGTTAGTAATATACGTATATTATATATGATGCAAAGATAGTGCAAACCGAGCGCAATACAAAACGAAAGGCTTAAAGACTTACGTTTTTATGGCCGAGGCGCATACTTGTTTACTTCATGTATAACAAACCTCTTCCTAAAAGCCACACCTTTATTTCACCAAAACGATATCATTGTAAGTATGGCGCCCTCCGTCACACTCAATGTGCAGCAAATAAATACCCCGCTCCAACTTTCGGAGTGATAGCACACCCTGTCGTCCGTTAGCAGACAAAGCACGCTTAACCAATCTGCCGCTTACGTTGTACATGCTCACACCGAACAAATCGTGGGCCGAAATAATAAAATCGTCACCCTTGCGCCTCACACTGAATGGCTTAGTAGTGGGCAAACAAGTTGAGGTTGACGATGACCCTGTCACCACATCTTGCTGAAAGAGCGTGAGCACATCGCCCTCGCGTTTCAGGTAATAGGGGGCCGCCTCGGGATTGTTCAGCTCAATGTCCTGCCCGTCAAGCTTGCCCATAACTATAAGGCGATAGGTGTGGCCATCGTACCATGGCAAATTATCCTTGCGCAGCCAATAGCTATATAGTGGAACGTCGTAAGATGACGACACGTCAACCTCGTCATCAATGCCTTTCACATAAGTCCTTTCTTTCGTCTGAGTGTCTTCGGCCAGCATCGTAATATGTCCGCTGTAACACTTGTCTTCTGATGTGCGCAACGACACGGCAAGTTTGAAAAGAGACGTTTGCGAGAGGTCAACACTGCCATTCTCAATCTTGTCGTTAGAGTCGTCGGCCATGAACACTTCAACCTTGGCCATGAGCGGTTTGTCCTCTGCCTCAGCTACATCAATGTAAGGCACCTCCTTGTCGTGTATATTATTGATGGGGTAAAACAGAGACTCCTCCGCGTCGGCCGAAAGCAGCAACCTCGCTTCGTAACGTCCTGGCACAAGACTGGCGGGGAGTGAAAGCGTGATGGGAATTTCAGCCTCAGAAAATCCTTCTATTTCAGTACATTCGTCCACCCGGGTATCTAACACAACCGCCTGGCGCTCATCAAGCAACTGCACCCTCATGTAGCAGTCGCGCGGCACACCATTAAGGTTTTTAACAGTAAAAAATGCCTGCACCCTGCCACCCTGTTCGGCCGCACCGCTGAGGCGTGGCTGTGCCATGAGCTGAAAGTGAGCCTCGTCGGAGCACACCTCAGACACGCGACCTGCATCGTCGGTCAGTTCCACCTCAATGATGGGGGCCTTTTTCATTCTGAACAGGTCGCCCCATGTGCCATCATCGTTACGTGCCACACACACGGGGGTAAGGCTATAATATCCGTTGGCAAGGCCAGCCAAACTTATCTGCACGTGCTGTGGCTGATTTACCAAATAGTCAGTCCCCATAAAGCCATCATGGTCTGCCCCATAAATGCGCTCCGTAAATCCGCCGTTGTCATGGTCGTCTGAATAGGCCACGCGCACAAACTTGCCACTGTCGTTGCAAACGGCTATGCCAATGTCGCCCTTAAAGGGTGTGCCTCTGTTTACAAACGAGTTAACCACTATGGTTTGGGGCTGTGAGGTGCTGAAACTCTTGTCGTCAGCACCCTTGAGCGTGACAGAGCCTCCCTCATTAAACATGAGCTGGGGCGAACCCTCCAAAAGGCCGCGGTCAATATCGGGATATTTACCATTGTTGGGGTGTGCAAGAATGGCCGTTACGGCACGGTTAAAGGCCAGGGGCTTACCCTGGAACTCACCACCGGTTTGTGACAAACTGAGATTGGTGAGCGAATAATAAGCATCGCCTTGCCCCTCCCAGCCAAAATTCATGTGGAAAAGGCCATTCTCGTCAAAGCCATCGGCCACCCAGGCGTGTCCCGAAGCAGTGTTGGCGGGGCGCCCCTCAAGGTAAACGGGACAGCCATTCAGCAACTCCTGCCGCAATATGCTGGCAAAGCGACTTGGGCCCTCCACAGCCCTCGTCACGTATGCCGCAGTATAGTCAAAGTGCTTTTGCAGGGCTTGGTATGCAAAAAGCCCCTGTGTGCCGCTCGAACTGGGAGTGTACTGCATAGATGAGGCTATGCCCACATCGCTCATGAGTTGTGCCACGGCATGCTCCTGTGTGGCGGTGGCGCGCACGGGATAGCGGTAATCGGGCAGCATATCAGCCCAATCGTAATAAGATTGGCTAAAGTCGGCACTTTTGGTAGTTTGGTCGTAGGTAACGGTATATTCATGCTTGCCAAAGCCGTGTGCGGGCCATTGGTAGTAATACATCATTTGTGCCACGGCAGTGGCCACGCAACCGCTGTACGGATACCCCGTTTGAGCATTGAAGGGGTGCGATTGTCCCCACTTGGTTTTGAGCAGAGGCTGCACTGTCTGGCTGAAAGTTGCTGCGCGAGGGCTGGCTTGCGTAGCCACCTTTTCACTCTCAATGTCATAGTATGCTTGTCTGTACCCCTCTAATAGCCATTTTACACAAGGGTTAGCATTCAGCGTGTCAAGCGTGTTTTCGGTATCGTAAGCCAATATTTCGCCCATGGCGTCATTGCCTGCAACAATTACAAAGCCGTGTCCGTGTGCATCATTAAATATATAATAAGGTGCGTTGCCGGTGCTATGTTCTTGTTGTTCCGCTTGTGCTTTAATGCTTTTGTTGTTACGCAGCGTAATATACTTTTGGGCAATTTTTGCAGCCCTTTGGTAGTCAACCCGTTCAGCGTCGGCCGCAAATGTGGCAGACATATGCAGGGTTACGACTATCAGCAGTCGGGTAATAGCATAGGGGTGGTAATGAGCCTTTATCATCGTGTTGAGTACGTTGTTATTTATGCAAGAATAGTATCAGTGCAAAGATAGTTGGTTTTTTAGACAATCGCAAATTGACTGGCTGCATCATGCGGGTAGGGGGGGAGGTAAGTACTTTGTATGTAGTACTTGCCTCCCCCCCTATAGTTAGGTGTCTGAAATTAGTTGATTCTAAGACCGACCAGTAAGGGCTAAAACATAACAGAGCCAACTGCACTCAACAGTCTTAAACCTCCGCTAATGACCATGACGATGCCTGCAATATTACAAGCCAGCTTTATCCATTGTCGCGTTTTACGACTGCCTTGGGTGATCCAGCCAGGCACGAATAACCATAGCAGCAGCCCCATAGCAATTTGTATAATACATTTTGTAACCATCGCTAACAAACCGAATCCGTTTCGATGTAGACGGAATCACTTTTAGAGTAATCTTCGGACGGGCTTTCTTCAGCATCGTCAGATGGATATACGTCCTGTTTTCCGCATATTTCTTCAAGCCCTTGTACAAATCCATCAGCCTCATTCGACGATTTTTTCGCAATATGCTCAAGATATCGGCTGAATGCTCCTACGCAAATGCCCTTGAGACGTCCGATTTCGTGGAGTTGTTTTGGGGTGAAGTCTTGGTAATTTTTGGCAATCTCCTCGTCTATTTGTTTGAATTCTTTGGCAGCGCGCTGCCATTGCGTAATAGAGTAATCATTGCCTTGACGCTCAAGCTTTTTGCTCAGCTTTTCAAGGCGTTTTACAACTTTTTGTTCACGGCTGGTACACGACGTGGTTAACGACAATGAGCAAATAGCAATGATTATAAATAGAATGTGTGTCCTCATGGAATGTCTGTATTGTTGGTTGATAAAGTAGTGGAAGAATAATTGTTAGAAGTTTTATGTTCAATCATACCGGGCTTAGGTATGACATGAATTAAAAATCGTTGGTTCTTCGCATTAGTCGGCACATCGGGCATCATGCGCATTACCCCCTTGTCGCCGCTTCCGCAAACAAGCAATTCGCACTTTTGAGCATGGTTGGCATCACGCAGACTGACATCATGCGCTTCCCAAAAGTTTACCAAGGCCAGAGCGCGTTCATAGCTCAGCACATCGTTGTTTTCGTGCACATTGCGCCAGTAGGGGCCTTTTGATGATTGTCCCTCCACCACGACAAGAAAAGGCGATTCATACACAGCATAGATGCTGTCAATAAACTGCACGATGCGCGAGCCAGCAGCCAAAAGTTTGTGCTTGGCTGCAGGGTCAATGCTCTCAATGTTTGAGTCGTAAATGGGGAATTGCACATCAATTTTTAGCACATGCTTCTTAAACTGCGAGTTATATTCAAAATAACGCGAGTCAATAGCCTGAACCGAGTGTTCCAGTTGGTGTATTTTGTTCAGCTCCTCCTCGTTTGCCTTGCCATGGGCGTACATCATGATGACTGTGGTAACAAATAGCAGCAACATCACAAAGAACAGGCTGGTCATGAGGTCTGAGTAGCTGGTCCAGAAAAACGATTTGTTCTTCATAATTTCATGTGTGTAGTTTGGTTCAATCAGTTCGCAGCTGCTGTTTCTTGCGGTGTTTGTGGATTGTTGGTCACTTTCAGTGTATTGCCTTGATTGGGAAGTTTCGTGTTGGTGATAGCGGCAGGCTGCTTGGCATCTTCTGATTTGTCAGTTTGCTCGGTAGTCTCGGTTTGGCGTTCAGATTCTGCATTATGATAGGTTATCCATGCGTTAAATCCATTCACCGCGAGCAGCAACACAAGTGCTGCGGCAATCACCATTTGCCAAATGTTCGCTTTGCTACGCACAACTACCTGGCTGCCGCCCTTGCCATCGGGGCGGGGCATGGCATCGATGGTTTGCACCAATCTGTTCAATTCTCTGTTTTGCACTTGCAACTCCTTTCGCCAGTCCTTGAGCCCATCGATCACAGGCTTAAGGTCGCGCAGTGTGTCATAAAAAGCATCAATCTTGCCCGCTTGTCCCGCCACGAGTCGCTTTTCGTTTTCAACCAGACGGTTCATTTCTTCTGCCGAATTAGCCAGCGACAATTTGAGTGCTTGCATTTGTTCGTTAACCGACTTCTTTAGCTTCTCCAATATCCCGTTCACGCCATTATCTACTGCCACCACAGCATCTCTCACCGCGTCATTACGTTCTTCCATGGCTTTAAGTTGCTTGTTGGCGTATGTCAGATAGTCGTGGAACTGATCAAGTTCGCCAATCGACTCCTTAAATGCAGTGAGCACCTTCACGTTAGCTGTAGCCATTTGGTTAAGGTCAAGCTTGTCTACCGTTTCGATGAGTTTGCTTTGGTTGGCAGCTGTTTTGGCTATGTCGCCAACCGACTTGTTAAGTCCGCTGACATTACGGGTAAAAGTTTGATTAAATCTTTTGAGATTATCCTCAAGACGTCGTACTCCCTCGCTGGCATTCTCACGCGAAATGATAGGCATGAGTTCGGCTTGAAACCAGGAGTAGAACGTATTTTTGCGTTCTTCAAGACACTTTTTGCCCTTCTTGGCCATGAACGAAATAGTAGAGGTAAAGCCAATGCCACAAAATGAGGCAGCCATGGATAATGCGACATCACGCATTAACGCCCCAATATGTTGCTCCGGCTTTTCTACAAATGCTGCAAATCCACCGTCTCCAAAAGCAATGCATCCAATGCCTATGATGATGCCAAGCATGGTGCACATCAATCCGATATAGAGTGGAAAAGGCGTCTGCGTATCAATCTCGTCCTCAAGCATGGTGCAGTTGCGCTCCACAATGTCTTTGATAATGCTAAAGTCACTTGCCAACCCCTTGTTGCGTATAAGGTAGTTGTTGACAGACGATTCTATTTCTTTGCCGATATCGTTGTTCGAAGCAATGTCCACAAGGGATATTTCCTCTTTTTCCCCTCTGCCGTTCAAATCGTATCCAAGGCCGTGAATGGGAGTCGTATAAAAGTCTCCCTTGTTTTTCAGCTCTTCGTAGCTTGTATAACCAAATTCGTTGGCAGGAATGTAATACCTGGCAGAACGATATCGCCCTTTATCTGAAAATATGTTTTTTTGCAGATTTGTCTTCTTAACACTATCCTGCAGAAAGTATACTTGTATGCAGATAGCTACCATTACTATTGTAATGATGAAAAATGTTCCCATGTATTTTCTGATTTTATTTTGCTTACACGTTTAGCATTTGCCCTGTGCTGCATGTTTATTAGTGATGATTATAGGTTCCACAACTTCAGCTGCCGTGCCATTGATGCGTACCCGCCCGGCTGTTTGCTGATAGTTGTCTGCGTCGGCATTCGTCTCGAACTTGCAGCACTTTGAGCTGTCTGAATTACTGAAAAACTTAGCCGCATTGTTTGCAATTATCTCAAACTCGCCCTCTGTGTCCGATCCCGCATCAAGCGTGATGACAAAGAAGTGTTCGTACATGTCATAGGTGTCACTTAGTGCAATAAGCCGATTGGCATTTTGCGCATCTTGTCGGGCATATAGTTTACGCTGGGGTTGGGGCGTAATGTCTAACTCAATGGTAACAGGTCCTTCAGATTCTGCCGGTGGGTTATCATTCGGTGTTTCAGGTCGCGCATCGTGCAGTATGTCTTCTTGCCCGTCCTGTGGTGCCTTGTCCTTGTTAATGTCACTTGCTTGGGCATCAGGGATAGAGCCTGTCTTGTGTCGTTTTTGCAATGCAAAATAGCGCTCTCGTGTAACATCTCTTTCCTGCTCAGCTTTACGGGCACGCTTGAGGTTCTGCCCATCACTACGCCATAATGCCACAATGAGCATAATGCACAAAACGAGTGCGATGGCAAGCCCCACCTCAAGATATGTAAAGCTCATTTCGCCAATCTCTATTTGCTGCCACCTTGTTTGAGCCATGGCTCGTGCCGAGGCGAGCCATGGTAGTAAAAACATTGATAAGTGTTTCATGCGTGCTCGTTAGGGAATAGTAATTCGTTGGTAAGCTTGTGCAGTATGCCTTCAACCGGCATGAAAAAGAGCGAGGACGAAACCTCGTAGTTGGGGTTAGCCACTTGTGCACAGCCATCTTTCACATATTTCTGAATGTCGCGCTTAAAAGCCGAGTGCTCAAACACCTTGTCAATGTTGTCGGGCAGGTTGATGTACTTGTCAGCCTTGCACTGCGTAAGCACGTTTTGGCACAAGTCTATAAAGTCTTTCACATGTACTGCCACTTCTTGTTCAAAGCAGTCGTTCACATCGTTGTAACTCTTGATAGCGTTATCTTCGTTGGTGCCGATCCACGTTGTAGCGTGTTCTGCTACATAATCGTAGTCCACGTCATTCAAGTCGCCTTTGTTGTCCGACATGAGCACAATGCCACCCTTGGCCGTTGCAGCTTTGGGCGAATCGCCTTGCGGCATCAGCAGATCCAGCCCGTCGGCATCATAATTGTGACCTAACACATGTTCAAAAATCTTTTGCGTCATGCCAATAAGGCACTTCTTCGATGGGTCGTTGTCAAAGAATATATTAAAAATCTTTGATCCGTTACCGCTAAAACCAATAATGCGCGGTTCCTTCAGGTTGTGCATACGAACCACTTGGGCAGCATAGTAAGCAATGGCCATGTAGTAAATAATAATGACCATGTTGCACTCCTTCGAATCTGTGAGCTTCTTCTTAAAGTCATTCAGCCTGCGTATGCTCTCATCGGCAATGATGGTGTTATCGGCTATAGAGAAGAAGAACGACGCCAAATTGACAGAGGCATTTTTCCCCTTGCTTATATCTTCAATTACCATTTGGTAGTCCTGCGAGTCAGACACCGCTTCGTATTGGGGCTTAAAATATCTGATAAAGCCATTGTCGCCTGTGTCAAATGCAGAGTTTGACCCAAACAAGTTGTTTGAGGCAAAGCGGGCCGAAGATATGCATTTAATGGTTTTACCCTCGGCAAACAGAAAGTCCGACGTGCCACCGCCAACGTCTATTGTAATGGCCGATGAGGATTCAGTCTTGAAGGCCGGCAGCGGCGCTATGGCTTCGGGCATGTATTTTAGCTGGTCGGGCGCGGCACCATCAAAGTATTTGCTAAACACCTCTTTCCAAATCTTCGAAAATTCGCCCACCATCTGAGCCACCATGCTCGTGGGGTAGAACCACACCAGCTTAGTAGCACTAAGGTCGCCATTGTTCATCAGCACCTTGTTGCGCATCATCATGGCCAGTTCTGATAGGAAGCACTCTATCTGTGCACGGGCCTCGTCGCCATTGCTCCATTTCAAGTCGGTTGTAGGTGGCTCATCGTATTTGGGCAGTTGCTTGCGCTCGTAGAACAGGGGAATGTTGGCTTCTACCAATGGCTTGACACGCAACCAGTCCACTCTCTGGGTCGACGTAAGCGCCGTGCGGATAGGAAAGGATATTGACAAGTCGTCGTCCTTGCCGCGTCCAATGATGGGTGGAATCAAGTCGGCGCGCATCATATTACTCCATGGGGCATAGCTCTTCATGTCTTCGGTCGGGCGTAGTTGGGCATCGTCCTCAGTAGTGTTGAACGGCATGGGGGCCGAACCATCAATCGCATATTCTATGTGGGTGTTAGTGGTGCCAAAGTCCACAGCAAACACAAATCTCTTGCTGCCGCCGCCCTCCTTCATTTCGGGTATGAGCAGGTTTTCTGTACCCTTGTAGCTAATGGCAAGGGCTGTAAACTTTTTTCCAGTATACCATTGCTTGGCCAGGCATGTCCCCTCATCAAGCCGGTTGCCCAAACTGTCAAAGTTGCGGCACACTTCAGCGTCCATGCTCAGCCGTTCGCTGTCGTTCACAAGTGATAGGGTAGGCAAGTCGTTCTGTGCCTCAAGGCTTGCAACCTTGTCGTCAATCGAAAGCGTAATGCGGTAATCGGGCTTGACGTTGTCGGGAAATCTCATGTGGGGCAGTATCGTCACACCCGTATAGCCTATGTCAACGATGCGTCCATACTTTTCGTGGAGTATAGAGTCTTCTTTGCCCTCCATATAGGTGCGCTCAAACTTTACCTTGTCTCTTTGACGGCCATCGCCTTTGATGGGGATAAACAAGGTCACCTTTATTTGCCCCATACCCAACTTCTCGGCCTTGAGATTACGTTTCAGATCAGCTAGACTGAAGTAATGGAAAAATGTCTCTCTTATGGGCAGCAGGTAATGTCGCAATGCCTCGCTGTCGCCTAATGTCACGTAGTTCTCAGTACCCCCGATTGTTGGACTGAGCGTGTACTTGCTGTACAACAAATTGTTGCTCAAAAAGTCGCCTGCACTCAGATAGGGGTAGGGCACATTGATGCCTGGTAATATACGCTCCGACAGTTTGCGCTTGTCTTCAAATGGTACAAGTTTGACAAGGCTGCCGTCCCACTCTGACGTGGTATAGGACATTCCGTCGCAACTGTGGTCGTTGGGCAGCACAAGGGGCAAGTCGCCTTCAATGGCTTTCGTGGCGTTGATAACCAACTGGCTGTGTTGGCTTACTTGTGCGGCATCAAAGCGCTTGTACATCACGGGGTAGCCACCGGCCAGTGTCACGGGCTTGCCATTGTCTGTTGTAACGGGGGCTGTGTCGGTGTGCGATGCTGCGGTCATGTTGGCCAACTCCTGTCCAAAAGCATTGTCTATGCTGTTGAGTTTGGTAATGGTGTCGCTGATGTAGGTGCTGACCTCGGGGTACCCCTCGGCAAAGCCAGGTTGCTTGCTCAGCCACACAAGGTAGCGCACAAAGTCCGCATCACGTTTGTAGAGCGGGTTGTAATCTCCGTCAAAGGGGCGGTCGTTATTGCCATCAAACAGTATTTGGTTTGTCACGTATCCCAGGTCATTGGCCGGTGTGAAGAATAGTGTACACGGGCTGGTGGCGCCAATCACGTGGCCGGGTAACGCACTCGTGCCCGGTGCACCAGGTCCGGTGTATTGCAGTATGAAGATGCTCTTCATGTTGTGCAGATTGTACACATTGCCATTGGCCGCATCTGATTGTATGTAAAGCTCCAGTGTCTTGCCCAACAAGCGCAATTGCTTGTCTGTCGAGGCTTTGAGATTTTGTATCTCGCCCACGTTCCACTCGGTAATCTTTACCAGATTGCCGTACTTGTTGATATTGAAAAATATTTCGCCCACATCGAGCGCGTCCGACACCATGCGGTGATATATGGTTTTACCGTCAAAGTCGTGTGTGTCATTGACATATTTGAAGCTTTGCTTCACAAGGTCAAGACGCGCAAATGGACTTGGTATGGAGGTTATCTCTGATTGTGCGCAGTTGCCTTGGGGGTCGGTGATGGTTTCAACAGCTTTTTGCGAAATCACTGTGCTTTGTCCCCAACCATTTATATTGTTTGTGGCACCCGATGCAGTGCCATCATGAAGTCTGAGTACTTTCATAGCAGGTTGTGTCAGATTTTGAGTTTTTCTTCAATAAGGTTGCTGGTCACTAACGAGAACAGATTGAGCCAATATGCTGCAGGTGTCTTTAGTGACTCTGGCAATTTGCCGAAGTCCTTCTTTTTCTTAAAACTGTCAAGCTTGTTGTTGAACAATTTGAAGTTGTCGTCCATGATGTATGACAGTACCTTGATCTTTTTAGGTTCTTTGTCGCTTACAATGGCAAATACGTCTTTCTCGCCCGTAGTCAGTTTGAACGGGCCGAACTGACGCTTGTTGTTTGCCATGTCGTTCAGCCATTGTTTGTAGGCGGTGGTAAAGCTCGTCAAATGTTCCCAAAAGCCTTTCTCTTCAAGCACAGTGCGCGAAAAAATGGGTTCGTGCGTACTGGCCCAAGCCAGTTTCCATGATTGGTCGAGAGCCTGTGTAAAGTAGTTGTGCGCCAGCAGCAGTTTGGCCATAGGCTTGCGCACGAGCGCAACGCTTTGTTCGGAAAGGTTGCTGAAGTTGAATTCCTGCTTGTCCTCCTTAATGCCGTATTCATGATATACCGTACGGCTATTGGCATTGTGTGTCATGCCGTCACAAGCTTGGTTGGCAAAATCAAATATCGAGAGCGCAGCAACAAATTCCACAAAGTTGGGTTTGTTCTTTTGCTGCGCACCGCCGTCGTGGTTGTCGTAGGTGGGACGTGCATCATCGCCTATGTAGTACATATGATCCAATTCGGCCAAATTGCGCTCGTAATATTTGAGCGCGGCACGCGTCTTTTGTATAAAGGTGCCGCTGTCTATTTGGTCGTCGCGGTTGGGGTCAACATTGTCAAGAATGAAGTAAGGCAATACGCTGATGGCACCGATTGGAGCTTGGGCTATAAGATTGGCGTTTGGCACGTTGGACGTGTCATTGGCGCGCAGGTTCTTAAGCAAAATAGGAAAACCGCTCGCACCTGTGCCGCCAAATATCGAACTGATAATGAATATGGCATCACCTTCAGCAAAAGAGTTGGCAAACGCTGCAAAGTCATCGCTGCCAATAAATTGGTTCAGCACCACACTGCCAATGTTGGGGTTGCCCTTGAAGCCTACCGACATATCAGCTTCGAGATTTTTCTCGCTGAATAGCATCTTGACAAGGTCGCGGTTGGCATTGTCAAGGCTGCTGAAGTGCATGTAGTCCTTGAACTTTTGTGCCGTGCCGCCGGGTATGTTGAGCGTAAAACCATCGTGGCAACAACTTGACATGCTGGTGGCAAAAAAACCGTCTGGGTCGGCAGCTGATGTATGGTCGGTAAATTGGTAAAGACGTTGGTAGTTTTCCATCAATTGTACGGTCTCGGTTTTGTCGCCTGATGTGCTGTCGGCATCAACCACAATTGGTACAACCTCTGAAAAACTGGGTAGCTTGACGCCTGCGCCAAGCAAAAACGTTAATGAACGTAGCACACGCGAACCTGTGCCGCCTATGCCAAATATGTATAGCTTTGCCATAATGCTAATGTAAGTAGGTGTTCAAAATAGAATATCATTTCTTGAATGAGCCGCAACTTTGGTTATCGTCACATCTTAAATGGAACTTTGTAATTGTGTGTGCTGAAAAAGCACAAAACAAATGAGCAAAGCACGAACAGCAATAAGCTAATGAGGCCGCTGGACACTCCTGTGCCAAACAGATCGGCGTAGCTGCAGTCGCTTACTTCGTCGCTGCCAGCTTCGTTAAACAGTGTGCAGCATTCGGCAACTGTGGTCAATGCTACAACTACAAAATTGATGCCGCCAAATATCAACCACCATTTGCGGCCGCTACACCTCACTGTGGGCAATAAATAAAATAACAGTGCTATGAACAGCGTGATGCCAACAGTAGTGCAACCCAGCATAGTATAGCCGTTGCAGTCGTACAGATAGCTGTCCCAGGAATCTCCATAACAGTTTACATAACCGTAAATAGTCGAAAAGAAATCGTTCATGATATAAATGTGTTTGTGTTAAGGGTGGTTTTAATAATTCTGAAATAGGGATTTGTGCACTATCGGAAGTGTTTTTTTTGAAAGTTTGTGAGGGAACATAGTGGGCTATGTGACCGAACAAACTTTCAAAAAAACTTGTGATAGCGTGCAAACCGCATTTCAGAATAGCAGAACTCTAAAAACAGAATTTTTTAGAACCACCCTAAAGTAAGCGTTCAAAAGGGTTATTCAATGCAGAGCCTCATTCGGGCATAGCACGCATCAGTGCTTGAAAAGGCTTTTTGCACACCTCGCATCAATGGCAACAGTCCGAACGTTTTTCCCGGTAATGGTGCTGTGCCCTCAGCGTCATTGCACTGCTCGATCCATGCCGGAAACAACTTTTTCAACAAAATATCGCATGATGAGGCGCACAGGTGTTTGCTGTCGTTCGCTGTCAGTGTGATGCAGTGTGTATAGCCATCTGCTGAGGCATTCAGTGGCGCTACGCTTGTTACCTTGTAGCTACTTGTGCTGGTGGCATAATTGCTGGCGTCACATAAATATTGGTCGGTCAATGGCAGACAAGAATAATCTACGTATACCTTAAATGTAAAGTTGCCGCTGCGCTTGTTAGCATGGCAGTCTTTCAGATGGTGTCTTAGGCCATTCTTGCTTTTCTTGCACAGTTTGAAGGTGCCATACTTGGCACTTGTATTTTTCACAACTTCGTACCTCACGGGCGACAGCCCAGCCTCTGTAAATGAATTTATAAAATGTGTATCGCCCTTCATGGCTGAGTGTAACAACAGCGCTATAGCTGAGCGATTGCCTGCCAGCATCACATAATAAGGGCGTTTGCCATGATAGGTTGATTTAGTGTTGCTTACATTCCAGTAGTAGCCAGCGTAGTCCGAAATGCCTTGTAGTATTACGACACAAAAGTGACTGTCTTGTTTGAACCTGCTGCCCATGGTATTGCTGATGTCTTGCTGCTGCATACTAAGGTATTCCTTCACACTCTGAGCATCAGTTGGCGGTGAAAAGATAAAATCAGATGCCAGCAATGCAACTTCTTTCGGACTGTCGCCCAGCACGCGCTCAATCACTTCTGAGATGTCGGAGAAAGCTCTGTTGCCACCTTGTTGCTTAAATGTAGACGGCGTAAGCTTTAATATAAAGTTACGGGCATCGCAGGATTGCCTGTATATGCTGTCGTTCACATAGCTTAGTTTGGGCGCTTTTACGTGCTCATTTGTGAGTAGTGTGTAAATGCCAGTCTTGAATGAAGTGCCACTACTTACGTAACCATCAATGCTTCCAGAGTTTTCAATGTATGCGTTTAGCGAAACATTGGGGCATGCTTTGTCTGGTTGTTCCACTGCTTCGTCTTTGCAAAAGTCTTTTTTGAAGAACGAACATGAATTTAGAGTAAGTAGAAGGGATATTAAACTCGTATAAGTTGTTAGTTTATTCAGAAACATGTAGCAAAGGTTATTTCATATTTAGTGTGGTGGCGCATTAGTGTAGAGCTTTAACCTTGTAGGTTGCGGGTTTGTAACTCTGTTCCGGCTCCGATATTCCTCAATTTGTTAAAACATCTACAGTAATTCTGCGAAATGACTGTCAGGGCGCAAAGATGGCGCTAAAACCATAGATTATTTGCACGCGATGTAAGTTCAATTAAATTTATGCAAATATAGGTATTTAAGAAATGCCCCCCCGTTTTATACAAATATTAACGCGACAGTATACAAGGTCTATATCGTATGCACAAATTCTTTATTAAGTTGAGAACTAACACAGATAATCCAGGCCTTTTCACATAAACGTAGCTTGTGTAAGGTAAAAGTGCATTTTGTCTACACCCTACACTTTCGTTCGTAATGTATTGAATATCAGCGCCAAAAAGTGTGTAGGTGGTATCAGCACGCTACCTGCACTGCCTGCACTATCTACACCCTGTCTGCACTATTTGCACTATTACTTCGTCTGCACTCTGCACTATTGTTCGTATTATGTTGAATATCAGCGCAAAAAGCGTGTAGACAGTGTCTGCACTTTGTCTGCACTGCCTACACCGTATCTGCCTGCGCTTTTGCCATCGGTTTCACAACCTGCATTGTCAGCACGCATGAGTATGCATTTCCTGTAACGGCAGACAGAAAAATCTATCATGCCAGGCAGGAATTTCTGTCGGAGGTGTCAAACATTTTCTCTCCCTATACCGGAAATCCGCCCTCCCGCAGTTGTGCTTGCAACTCCGCACCTGCCGCGTGTAGTTCTTGTGTAGGTGATTTTTTCATCTGCCTACACACCTAAATGTATTGATTATCAGATAGAAACACTTCGTTAGTGTAGAATGCACACAATATCGCCTCAAAATGCAGGACGTGCGCGCGTGTACGTGCGCGAGTATACGTATATATAGTAACATTCCCCGTGTTCCTCGGCGTCTGCTTATTTCCATACCTGCACATTTGCACATCTGTACATCAGCGAGCACAAAACGAGCAAATTTTCCCGCCCGTCTGCGCACCGGCAAATCAGCACTTTTGCCCACCAGCGGGCACAA
>ERZ791794.663-NODE-663-length-22557-cov-3.407164_pt1 | contig 22557 bp, 15 predicted proteins | sample MGYA00510312_ERZ791794 | MGnify/ENA primary metagenome ERZ791794 (study PRJEB30046, sample SAMN00791977) | human gut metagenome | study: EMG produced TPA metagenomics assembly of the A metagenome-wide association study of gut microbiota in type 2... | reverse complement strand
CCGTAGAAAAGCCTTTCCCCAACTCAAGACTCCAAGGCATATAGTTTTGCTTGAGGGTCATAGTCAGTTTCGTGCGATGTGAGTCATGTTTGGGAATAAATCCCAGAAAAAGGTCGGTTTCCCACTGATCCCTCCGTCCGTAATCCCATCCGGTTCCGAAAGAGAACATGCCCATATTTCCGGCAAACTGTATTTTATTGTGAGTCGGTATCAAAGAGTTCCATCCTTTCCGGAAACGGTGGATGCGTTTATCATATTTGCTGGGCTCCGATTTGGAGACCAGAACAGTATCTTCGGTTTCTTCTTCATCACTTTTGTCTGCCTGTGCCAAAGCGTCTTCCGGACAAGACAAGAATAGTGCCAATACAGTGTAAAGAGTGTATTTAAAATTCAACCACTTCATAATCATATCCTTCAGGTTTTATGGTGAATACTAAATAACTGCGGTTTTTCATACAATTGCTGCCGTAATACATTACTCCGTCCTCAAATACATCCGAAGCACTGATACGATGCTCATGGGCTACAGTACAGAATTGCAGGGCTGGAAATTGACGTATATACATTTGAAAGATCTTGGCTACATTGTTATTAAACTGGTCGCACAAAGGGCGGGCATGCATGCAAAATACCGTCTTGTCAAACTCGTCCGAACGTTCTGTCAATTCCGCTTCGATAAAATTGAAATCCGGAATCGGATCGGAGTAATCATATTCCATTGCATTCGTATTGAGGCATACAAACTTTACTCTTCCTGCGATAAATGAAAAATTAGTATCTCCAAATATCTTCCTGAATGCTTCTTCTCCTGTTCCCAAACAGTCATGATTACCAATCAAGGCGACATACGGCACATTTAGTTTGTTCATGATATCTCTTTGCCATAGAAATTCGTCTGTTAGTCCGAAATCGCTCAGATCGCCTCCATGCACTACAAAGTCGATGTCGTTTCGTTTATTTACGGCATTTACAAAGTCTACTGTCTCGTCATACCATCGTTGCGAGTCACCCATAGCTATAAAGCGGATAGTGGTCTTATTCAGACATTTGGCTTCTATTTTTTCAATGTTTTTGTTATTAATATCTCTTTCGCCTTTGATTTTGACATCGTAGGGATGGTAGTCTATCATGTCGCAACCGGTAAGTAACAAGCAAGAGAGAAAGATTCCGATCATTCCTTTTTTCTTATCCATAAACTATTCTTTTGAATTGAAAACTCGATGCAAAGATAGAGTTTTCTTCTCGATAAGCAAATATTGTTGTCTGCAAAGAGTGAGAGCCTGATTGAATTTCGCCCGATAAAACCAATTTAAATCCACACTTTCCGATTGACATTATGGAAGTAATATCCTAAAATCCATATCAAGAAATTGCAAAAAGTCTTTTTAGACTAACTGTTCATTTCTCTAAAAACAGTGAAACAGGAGTGAATCGGCAAGTCATATATAAATATTGGGACTGTTTATTGTCTGAAATCCGAAAGCCGTCAACAGGAAGTTAACATCGTAAAAACAAAGAACAGACTTCTTGGCGATAGAAAGTTAATATCCTGAAAGCAAGAAGTTAACTTCCTGCTTTCAGGATATTAACTCTCAGAAAGAAAATCAAGGGCAAGCCGTAGGAAAGAGAATAAATCGCCCCTTAAAAAAGAGCATTTTCTTTTGGAATCCAATCACAAATGAACATTATGCGAATATCATTTTAAAATCACATTGCTGTTTTGGCTTTTTATTTTATTGAAATGTTGTCTAATATCCTTTCATTGTGATCAAAATATCGCCAAAATGCAAGATCTGTGAATTATGCTATTGCAAAATCCACGTGTTTTTATTCGATCCGTCTTCCTCGGACCTTAAAAAAGCGTTTCTCCGCATTTCTAAAATACAAAATGACAGATTGTAAGTGATCGTGAAAAACAGGTTGTATTACCTCATCAAGTCGGCATGATGTGTGGCAAATTATTTTTTAAATCATCACTATGATCGAATAAAAAGATAAAAAACCTTGTTAATATATTTGAAAGATGTATTTTTGTAAAAACACACAATTTGCACATGATTATGTTATACAATAAAGACTCTATTTATAACTTGAAAGTGACCGGAACTATGGTTGTGGGAGACCAGCATTATTATTTGGTAGAAGAATGTGGAATGAAATATCGTGTTAAGATGCTTCCTTTTCAACAGAAACAACCTTTACCCAAAGAAATAAAATGTATTGTACATGATTATGATGCTGATAATTCACCTCTCTTTATACAGCATAAAGGGGATATTTCCCGCTCACTTTATACGATAGGTAATACTTATCCGTTTGTGGTACACAAAAAGTTGAGTTCCATGTCGGGTCATTGTAGTAATTATTATGGTTCTGACACAAACGGGCTGCGTGCTTTTATTCAGGCTCCGGTTGACAAGCAACTTACTTTGGGGCGGAATATCCGTTGTACGGTGAAACATATTGATTCGGAAGGCAATCTCAGTGTGGCGCTTGCGGACTATGATATGGATACCGAAACTAATTTTCTGACTTATGCGCAATTGATGCGCAATGTTTCGGCAGAAACATTGCCTGTCGATATACAGTTGGACACATTGCGGGCAGAACCGGATAAAAATAAGAAATTGGTGCAGATGTTGGCACAGTATGATAGTCATGCCGGAGAGTGGGTATTATCGTATCTCACTGTGCTGAACAACAAACGTGAAGCCGCTATCGAAGCGGGTGATTTGGATATGGTGTGTTCATTGACTTATCATCGGAGGCGCATTTTGGAATGGATGATGGAAGATTCTCGCTTTCTCACATTTTACTCATCTGAAATCGCTCACTCATTGCGTGAAAAGGGTGAACGGGAAATTGCGGTAGGCGAATCGTTGCTGAAGGGGGTGGAGATGATACGTAAAGGTGAGGTCGATGTTTTTTTGCAAAAGCTGTTCAATAAAGTGCGCATGTCTGGTTATCTGACAGAGCGTCAACAGAAGATAGACCTTTTGGTGGCGCTGTTTCGCATGGATCATTCGCTCATCGAAAAAAGCATGTTTGTTTTGGCAGAGGTTTCCCGTTACGTGGTATCCGATTCTGCAGATTCGGACGATCCTGTTTTGGAAACAGTTATTGAACTGGTGCGCTGGACCGTAGAGAGGGCAGACATGAATAACAACCTTTCTCCGACAGTGATGGTGCAATTGATAGCGATCCTTCTTTTGCTTTGCCGGAACAAAGAAGTATCCGCTTTATCAGTGTGGCGTTCGATGCTTTATCGTTACAGTTGCCAAATAAGTCCGCTTTCTACGCGCATTCTGATAGATAAAGCATTTGGAGTGTTGATGTCTGCCGGAAAACTTTATCGTCCGGAGTTTACATGGGATGATATTCTTCAGTTTAAACCCGAATCATTTGTAGCTAAATTGCGTTCATTTGTCAGCAATGCGACTGTCGATGAAGAAAAATTAGTGGCGCAACATATTACTGGCAATGGGGGGATTTTGTTGCGTGACAATTCGTTTGTATTCTATGCCGGATGTTCGCCTAATGCACTGGCAGAGCGGCAAAAGCTGTCTGAGTGGGTGTCGTTGATCGACGGACGGGTATGTGTTGTTATTAAGAAAGAATTAAAACCGAAATCATCGGAGTCGCAAAATCTTTTTATGCTGAAAAAATGCTGGGACGAATTGTGTGTGCAACTCTCTCAGGGAATCCCTCTGCAGCAGAAGAAGGTAGTTATCAAAACTTTGCCATCTGTAAATACACGAGTCACTATTACATTACGTCCTTTTAATGCGCGTTTCCCATTATTGATGTTTGCCGATATAACTGATCCCTGTTACGAGGGAAGCGGTGTGCTAATGGCCAATGAAGTCTGTCGTTATCACATTCGCAGTTTGGGCAGTGTGTTTTATGAAGGCGACACATTTGAGGCGACTGTGGTGAAGACCGAAGAGAATGGCAGATTGGCTTTTAGTATCCAGCAGGAACTCTTTGATATGGTAATCCGGAAAATACGTCCGGGAAAACAAGTCTGTGCGAAATTGATCCGTATATCTAAGTCGACCGGTATATGGGTAAGTGAGGAGGGCTATACGCTCTTTACTCCTTTAGGAAACTCTCATCCTATGATTGGTACAACTGCTTTACTGGAAGTGACGGACATTAATGATAGCGGCTATATCAATGCGGCCTATGTAGATAATGTAGAAGAATTGATTGATGAAGAAAACGCGCTGTCAAGACTGGTCAGCGAATATATTAGCTATTGTCATCCGCAAGATGAAGAGATGGATGAGCCCGATAATGAGTTGGGACAGACTCTTACTGATGAAGACGTGGTACGCCTTGGACAGCAATTGTCACCGGCTGTAATACGAGAGCTCCCCCGGTTATTGCTTATGGCGGTTACCGTTGAACCGGCACTTTCTATTCGTTATAATCTGTTAGGGGCTGCGCGTCTTCTGTCTGGATTGACGGATGATGCCCGACTAACCGAATATCTTTCATTACGAATGAACTATGAAGAAAATATATATAGCTTTGCCATGCATACCGGACAGGTACGCTGGACAGGGTTCTCCCGCATTGATGATGACGTTATCGCGCGGTTTCCGTCACTCCGTTCTCTAAAGAGCCTCCTTGATATTTTGGCTTACTTCTATAATCGTCCCTTTGAACCATCTTTGGTAACGAGTATTGCCACTACAAAGGATGAAAACAAGGAGCATATCATTTCTTTAGTGATGGCAAACAGCTTATTATACCGTACTTTGTCAGCCGAGAATTTGCGTCCGCTACGTGACGAATTGCTGCAACGCATCGGAGCGGGAGAACTGGTGCAACCCTATGTCCGAACCGATCAGGAAAAAGGAAATAATCAAGATGAAGATATTCCATTGTTAGGACGGGAAAGCGGTGAGGTAGAGTTTAAATCATCAATTGTATATCCTGCCGGAAAAACAGTTCCTGACATGAAACAGCAGGGAGACGTGATTTTGCGTGCGATTAATGGATTTTTGAATGCGTCCGGAGGCACACTTTTTATTGGCGTGGCAGATTCTGGGAAAGTGACCGGGTTGAAGAATGATTACACGTATATGGTGTGTGATTCGGATGCATATGAACGATTTATACGACAGCGCATTGTGTTGACAATGGGAAAAGACGTGAATAGTATTATAAATATTGATTTCCCCCGGTATGCTGACCGAGAGATATGTCGTATACAGGTGCCTTGTTATGGCAAGTTGATAGAACTTAATGGAGTGGTGTGGCAAAGGCAGGGGAACTCTACCATGTTGCTGGATGGAAATGCTTTGCTGAAGCAACAGCAAAGGAAAAAAGAGACACTTAAGGCTGAACTTGAGTCTATTACCCAAACCATTGCAAGTAAAAAAGCTACAGAAGAGTTGGTTAGTGGAAGCTTGCAGGCCACGGGAGGGGTACAAACAGCTTTTGCCGCGGCGTTTGCTGCCAGCCTTGAACAGAAGAAGAAAAAAGATAGGAAAGCTGGCGCTTCTAAAAAAGCAATGATATCCACATCTTTGATCCGTCCTAATCCGCTTCACCCCAAAGAGAGAGGAGAAATCGAAGTAGAGGCTTATCTTTCTTTATTGGATAATAACGGATACATCTTGACCGATGAGATACCACATTGGGACAATGAGTTGTTGACCTTGGCTATTGGAGTGCACGAAAAAGAGGGGAATCTGCTACTCTGTTATGACAATGGTTACGTGAATCGGGTTGCACTCAGACTGCTGTTACAGAAGAAACGGGGATACGCCTATAAAAATGGAGCGAACCGAGAAGGACGCCTAATTTTCGCAACGATTGAAAATGGTGAACCGGATATCTTGGTGCGCACCAGAAGGCAAGGGAGTGAGCACTTGAAAATGTTTCCTATGAATAAGGTGAAAAAAAATACAGACTTAACATTAAAGGGCACACCTGTCTTCTCATATGATTTTGGCGAAGTGACGGGATGGGAGCTTATTCCGATGCAGGAGGCCGAAAAACTGCGGAAATTAGAAAATGATAATCCACATCATCAAGGTAGCCTTCTTACATCCGATGCTATTGCTGCGGAGAGAGAATTGCTAAAGGTGTTAGGATGGTAATTGCTGTCCGGACGCCTTCTCTTTGTATACCGTGCATGATAACTAACCAGGTGGTGTAAGTCCACTATGGGGGGCATAATGGTGTGTGGAGAGGCCGAAAACAAAAGGGAATTGGCTGCTCTGTTCTGGAATATTTGTTCTGCTAATATAAGTGAGAAATATAGTTTACAGGCTTATAACACTGTCTAATATTTATACGCTGGTGTCTAATTTTTAGACAACTTATTTATGCTTGGTAATTGGTAATAGCTTAGTATGGCGCGTTTTATGTGTCTTGGCACGCTTTCTGTCTTATAATAGATAAATAACTTTATAATTATTGAGTTACTTCTGTTTTTCTAAAATAATAATATACAGACAGAGATATGAGACAACTTTACTACACTTTCCAGCCTCTTCTTAATAGGCGGAGTTTAAATCTGGCTAAAATTATTTCGTTGGCCTTGGGATTATTTATGGGGATACTGCTTTTTGCACGTGTTACTTTTGAATTGAGTTTTGACAACCATTATTACGAGGCTGATAAAGTATGTGCCGTCAATGTTACAGTGCATTATAAGGATGGTGAAAAGAAAGGTCCTTACCATCTGTTCGATGGCAGTATTGTGGCGAGTGTAACTGCTTAATAATAAAAAGGATCATACGATGAAACAATTCTATTATACCATTCTGACATTGATTCGCGGACGCGGAAGTAATGTCATTAAAGTAATATCTCTGACATTGGGGTTATTAGTTTCTATTATTTTATTCTCTCGAGTTGCTTTTGAGCTTAGTTATGATAACTTTTTTCAGGATGTGGATGATCTTTACATCGTAAAAACGGAGTGGGTTGAGAATGGAGTGATTAAAGGGAATGCCGGAGTATATACATTGATTCCGGTAGCCTCTACCATTGCTGAGGAATTTCCGGAAGAGGTAGAAAGTGCAGCTTTTTCGAGTTTGTCTTTCGGAACTACTTTAAAGATAGGTAACCGAAAGTTGAATAGGTCTTTCATTTTATCTGACTCTCTTTATTTTCGTACCATGGGGATAGAAGTTATTAATGGCAATCCGAATGATTTGACCAACCCAGATGTGGTTTTTCTGTCACAGTCTGTTGCACGAGAAGTATTTGGTGAAGAGGATCCTATAGGAAAAACCTTACATCTGATGATTTGGGGCACTCAAGTTGAAGCTTTGGTGAGAGGAGTTTATGCCGATCTTCCGGATAATGTATCGCTGGAACGTCACGAAATGGTTCTTTCTTTTGCCAGCCATAATAAATATGGTTGGGGACGTTCGGGTTGGACGAGTGGTGGTAATTATAATGCTTTTATCCGCTTAAAAGACGGAGAAAGAAGCGCTGATGCTATCAATGCCGGTATTGATAAGGTGATTGCAAAGCACATTCCTCCTGAAATGAATCTGCATTTACATATGTTTGTAGTACCTTTACGTACTATTCATTTGGAGCAATCTAATGTGCGGAAGACAATTTTAATAATGTCTTTATTGGGTTTTGCCATTCTTTTTGCCGCCACTATGAACTATGTACTTATTTCTATTTCTTCACTTTCTCAGCGGGCAAAAGGAATCGGCGTTCACAAGTGTAATGGTGCGTCTGATAAGGCTATACTTTCGATGTTTATATATGAAACAGCTTTGATTATAGGGATCTCTCTGCTTTTCATGGTAGTACTTTTATTCCAGTTCCAGGAAAAAATTGAAGAATTGGCGGAAGTGTCGTTATCATCTCTTTTCACTTGGCACAATCTATGGGCTCCATTGTCGGTAGTTGCCTTTTTGTTTGTTATTGGAGGTGTATTGCCGGGAAAAGTATTCTCTTCAATTCCGGTAACGCAGGTTTTCCATCATTACTCTAAAGGGAATATGGGTTGGAAGCGGATACTTCTATTTATAGAATTTGCAGGGGTAGCTTTTATTTTTGGATTGATGTGTGTGACTTTTTTTCAGTTCCATTATATTACAAATAGAGATATGGGGTATCGACCGGAACGTATAGCATCTTGTTGGCATAAGTTTGCTGAGCCGGATAATGCACGTAATAATTTGAAATCGTTGCCTTATGTAGAAGGAGTAGCTACTGCTGAGGGAGGCATGATGTGGCTTGGGAACCGACAGGTGACTGATGAGAACGGGAATACTCTTTTTACTCCCCGTTGCGGTATATTTGACAGGGATTTTGTCCCGCTTATGGGGCTTCGGCTTAAGGCCGGGCAAAACCTCACTGGTGAAAGGCAGTTTCTGGTCAATCAATCCTATGTAGAAAAGATGGGTTGGACAGGTAGTGGCGTTGGTGAAATAATTCCTAATCGAGGAACGGTGGTAGGAGTACTCGCTCCTTTCTGTTTTGGTACACTCCCACCTGACTATGAACCCATAGAAATTGAATGGGGAACTAATTTAGTGAATATGCATGTACGTCTTAAAGAACCTTTTGCAGATAATCTGCGTATGTTGAATAATGAAATGAAAAAGATATACCCACAAGAAGAAATAGAGTTCACCTCTTTGGAGCGGGATTTGGAAAGGGGATATCGTCCCACAATGATATTCCGTGATACTACTATATTGGCTTTTATAACGATTCTGTTTATCACTTTGATGGGATTGATCGGGTATACGAATGATGAAGTTCGCAGACGTGGTAAAGAGATAGCTATTCGTAAGATAAATGGCGCCGAAGTAAGTTCTGTTTTGCTTTTGTTATCTAAAGATATCTTCTGGGTAGCTATTCCTTCAATTGCTATCGGTACATATGGAGCTTACTTGGTGAGTCAAATATGGATAAGCCAATTTAGGGATACGGTATGTATAAGTATAGGCTGGTATGTGGCAATAGCTATTTGCCTACTGGCTTTTATCATTATATGCATTATTTGGAAATCCTGGCACATCGCCAATGAAAATCCGGTGAATAGTATTAAGAGTGAATAACAAATAAAATAAATTATGATACAGATTAATGACATTAGTAAAGTCTTTCGTACTTCTGAAGTAGAAACCGTAGCGTTAAACCATGTGAGCCTGGATATAGAGGAGGGCGAGTTTGTTGCCATTATGGGACCTTCCGGTTGCGGCAAGTCTACGTTGCTCAATATTTTGGGATTACTTGATAACCCGACAGAAGGTTCTTATCAGTTGATGGGGCAGGAGGTAGCTACTCTTCAGGAGAAGGAGCGTACGCGGGTACGTAAGGGTAAACTGGGCTTTGTCTTCCAGAGTTTCAATTTGATAGATGAATTGAATGTTTACGAGAATGTGGAACTTCCTCTCACTTATTTGGGTATAAAATCTTCTGAACGGCGTCAGATGGTAGAAGATATGCTGCGCCGGATGAATATTAGTCATCGTGCCAAGCATTTCCCACAGCAACTCTCCGGTGGACAACAACAACGCGTGGCTATAGCCCGTGCAGTTGTGACTAACCCGAAATTGATTCTTGCTGACGAACCGACGGGTAACCTTGATTCCAAGAATGGTGCGGAGGTAATGAATCTGTTGACCGAATTGAATAAAGAGGGAACAACAATTATTATGGTGACCCACTCCCAACATGATGCTTCATTTGCCCATCGCACGGTGCATCTGTTTGACGGTAGCGTGGTGGCAAGTGTAAAGGCTTAATAAAGATCAATATGCTAAGACACATATATTATACGATTCAGACCTTAATCCGTGGACGCAGTTCAAATGTCATTAAGATTATTTCGTTAACTTTGGGACTGTTTGTCGGACTTCTACTGTTTGCCCGGGTCGCGTTTGAACTGAGTTATGACCATTTTTATCCGGAGTCAAGGAACCTGTTTCTGATACAGGCTTCTTACTCTTATGAAGGAAAGCAGGAGAAGCCAAGTCCTTATATTTATGGTGCAATGCCTGCTGCTATCCGGGAGAACTTTCCTGATGAGGTGGAAGAGGCTACTGTGCTGCGTAATGTTGGTCAGCAAATATTTTTTAAAGGAAACGAACGTTTTGATCAACAGCAGACTATTTATGCAGACGATCACTTCCTCCCAACTATGGGGGTAGAAGTGTTGAAAGGGAACAAAGCTGATTTAGTGGCTCCCGACGCTATTTTCATTAATGAATCATTGGCACGACGTGTCTTTGGTGATGCAGACCCTATCGGGCAAACCATGTTATGGGAAAAGAACTATCCGGTCACTGTACGGGGAGTATTTGCCGATCAGCCGGAGAATACAGACCTAAAATATGATGTAATCGTATCGTTTGCCACTTTGTATAAGCGGATGGGAGAGGATCGTGCCGGTTGGGGATATGATATCAGTTACATGGGGGTGGTTCGTTTCCATAATGATACGGAAGCTCCTAAGAGAGTTGCCGGACGGTTACCGGAAATGCAGAAAAAGTATCTTCCGCAGGGGAAGGATGGTTTTTCTGAGGAGTATTCTTTTCAACCTATATCTGAGTACCACAGTAGTCAGCCGGATGTAAGAAAAATGGTGCTTATCATGTCGGTTCTTGCTTTTGCCATTTTATTGATAGCTGCTTTGAACTATGTATTGATTTCCGTATCGTCATTGGCACGTCGTGCAAAAGCAGTGGGAGTCCATAAATGCAGTGGGGCCAGTGATGGTAACATATTCGGTATGTTTTTATGGGAAACCATGTTTATTATATTGTCTGCACTCGTATTGGTCGGGCTATTGATTCTAAATCTTAGGGAACTGATTCAGGATACGCTGAACGCCTCGGTCGGTGCACTTTTCACTTGGGAGACCTTATGGGTGCCTTTGCTTGTGATAGCAGTTGTTTTTTTCGTGGCAGGAGTGATACCTGGATATATGTTTTCGTCTATTCCGGTGAGTCAGGTTTTTCGTCGTTATACCGAACGGAAGACAACCTGGAAGCGCCCGTTACTTTTTGTTCAGTTTGCCGGAGTACCTTTTGTCTTTGGTTTATTGGTAGTTGTATTGCTTCAATACTATAGTGTGATGAATCGTGAGTTGAATTATAATCCTGAACGGATAGCTGTTGCGAGGTGTTACTTCAGCGATGACGAAGTTGATAATGCCCGTTCTGATATACGTCGTTTGCCGATGGTAGAAGATGTTGCTTTTGCCTGGTTTCCTATTTCCGATTACTATAGTGGTTTCAGTGTCTACAACAGTACAGGAAAGTTGCTTTTCGATGCACATACTTCAATGTGCGATTACCACTTTTTGTCAATGATGGGAGTTCAGCTTATTGATGGTAAAAATTTTGATTCTCCCAAACAGGCTATTGTAAATGAAGAATTTGTGCGGAAGATGCATTGGGAAGACAGTGCGGTAGATAAACAGGTCAATATTGGGACTTCTCTTCCTGTTGTGGGAGTCGCAAAGGATTTTCCGATACGAAGTGCATATACTCCTCAGGATATAGTGATGTATATCAGCAGTCCCTTTGCTTCCGGAGCTCCCCATGTACGTTTGAAGGAACCATTCGATCAAAATTTGAAAGCTCTCAATCAAAAGATGGGAGAGCTGTTTACTACGAAGGACATTGTGTTTATCCCTTTGCAGGAAATAATCGATCAGCAATACGAAGCGATTCGCCGTTTCCGCGATTCGGTAATCATTGCTTCTATTTCCATCCTGCTGATTACCTTGATGGGACTTTTCGGCTATACTAACGATGAAGTCAGTCGTCGTAGTAAAGAGATTGCGATCCGTAAAGTAAATGGGGCTGAGGCCGGAGATGTTTTGCAACTTCTTTCAAGAGATATTTTCTGGACAGCCCTACCTGCTGTACTATTGGGTGCAGCAGTAGCCTGGTTTGTCGGTGGCAAATGGCTTGAGCAGTTTAGTGATGCCATTGTCCCCAGTGTCTGGCTATACCTCAGCATAGCATTGGTTGTGTTGCTGTTGATTGTTGTCAGCGTAATGCTGCGGGCATGGAAAGTGGCCAACGAAAATCCGGTGAACAGCATTAAATCTGAGTAACGTTTCAAGACTATACGACAGAGGCTCGGTTTCACTGAAACTGAGCCTCTGTCGTATCTATATCAAGCCTCGGTTTCATAGGGTTAGAGGCTCTGTCCGGATGCTTTCTCTTTTACCTTTTTAATATATACCATCAAAATCACTACCGCTGTTATGAAAGCCAATCCGTCAGAGACAGGCATGCTGATCCATACTCCCTTTACACCATATAAAGGGGGAAGCAAAAGTAATCCCGGAAGCAGGTATACTAACTGGCGTGAGAGTGACAGGAAGATACTGATCTTAGCCATCCCTATACTTTGGAAGAAGTTTGATATAACGATTTGTGCACCTACGAACGGGAACATCAGCGTGCAAATGCGTAGTCCGGACGATGCCATGTCAATCAGTTCATCGCTGTCGGTAAAGATAGCCGAAACTGTATGCGGAAAAAGTTCACAGATAACGAAGCCGCTACTCGTAATCAATACACCGACGATGATACCCAGACGGAGCGTATGTTTCACGCGGTCAATCTTCTGTGCACCATAATTGTATCCGACGATGGGTTGCATTCCCATTGTTAATCCCATAACTACCATCACATACAGCATCAGCAGGCGGTTAATGATACCGTAGGCACCGATGGCCATATCACCACCGTATTTTTGCAAACTATTGTTGATGAGGATGACGATGATACATGCCGTGACATTCATGGCGAAGGGAGACATTCCTATAGAGAAGATACTGCCGATGATGCGTTTCTTCATCTTCCAGAAGCCCGGCATAAAATGGACGAAACTCTCTTGGTTACGGAAGTGGCTTACTACCCATACCATTCCGATAAACTGTGACAGGACTGTAGCCATGGCAGCTCCCCGAATTCCCCAACCGAAATGGAAAATGAAGACAGGGGCGATGATAACATTCGCTATAACCGTCACCAATGATGTCAGCATTGCCTTTCTCGGATATCCGGTGGCACGCATCACGTTGTTAAGTCCGATCATGGTATAAGTGATGGGAGTTCCCAAAAGAATTACCTGCATAAAATCGCGGGCATAGGGAAGTGTACCGGTACTGGCACCGAAGAAAAACAATATCGGGTCCAGAAACAGATAAGCCAGTCCGCCGAACAGGACTGCATTCGTCAGGCAAAGCATTAATGTATTTCCCAGGACATCGGTTGCTCCCTTGATGTCTTTTTGCCCCAGGCGTATGGAGGAGATGGTGGCGCCACCTGCAGAGATCAGCACGCAGAAGGCCACGACCAGATTCATTAGCGGAAAAGTGATAGCCAGTCCGGAGATAGCCATGGGACCGACACCGTGCCCGATGAAAATGCTGTCGATGATATTATAAAGTGACGTAATAGTCATTCCGATGATGGCCGGGATGGAGTATTGTAACAGAAGTTTGCCAATAGGTTCTGTGCCCAGTATACGAGGATCGGTTTGTTGTGCCATATAGTGAAGCGTTACATATTTTTAAGTGCGGCAAAGGTACAAATAATTTGCCTGATTCGATGATTATTCTGAACTTTGCCCACAGAGTTTAACAAACAGGTAAAAGAATGTTTATGGATACAACAAAGAAGATTACCGCATTATTCGATTGTGATGGTGTAATTGTCGATACAGAAGGACAATATACTGTTTTCTGGAATGAAATGGGACAAAAGTACGTAAACGATGAAAACTTCGGTTCCAAGGTTAAAGGTCAGACGCTGGTACAGATTTATGATAAATACTTTGCAGGAGAACCGGAGAAACAAAGGGACATAACCGAGGCATTGAATCGTTTTGAAATAGAAATGAGTTATGACTATGTTCCCGGAATAGTTGAGTTTATAGCAGATCTGCGTCAGCATGGTGTAAAAATAGCCTTGGTCACCAGTTCCAATACAGCTAAAATGGAGAATGTTTATCGTGCACATCCCGAGTTTAAATCCCTTTTTGATGAAATATTGACTGCTGAGCGGTTTAAACGTTCTAAGCCCGATCCGGAATGTTTCTTATTGGGAATGACGATTTTCGGTTCCGATTCAAAAGATTCCTATGTGTTCGAAGATTCATTTCATGGTTTACAGGCCGGCAGAGCATCCGGTGCCACTGTTGTCGGATTGGCAACTACAAATCCACGCGAAGCTATTACTGATAAGGCAGACTATGTGATAGACGATTTCAAAGGAATGACTTACGAAAAGCTGCTGACTATAACTTCACGTTATATCTGATAAGAAAGATTGAATAGTATCTCAGGGAAGAATCCCTTAGCTTTGCATGGTATTAAAAAAAGAGAGAAAATCATGTATAAGCAAACGATTCGCCCTGTTTTATTTCTGATGGAACCCGAAAAGGTACACACCTTGTTGGTTTCCTTCCTCAAATGTTACCGGCATTTGCCATGGTGCAAATGCTGGATACGTCATCTCTATACTTGTTCCGACAAACAGTTGATATGGAACCATCTTACTTTCCGAAACCGTATCGGCCTGTCGGCCGGTTTCGATAAAGGTGCCGAGGTTTTTGATGAATTGGCCGATTATGGTTTCGGATTTATTGAAGTCGGTACTGTCACTCCCGATGCCCAGGATGGAAATCCCCGTCCCCGTATTTTTCGCTTACCTCAGTGTGAATCTTTAATTTCCCGTACAGGTTTCAATAATCCCGGATTGGATATTATTAAACGCCGTCTTGAACAGAAACACGGTTCGTATGTTTTAGGTGTAAATATCAATAAGAATCCCTCTTCGGAAGGAGAACAAGCTGTGGCGGACTTTTTGCGTCTGTACAAGGAGTTACATCCTTATGTAGGTTATTTCACGCTTAATTGGGGATCTGTGGATGTTGCTCTGATGAAACAGGTACTCCAGGTGTTGGCAGCTTTTCGTGTGGAGCAGAACATACATGTTCCATTGCTACTCAAACTTCCTGCCGATATAACTGAAAAAGGAATGGATGATGTGATCGACTGCACTCGTCAGTACCGGGTAGATGGAGTAATAGCTACCGGACCTACCATGGAGCGTACCTGTTTAAAAGGTTATTCACCTGTACAGTTGCAGAAGATCGGAACCGGTGGAATCAGTGGACGTGGGATAGGAGAGAAGTCATTAAAAGCAGTCAGCTATTTGCGTGCCCATGCCGGAAAAAGCCTTTTGATAGTAGGAGCTGGCGGAATTATTACTCCCCTCGATGCTCGTCGAATGTTGGATGCAGGGGCTAATCTGATACAAATCTATTCTTCGTTTATTTACGAAGGGCCGGGCATAGTGAAAAAGATGATTCAGGAAATTAAATAATAAGGAATAAAGTTATGGAACAGAGTTTTATTGAATATTCATTAGGAAAAGATGCTTCTTCGGCTACTCTTTGGGTTTATCCGGCTCGTAAGCCAGGAGGTAAAGCCATTATTATGTGTCCCGGTGGCGGATTCAATCAAGTAGCTTCAGATCATGAAGGACGTGATTTTGCTGCGTGGTTTAATAATCAGGGTATCACATACGCTGTACTGAATTATCGCATGCCTCATGGTGATGTTGAAGTGATTCGTGAGGATATTCGTGAAGCGATTCGCCTGATCCGGTGTCAGTCGGCAGAGTGGGGAATCCATCAACTGGGTGTTATGGGAGCTTCTATCGGAGGCTATATTGCTGCTACTGCCGCTACTCTTTATACCGGGACCGACCGCCCCGACTTTCAGGTATTGCTTTATCCTGTTATCAGCATGAACGACCGGCTGACCCATTTGCCTTCACGCGGACGTATGTTGGGAGAAACTATTCCGGAAAGTTTGAAAGAGACATTATCTCTTGAGCTTCATGTCACAGCCGATACCCCTCGTACATTTATTGTTTTAGCTGAGGATGATCAGGCCGTATCTCCTCTCAACAGTATTGTCTATTATACAGCATTATTGAAACATGGAGTCTCTGCCGGACTGCATATTTATCCGGAAGGCGGACATAGCTTCGGATTTCGCGATAGCTTCATATATAAAAAGATATGGACTGATGAACTGCAAAAATGGTTGCTGACCTTTTGATGCGGACGCACTAATTTATTTGCTTTTACTTGTATGGTATGAATTAAAAGTTATACCTTTGCGCCCGATTTTTAATTTAAAAAGATTGGATATGGCTGGTTATATATCAGATGACACAAGAAAAGTGACGACTCATCGCCTGATCGAGATGAAGCAAAGAGGCGAAAAAATATCTATGCTTACTTCGTATGATTATACTATGGCGCAGATTGTAGATGGTGCCGGTATCGATGTTATCCTTGTAGGCGATTCTGCATCAAATGTGATGGCAGGTAATGTAACTACACTTCCTATTACTCTCGATCAAATGATTTATCATGGTAAATCGGTTGTGCGCGGTGTGAAGCGTGCAATGGTAGTAGTTGACATGCCTTTTGGTTCTTATCAGGGAAATGAGATGGAAGGGCTTGCTTCGGCTATCCGTATTATGAAAGAGAGCCACGCTGATGCTTTGAAACTGGAAGGCGGCGAAGAGATTCTCGACACTGTGAAGCGTATCCTGAGTGCCGGTATTCCGGTGATGGGACATCTCGGACTGATGCCGCAATCTATCAATAAATACGGTACATATACCGTTCGTGCCAAAGATGATGCAGAAGCAGAGAAGCTGATTCGTGATGCACATCTGCTTGAAGAAGCCGGATGTTTCGGGCTTGTGCTTGAGAAAATTCCCGCAGCATTGGCCGCCCGCGTTGCAAGCGAACTGACTATTCCGGTTATCGGCATTGGTGCCGGTGGCGATGTAGATGGACAGGTATTGGTTATTCAGGACATGTTGGGTATGAACAATGGTTTCCGCCCCCGTTTCCTTCGTCGTTATGCCGACCTCTATACGGTGATGACTGATGCAATCAGCCACTATGTTTCGGACGTAAAGAACTGCGACTTCCCGAACGAGAAAGAACAATATTAATTGTCGTATGGCAACTAAATTATGGACATTGCATTTTATGCGGATATGCCTTGCTAATTTATTGTTGTTCATATCCCTGTACCTGTTGTACCCTGTGCTTCCGGTAGTGATGGCTTCACGTTTGGGCGTGCCAGTCAGTCAGACGGGGGGAATATATATACTTTTTACGCTTGCCATGTTTTTTATCGGCCCGTTTCATGCGTATCTGGTCGATGTCTATAAGCGAAAATATATATGTATGCTTTCGTTTGGGATAATGGTAGCGGCGACTGCCGGTTACACACTTGTGCAAAGTGCCACACATCTGTTGTTGCTTTGCTTGGTACAGGGAATCTCCTTTGGAATGGCTGCTACGGCAGGCATTACATTGGCCATTGATGTCACCAATTCCACTTTTCGCAGTGCCGGCAATGTAGTCTTTTCTTGGGCAGCACGTCTGGGGATGATTATAGGGACAGCGTTGGGAGTGTTTTTATTCCGGACACATGGCTTTGAAACTCTGTTATATGTTTCTGTCGCATCGGGAGCCTTGGGAATGCTGTTTGTGTCGAGGGTATATGTGCCTTTCCGTGCACCAATAGGGATGAAAGTTTGTTCGATGGACCGTTTTCTGCTTCCCCGTGGATTTATTCCGGCATTTAACCTGATGTTGATCGCTTTTGTGCCCGGATTGTTGCTTCCTGTGCTTGCCGGTGCGCCAAGTGATGTGCCGGTAGGAGGTGAACTGATACCTTTCTTTGCTTTGGCCGGAGTCGGTTTTCTCTTGTCAGTAATGGTGGTGAGACTGTTTTTCCGTTATGATAACAAGATATGGCTGCAGATAGTCACCGGGTTGATAACAATGATCGGAGCGATGGCTTTGTTGTTTTCTCCTGAAACCGGTTGGAATGTCCCGGCAGCAATATTGATGGGATTAGGACTTGGATTGGTTACTCCGGAATTCTTGATGATGTTTGTCAAGCTGTCTCAACATTGCCAGCGTGGCACGGCCAATACGACTCATTTACTTGCATGGGAACTTGGAGTCGGCTTAGGTATTGCATCTGCCTGTCACTTACATCTCACAGCTAATGAACATGTGGTTTGTCGGGTAGGATTGTTGGCGGCAATCGTGGCTCTGGCTTTCTTTGTCCTGATTACATATCCTTATTTTAAAAGGAAGAAGGTGAGATAAACGATATATGTATATCTGAAAAACAAACTCCGTAGTTTGGTGATGAATTGTCGCAAAACTACGGAGTTCGTTTTTATTGTCTATCCCATGTTGCACAATAAAACCGCAAGCACATAAGGCATGAAGATAATGACTCCTATGATGGCGGCAACTATGGTACATATCAGCACTGCACCTGCCGCAATATCTTTCACATCACCTGCAATCGGATTGTGTTCCGGGGATACGAGGTTGACTAATCTTTCTATAGCTGTATTGAATCCCTCCGCTGCCAATACCATTCCGAAACAAAGTATGATGGCTATCCATTCGTTCCGGGTGATACCGAAGTAAAATCCGGCGATTGTTACTGTGATGATTGCCACACAGTGTATCCAGGCATTATGCTCTTTGCTTACAAAACTCCGAATGCCTTTCCAGGCATATCCGAAGCTTTGTATCCTTTTTTTTATACTGAATTTTTCCATTCTCAGTTTCTGCTAACCTGTTTTACACCTTTCACTGTGCGTAGCTTTTTAATCAGTGCCTCCAGTCGTCCGGTGTCACTCACCATAATGGTCAGTGTGCCCGAGAAGAGTCCGTCGTTCGAATCAATTCCAATGGAACGCAGTGAGATGCCATTCTCTTTTGATATGATAGAGGTGATATTGGTCACAATACCGATGTCATCATGACCCACTACACGGAGTGTGATCGGATATTGAGTACCTTCCGATTTTCCGGCCCAGCGTGCTTTGACAATACGGTATCCGAAACGTTCGCGCATCTGTCCCGCATTGGGGCAGTCGTTGCGGTGAATCTTGATACCTCCGGATACAGTGACAAATCCGAATACGTCGTCTCCATATATGGGGTTGCAACATTTGGCCAACTTGAAGTCCAGTCCTTTCAGGTTTTGGTCAATGACGAGTACATCCTCTTTAGTGACAGTGGTTTCGTCTATCTGGTTTTGCAGGTTGTATTCTTCGGCACTGCGGTAGATCACTTCATCACGTTCACCGTCCCGTTTCTGTTGTTCGATGTATTTATCCAGAATGTCGTTCACGTCAAGCACTTCGTCGGCAATATTCTGATAAAACTCTGTCACATTCTTGAATCCCAGGCGTTTGATCAGACGCATCATTACTGCTTCGTCATATTCCATCTTCCGGTTTTTGAATTTCCGTTCCAATGTTTCTTTGGCGAAATCGTGCTGGCGTGCTACCATTTCCTTCAGGGCCTGGCGGATCTTCGTACGGGCTTTTGAGGTAGTGACAATGTTCAGCCAGTCCTGTTTCGGAGTCTGTGTGTTCGATGTCATAATCTCTACCTGATCTCCGCTATTCAACTTTTGTCTCAGCTGTACATTTTTACCGTTCACCTTTGCACCGATGCACTTACACCCCAATTTGCTGTGAATGTGGAAAGCGAAATCGAGTACCGTAGCTCCTTTTGCCAGTTTGAAGAGGTCTCCTTTCGGCGTAAACACAAATACCTCGTCTTCATACAGATCCAGTTTAAACTGATCCATCATTTCCAGGTCGTTTTCTGTATTCTCCAATGCTTCGCGTATTGAAGTCAGCCATTCGTCCAGCCCGCTTTCACCTTTCACGCCTTTGTATCTCCAATGTGCGGCCAGTCCGCGCTCGGCTATCTCGTCCATACGTTCCGTACGGATTTGCACTTCGACCCATTTTCCTTCCGGCCCCATTACAGTGATGTGCAATGATTCGTAACCATTGCTTTTGGGAACCGACAGCCAGTCACGCAGACGTTTCGGATTAGGTTGATACATATCCGTCACAATGGAGTAAGCCTGCCAGCATTCCTGCTTTTCTTTTTCGAACTGGGATTCCAGAATGATACGTATGGCAAACAAGTCATACACGTTTTCGAACTGGCATTTCTGTTTCTTCATTTTCTGATAGATGGAATGAATGGATTTGGTGCGTCCTTTCATGTGAAAATGCAGTCCCGCTTCCTCCAGTTTCCGTTGTATCGGAGCGATGAAGTTGGCAATATAACGGTCACGTGACTTTTTCGTTTCGTTCAGTTTCTCTTTGATGTGGTAATAAATGTCATGTTCGGTGTACTTCAATGACAAATCTTCCAGCTCCGATTTCAGTTTATACAATCCCAGTTTGTGAGCCAACGGAGCGTACAGATAGGCGGCTTCATTAGCCACTCGTCTGCGGGCCTCGTCATTCTCGGCATCCTTTATTTGCCGCATCACGTTTACACGGTCGGCAATCATGATCAGGATCACACGCATGTCTTCGGCAAAAGACAACAACAGGTTACGGAAATTTTCCGATTCGATAGTCGGACTCTTATCGTAAAGGTCATTAATCTTAATGAGTCCCCGGATAATTCCGGCTACATCTTCACCATACTCCTGTTGAATATATTCTATTGTATACGAGTGACAACGCACCGGTGTGTGTAACATGATACCCAGAATAGATGCCCGTTTCATACCGATTTCTTCGGCCACGATTACAGCAGTCTGCATATCTTTGATGACAGGATTCAGACCGAAACTGTCCCTTTGCATCGCATTGTTCTGTGTGGAGTCGATAAGGTGCTTTTTCAGCTTTCTGCAGTCTCCTTTTTGTAAGGTTTCTCCGGTGAGGTGCAGTAGTTTTTTGTATAGTGAGAACAATAATTCTCTCTCTTCTTTCGTAAAGAATTCATCTCTTTCCATAAGCAGCTCAAATTTATCGTCGGTAAAGATAGTTTTTTTCCGGGTTTTGTAGGGTGTCCTCTTCCTTTTTTTGTATTTTTGGGCATGAATTAATAAAATTAGATAGTATGATAACACCTGAAGACAAAGAATTGCTTGCCCAAAAAGGCATTTCGGAAGTACAAATCGCTGAACAGTTGACTTGTTTCCAAAAAGGCTTTCCTTATTTGAAATTAGATGCTGCCGCATCTGTAGAAAAAGGTATTCTGGCTCCCGATGCCGAAGAACAGAAAGCTTATCTCGCAGCCTGGGATGCTTATACCAATTCTGACAAAACGATTGTAAAGTTTGTACCCGCTTCGGGTGCTGCCAGCCGTATGTTCAAAAATCTTTTTGAATTTCTGGATGCTGACTATGCTGAGCCGACTACAAAGTTCGAACAAACGTTCTTTGCCTCAATTGAGAAATTTGCTTTCTATGATGATCTGAATACTGCTTGTATGAGGATAGAAGGTAAAGACATTCCCGGTTTGATTGCAGACGGCGACTACAAGGCAGTTGTTTCAGGATTGCTGAACGTAGCGGGATTAAACTATGGTGCACTTCCGAAAGGTTTGCTCAAGTTCCATAAGTACGAAGAAGGCTCACGTACTCCGCTTGAAGAACATTTGGCGGAGGGTGCTATGTACGCTGCCGGTAAAAGCGGAAAGGTGAATGTCCACTTTACTGTTTCAACCGAACATCGTGAACTCTTTAAATCATTGGTAGCTGAGAAAGCCGATGCCTTTGCCAAACGTTATGGAGTAGATTATAATATTAGTTTTTCCGAGCAGAAACCAAGTACCGATACGATTGCGGCTGATATGGAAAACCAGCCTTTCCGCGATAATGGCAAGCTTTTGTTCCGCCCCGGTGGTCATGGAGCACTGATTGAGAACCTGAACGATTTGGATGCGGATGTGATTTTTATTAAGAATATAGACAATGTCGTTCCGGACAGATTAAAAGGTGATACGGTGCTTTATAAGAAATTGATTGCCGGTGTACTGGTATCCCTCCAGAAGCAGGCTTTTGAATATCTGGAACTTTTGGATAGCGGTCGTTACACACACGAACAGGTAATGGATATTCTGCAATTTGTGCAGAAGAAACTTTTCTGCAAGAATCCAGAAACGAAGGATCTGGAAGATGCTGAATTGGTCATCTATCTGAAGAATAAATTGAACCGCCCGATGCGTGTTTGTGGTATGGTGAAGAATGTGGGTGAACCGGGTGGCGGTCCGTTCCTTGCTTATAACAGTGACGGAACGATTTCATTGCAAATCCTTGAAAGTTCACAGATCGATATGAATAATCCGGAAGCTAAAGAAATGTTTGAGAAAGGTACCCACTTCAATCCGGTAGATTTGGTTTGTGCGGTACGTGATTACAAAGGACATAAGTTTGATCTGGTAAGATACGTGGATAAAGCCACAGGCTTCATATCTTATAAGTCGAAGAGTGGTAAAGACTTGAAAGCTCTTGAGCTTCCCGGCTTGTGGAATGGTGCCATGAGTGATTGGAGTACGGTATTTGTGGAAGTTCCGCTTTCTACATTTAATCCGGTGAAGACGGTAAATGATCTGTTGCGTGAACAACACCAATAGTCGAGGGAGAAATAAAAGAGGGTGTCCGAAAAGGGTACCCTCTAACTTTTTTCTTTTTTTGTGATTTAT
>ERZ791794.650-NODE-650-length-22736-cov-6.635510_pt1 | contig 22736 bp, 10 predicted proteins | sample MGYA00510312_ERZ791794 | MGnify/ENA primary metagenome ERZ791794 (study PRJEB30046, sample SAMN00791977) | human gut metagenome | study: EMG produced TPA metagenomics assembly of the A metagenome-wide association study of gut microbiota in type 2... | reverse complement strand
CCCTCTGTGATGGGGATATTTAACCTTTTTTATCCGTTCTAGAGAGCATTTTATCGGCCCAGCAGGATTTTCTTGATGTCGTTGAGCTTGTTCAATGCCTCTACCGGGGTGAGGTTGTTGATATCCAGACCCAGAATCTCATCACGAATCTGGCTCAACACGGGGTCGTCTAACTGGAAGAAACTCAGCTGAACTCCATCCTTAGGCTCATCCAGATGCTGCACGTTCGGCTTGCCGGCACCGCCTACCCCAGCATTGTCCTGCTCCAACTGCTTCAGGATATCGTTGGCACGGTTCACGATGCTGCGCGGCATTCCGGCAATCTCTGCCACATGAATACCGAAGGAGTGCTCGCTGCCACCCGGCTCCAGCTTGCGCAGGAAGATAACCTTGCCATCCACCTCCTTCACACTCACGTTGAAGTTCTTGATGCGAGGGAAATTCTTCTCCATCTCGTTCAACTCGTGATAATGAGTGGCAAAGAGCGTACGAGCCTGCGCCTTCTTGTGCTCATGCAGATACTCCACTATCGCCCAGGCTATGGAAATGCCATCGTAGGTGGATGTTCCACGACCCAACTCATCGAAGAGCACCAGCGAACGGGGCGACACATTGTTCAGAATGTTGGCAGCCTCCGTCATCTCTACCATGAAGGTGGATTCGCCCAGCGAGATGTTGTCACTGGCTCCCACACGGGTGAAGATCTTGTCAACCAGACCCACCCTTGCACGCTCGGCTGGTACAAAGCAGCCCACCTGGGCCAGCAGCACGATGAGCGCCGTCTGGCGGAGCAAGGCTGATTTACCCGCCATGTTAGGACCCGTAATCATCATCACCTGCTGCTTCTCGGTGTCGAGCAACACATCATTTGGCACGTATCGCTCGCCCAGCGGCAACTGGGTTTCTATCACTGGATGGCGGCCCTGCTTGATATCCAGCACCTGCGAATCATCAATAACCGGGCGCACATAGTGGTTTTCGTCTGATGCCTTGGCAAACGAGAGCAGACAATCCATGCGGGCGATGAGGTTGGCGTTGATCTGAATCTGAGGAATATACTCCTGCATGGCAGCAATCAGTTCGTTGAAGAGCTGCGCCTCCAGAATCAGAATCTTCTCATCGGCTCCGAGAATCTTCTCCTCGTATTCCTTGAGTTCCTGGGTAATATATCGCTCGGCTTGCGCCAGCGTCTGCTTGCGGATCCACTCCTCAGGCACCTTGTCCTTGAAGGTGTTGCGCACTTCCAGGTAATAGCCGAAGACATTATTATATCCAACCTTCAGACTGCTGATGCCCGTCTTCTCTATTTCCCGCTCCTGAATCTTCAGAAGATAATCCTTGCCATGGCGGCTGATGGCACGAAGGTCATCGAGTTCGGCATTGAAACCATCGGCTATCACATCACCCTTGTTGATAAGCTGAGGCGGATCAGGCTGAATCTCCCTGGCTATGCGGTCTTTCAGGGTTTCACAGACGTTGAGCTGCTCGCCCACTCGCTTCAGGGCATCGTTCTTGGCATGCTGGCAAGCCACCTTGATAGGCTGGATGGCTTCCAGTGCATTTTTCAGCTGCACCACCTCGCGAGGCGATACTCTGCCCACGGCCACCTTGGAGATGATACGCTCCAGATCGCCGATGCGATGAAGCTGGTCGTCGAGAAGCTGGCGGAACTCCGGCTCCTTGAAGAAATACTCCACGATGTCGAGACGCTCGTTGATAGGGCGCACATCTTTTAATGGGAACACCAGCCAGCGGCGGAGCATTCGGCCACCCATTGCCGTTACGGTGCGGTCGATGACGTTGAGCAGAGACAGACCGTCGTCCTGCATCGGAGCTACCAGCTCCAGACTTCGGATGGTGAATCGGTCCATGCGCACGAACTTATCCTCTTCGATGCGCGAAAGCGCCGTGATATGGTTAATTTGCGTATGCTGGGTAATCTCCAGATACTGCATGATGGCACCGCTGGCGATGACACCATTCTTGAGATGCTCCACACCGAAGCCTTTCAACGACTTGGTCTTGAAGTGTCCCAGGAGTTTCTGCATCGCCGTCTGCTCGGTGAAAACCCAGTCGTCGAGTTCGAAAGTGCAGTATTTGGTACCGAAGTATTTCTCGAAATCATTCTTTCGGGCACGGTCGTAGAGCACCTCTTTCGGCATGAAGTTGCCCATCAGTTTCTCTACATAATCATAGGTTCCCTCGCCGGTGAGGAATTCACCGGTAGAAATATCGAGGAAACTTACGCCGCAGGAAGTCTTACCGAAGTGGATGGCAGCCAGGAAGTTGTTCTCCTTGTAGTTGAGCACATTGTCGCCCATCGCCACACCCGGGGTAACGAGTTCGGTAATGCCGCGCTTCACCATCTTGTCCATCTGGCTCAATCCCTTCTTGCCCTTTATTTCCTGGCGTTTCTTCTTCGGGTCTTCCAGCTGGTCGCATACGGCAACTCGCTTGCCTGCCCTGATGAGTTTAGGCAGGTAAGTATCGAGTGCATGATGAGGGAAGCCCGCCATCTCGATGCTGCCCGTAGCTCCACCGTTGTTTCGGCGGGTAAGGGTAATGCCCAGGATGCGTGAAGCCTCGATAGCATCTTCGCAATAAGTTTCGTAGAAGTCGCCACAGCGGAAAAGCAGCAATGCCTCGGGATGCTTGGATTTCATCTCGAAGAATTGCCGCATCATCGGCGTAAGACCTTTATTATCGTTTGCCATTATCTTTGTCTATCTTTTAATTTCTTGTTAGAAATGCAAAAATAAGAAAAAAAGGGGGAACCGACAAAGGATTTAATCTATTTTTAAACTTTTCCCCCATAAAATGCAAAAAAGTGCTCCCCTACATTGCTGCAGGCGGAGCACTTAGCTGATGAATTACATGATTACACACAAGTGCATAAATCCTATTATTTCTCTTTATTTCTTTTTATTTCTTTGCCTTAATCACGAAGCGGAAGCAGCGGTCCTGATAGTGCATGCGGTACTTCTCCATTGGTGAAGAACCCCAGCTGTCAATACAACCCAAGCCAAACTGGCGCTGCTGGATGTGCAACTGCACAAGACCCTTTTCTACCAGGTCGCCGCTGTGCTGACCCCAGGCATGCTCCTTCTCGATACCAGCATCCAGATCCTCTACCAGGTAAGGGATGGCACTGCACTCCATAGGAGCATAGCCCTCGAAGGTGATTCCCTTGCCGGTGGCAGGATTGAAGATGGAGAAGTAGCGGATGTCGGTGTGGTTGCCGCTCTCCTGCGGACGGACGTATGGATAATACTCGTCCTTTACGTTAGCCTCATACTTGCCGATGAAAGCTGAAGAGTGACGGTCGATGTAGTTCTCCTCAGGACCTCTACCGTAGTATTCCAGCTTAGAGAATGACGCAGGCATCTGCAACTGCATTCCGTAGCGGAACAAATCAGCTACCTTTGCCTCCTTATCGGTTGTCATCTGCTGGGTAACAGCCACCTCGCCAGCCGCATTGATGCGGTAGCGGAGCATCAGCTGCGCCTTTACCTCAGGCATTTCGAACTGGGCAGTAAGAACCACGCTGTCCTTGCTCTCGCTCTTGTCGAACGACTTCAGATTCATCTGAGGGTTCTTCCAAACTCTCATCTTCTTCTGCAAAGAAGCACCATAGTCGTTGTCAGTAGGAGCACGCCAGAACTCAGGAGTCATGCTCTCGCGGAACTTCAACATCGGTTCGCCATCTACATCGAGATAATCAATCATACCAGTCTTCTTGCCGATGGTTACCGACATTCTCTCTGCCGAAACCTTCACGTAGCTGTTGGTTTCTTCTACCTCGATATTGCCAGCCTGCTGCACCTTGGTCTTCTTGCTGGCTGGAGCTGCAGCCTGGGCAGGCGTATCAACCTTATCGAACTTGTATGCGTTAACCACAAACTGCTGGCGAGCCATCACCTGCCCCTTGTCAACCAGCGGCTGACTGCCATCGCTGGCAAAGGCGAAGTTTACGGCGATTTCCTCGCCTGCATGTTCAGCCTGAGCCTGTGCAACCGCAGCCTTCAACGCATCGCTCTTCACGAGCTTGGTTGCCTGAGGAGCAATACCCTTAGTACCAGGAATTTCCAAGGTTGAGAGCTTCACGCCGTTGGCATAGATGGCAGCCGAGAGCTTCAGGTCGTCGATGTTCTTGAAGAAATTCTCGTTGTAGATGCTGATGGCACCATTGGCTGCATCGAAGTTCTTGATCCATACATTCTGAAGATAGTACTGGATTTCGTAGGCATGAGGATTCAGACGGCGGTTAGGGGCGATGATTCCGTTGCAGTTGAAGTTGTAATCGCTGCCCGGATAGCGGCCATAGTCGCCACCATAGGTAAAGATTTCCTTGCCGGTGACAGGACTCTTGTCGCGCAAACCCTGGTCAACGAAGTCCCAGATGTAACCGCCCTGGTACTTAGGATACTTGCGGATTAAATCCCAATACTCCTTGAATCCACCCTCAGAGTTACCCATGGCGTGAGCATACTCACACTGGATGTATGGCTTGGTGCCATTGCCCTTGCAATAGCGCTCGCTCTCCTCGTAACCAATGTACATCGGACAGTAGATGTCGGTCTTGCTGTCGTATCCGCCACGCTCATACTGCGCAGGACGGGTAGGATCGCACGCCTTCACCCAGTCGTAAGCCTTCTCGAAGTTGACGCCGTAGCCGCACTCGTTACCCAGACTCCATACGATGACGGAAGGATGATTGATGAGCGGCTTCACATTGCCCTCGTTGCGCTCGATGTGAGGCACGATGTACTCAGGGAACTTGGCGAGCGACTTCTCCTCATATCCCATACCATGAGATTCGAGGTTAGCCTCAGCGGTGATGTAGATTCCGTATTCATCGCAAAGGTCGTACCAGCGTGGGTCGCAAGGATAGTGGCTGGTGCGAACGGCGTTGATGTTCAACTGCTTCATGATCTTGATGTCCTGAATCATGCGCTCCAGGCTCACCACGTAGCCACCGTCAGGATCCATCTCGTGGCGGTCGGCACCCTTCACCAGCACAGGCTGTCCGTTAACGAGCAACTGAGCGTTCTTGATTTCCACATTGCGGAATCCCACCTTTTGCGGAATCACCTCAGCGGCGCCCTGCTTGTTCTTCAGGGTGATGTAGGCCTTATATAAATAAGGTGTCTCTCCCGTCCAAGCCTTCACCTTAGGCACCTTGATGACACCCTGTGCTCCGGTAGCCTGGGCTACCTGCTTGCCATCCTTATCACACAGGGTGATGGAAACATCTGTCTTTCCTCCCTTCAGGGAAACCTGATAGTTCAACACACCATCCTGGTAGTTGTTTTCCAAGGCAGCGTTCAATCGGATGTCGGCAGCATGAAGCTTCGGACGGGCATAGAGATACACCTCACGGGCAATGCCCGTGAAGCGCCAGAAGTCCTGATCTTCGAAATAAGAACCATCGCACCAACGCATCACCTGCATGGCAATGAGGTTCTTGCCCGGCTTGAGATACTTCGAGATGTTGAACTCGGCAGCCACCTTGCTATCCTCGCTGTAGCCCACGTACTTGCCGTTTACCCAGAGAGTCAGGTTGCTGGTGGCAGAACCTACATGGAAATACACATCCTTGCCCTTCCAATCCTTAGGAAGTTCGAAGGTGCGGCGATAGGAACCCGTATAGTTGTTGAGCTCGCTGATATATGGCGGATTCGGGTCAAACTGGGTGGCCCAGGCATAGCCTATGTTCTTATAGGTAGCATCGCCATAACCGTTCAGCTCAAACAAACCCGGCACAGGGAAATCCTTCCACTGTGAATCATCATACTTCAGAGCGAAGAAGTTCGCCGGACGCTTGTTGTGGTCCTTCACGAAGTTGAACTTCCACATACCCTCCATGGAAAGGTAGTTGGCCGACTTCTTCTTGTCGAAACTCTGAGCCTTATCCAAGCTCTCGAATGCGAAGAAATTCGCACGACGAGGCTCTCGGTTCTGCTGGTTGATGTTCACATTCTGCCAGCGCGACTCGCTCTGAGCCGACGCCCCACTGCTCATCGAGAGCATGGCAAGGCAAAATGATACGTTTGCGATTGTTCTGATATTCATATTTCTAATCTAAATCAGTTGTTTCTAATTCAGTGTTTCTAAACCTATTATTAATGGAAATACTGAGACTCGCCCACTGCGGTGAACTTCTTCTGATTATCCTTGCGCATTTCGAGGTTGAGGTTGCTCCACCAAGATGGCCAGCCGCCTACGATGTTGCACAGGTAAACGAACTTCACTGGGTGCAAGCCCTTGGCAAGAGCCACAGCATTATCGCTGTTGGTACCAGCCTTCACAGCGCCCTCGTTGTTGATAACGAGCTTGTTGTCAATCCAAACCTGCTCCATGCGGGAAGAAAGATAGTAAACGCCATCCTCAGGAACATTGATGAAGCCCTCGGCCACGGCACCATAGTTGTTGGCACCACGCAGGGTAGCAGCATCGTCTGGCTGACTCACCTTCATCTTGTTCAAATTGGTGATGGTTCCATTGTCTGTCCACTCAGCATCAGCCCAGTTCAGCTGATCCACCTTCAGATAATTGCCCTTTACGCGGCGCAACTGCAAGCCAGCCTTCGCACCATTTACCTTCACGGCTGGAGCATAGCCCTGCTTCTCCACGTCGATGGTTCTTATCTTGCTCATCTTGCCAGAAGGCAATACGGTAGCAATCTTGATGATGGTGTTGCCACTCACCTTGATAGGCTCTGTATAAACGGCAGAAGCTGGAGTTGGAAGGGTTCCATCCAGGGTGTAAACCATCTTCATAGGACGGGAAGTCTGGAAGGTAACCACTGTATCCTTGGTAATCACCACCTTATCGCAGGAACCGTATGGCTGCTCTGGCAATGGGATGTGATAGCGAACGTGGTGCTCATCGAGGCGCACGCTGTTAGCATCTACACGACGGCTGAAGTCGGTGAAGTTCTTCTTCTTGGCTGGTGACCATGCAATCTCGGCGAGAGCCAGAGAGCGAGGATACATCTGATACTCCATCTTGGCGTTGGTGTACATGTATTCAGACCAGTTGTTGCACTGAACACCCAGAATATGCTTCTCCAAGCCCAATGACTTGATGGTATCTGGCACAGGCTCGTAATTATAGGTTCTTGAAAGATAAGCAGGAGCACTAGGAATAGTAACCGGCTCAATCTTGTAATCGCCCTGATAGTGGTCGAGATACAAACCGCCGCTACCTGGAGTCATGATGACATCGTGCTTCTGCAAAGCTGCAGAAATACCGCCCGATGTTCCACGCCAAGACATCACGGTAGCATCAGGACTCAATCCGCCTTCGAGGATTTCATCCCAACCGATGATCTTTCTGTCGTACTTAGCCAGCATCTTCTCCATGCGCTTGATTACGTAGCTCTGCAGTCTTTCCTCGGCAGAGTGCTTGCTGTCGGCCTGCAAGCCTTCGTTCTGGATGCGCTTCTGGCAGGTAGGACAATGCTTCCAGCTGGTCTTAGGGCACTCGTCGCCACCAATGTGGAAATACTTGCCTGGGAAGAGAGGCACTACCTCGCGGATGATGTCCTCCAGGAAGTTGAACATGTCTTCCTTACCTGGACACATCACGATGTCCTCAACACCCCAAACCATACGTGGAGTCCACTGCTCGCCCTTGCATGAAAGGTAAGGATAAGCAGAGATGGCTGCCATCATGTGACCAGGAAGGTCGATTTCAGGAATCACGGTGATGTAACGCTTGGCTGCATAATCCACGATGTCCTTGATCTCCTCCTGAGTGTAGAAACCGCCATAGGTAGAACCGTCGCCCTGGGTGCGGTAGCCGCCGATGGAAGTAAGCTTAGGATACTTCTTGATTTCGATGCGCCAGCCCTGGTCTTCAGTGAGGTGGAAGTGCATGGTGTTCACCTTGAACATTGACATGATGTCCAACTGCTTCTTCACGTTCTCCACGGTGATGAAGTGGCGGCATGGATCGAGGTGGAAACCACGGTAGCCGAAGCGTGGAGCATCCTGGATGTCGCAGCACTGTGCCACCCACTTCACGCCGCTTACCTTGGTAGCGCTCTCAATCTGAGCTGGCAACAGCTGCATGAAGCTCTGCATTCCATAGAAAGCACCCTTGCCGGTCTTTGCCTTGATTACTACACCCTTGTTGGTAACGGTGAGGCGGTAGCCTTCCTCAGCCATCTTCATAGAAGGAGAAATCTGGATAGAGATGTTTCCCTTCTTTCCGCCTACGGTTACATCATAACCGGTAGCTGTCTTCAACTTATCAGCCATGTATTCGGCAATGTTCTTGCCGTCAGCAGTCTGATAAGAGATGGTCACTTTCTGTGGCAACACGAACTCGCCCTTCTGAACCTGAGTCTTTACTGGCACAGGAATAATATTGATGTCAGCAGCCACAGCCGATGTTGAGATTCCTCCCAACATCGCTGTGCATGCTGCCAACGAAGCAAATAGATGATTTATTTTCATAAAATTTATATAGAATAATACAGTTAGTTAACTAATTGATTTGATTAATGAAAAGCCTGGTTTATATTCCACCTTATTATATATATTAGAGCGGCTTATATTCCACAAAAGCCTCCATTGCCTCGTAGCAGGCCAATCCCAGCTGGTCGTAGAGCGAAGCAGTGGCGCGGTTGCGGTCTTCCGCACGCTGCCAGAACAGGCGTTCGTCATTGCCCAGGAATGGGGCACTCTCCATCTGCGACTGATGCTTGAGGATAGAGTTACGCTTGGCTCTCAACTCTTCCGGACTCAATGGAACGCACATCTCGATGTTCTCAATCTCCCACTCTGCCCAAGCACCACGATACATCCAGATGCGGCAGTCCTTCAGCCACTCTGCACCAGCCTTCTTCTCCTCGTCGATGGCTGCCAGAACAGCATCGGTACATTTCTTGTGGGTTCCGTGTGGGTCGGCAAGGTCGCCAGCCACATAAATCTGATGAGGCTTTACCTTCTGCAACAAGGCTCTTACCACCTCTACATCCTTCTCGGTCATCGGCAACTTTTCAATCTTTCCACTCTCATAGAATGGCAAATCAAGGAAGTGTACATGGTCGAGCGGAATCTCATTATAGGTGCAGGCTGTACGAGCCTCACCACGGCGAATCAATCCCTTGATGGTCAAGATGTCGCGAGTATCAAAGTCGCTCTCCTTCTTATTGGCAAAGAAGCTCTTGATTTCCTTATATTTATCAGAAATCACACTATCCTTTGAATCGGCGAAAATCTGGTTGAATCCGTTGATGAAGTGCATAAATCTTGTTACCTCCTCATCACCCACTGCAATGTTGCCCGATGTTTCATAAGCCACATGCACATCGTGGTTCTGCTGAACCAGTCGGCGGATGGTTCCACCCATCGAAATCACATCATCATCAGGATGAGGAGAGAATACGATTACTCGCTTAGGGAATGGGTTGGCGCGCTCAGGGCGATAGGTATCGTCGGCATTTGGCTTTCCGCCTGGCCATCCGGTGATGGTGTGCTGCAAATCGTTGAATATCTTGATGTTTGCATTGTAGGCAGAACCATAGAGAGCCAGGAGTTCGCTCAATCCGTTCTCGTTGTAATCCTTGTTGGTAAGCTTCAGGATAGGCTTACCTATCTTCTGGCAGAGCCAAACCAAAGCCGAGCGCACCAGCTTGTCAGTCCACTGGCAAGAAGTTACGAGCCAAGGATGTTCGATGCGGGTAAGATGAGAAGCAGCACTCAGGTCGAGCACTACGTTGGCATTTGGATGAGTCTGGAGGAAAGATGCTGGCAGTGAATCTGTGATAGAGTTCTCTACCACCTTCTGCATGATTTCAGCCTTTTCCTCGCCCCAGGCAGTAAGGTAGATTACTTTGGCAGAAAGCAAGGTGGCAATACCCATGGTGAGTGAGCATGGAGGCAGGGTCTCCTTGGTCTGCTCGCTGTTTTCCATCTCTTCGCGAGAAGTATTGCCAATGAGGATAAGACGGGTTATCGACTGAATGCCCGAACCCGGCTCGTTGGCAGCGATATTACCCGAACGGCCGATACCGATGAGGGCAACGTCCAATCCGCCGAAGGTCTTGATGCGCTGCTCGTAAAGGCGGCAGCAATCCTGCACTGCCTCCTGAGCCACAAAGCCATCGAGGGTGAAGATGTTCTGCTCGACAATATCCACATGGTTGAGGAAACGCTCCTTCAACTGGTTGATGGTGCGAACGGAACTTTCTTTCTGAAGAGGATAGTATTCATAGGCATTGAATACCACCACATTGCGGAAACTTAATGTCTTGTTCTCATAACGGCGGATGAGTTCATCATACACGGCATTGAGCGAAGAGCCTGTGCCCAGCGCCATCACATAGAACTTACCGTCATGCTGAGCAGCCTTGATTCCGGTTTCAATACCATCGGCTACATGACTGGCACCTTCTGCCATAGAGGCAAAGATGTCTGTATGAATCTTCTCCATTCTGGAGATTTCTGAGTATTCTACCGTCGTCTTAGGCTTGTAGAACTCAACAGGTACTTTATTCAGTACGATTTGTGAACTAAGATTGAGTCTCATTGTCTATATCTATTAATAGGTTTATATATTTCTATTTTTGACCGTCTATTGTTGATTCAAAAGTTATTTATTAACAACCGCTAGGTTACTAAAATTTTTTATTTTGCAAAGATACGAGATTTATCAAATACCGCCATGTTTTTATAGTTAATATTTCTAAAACGAAAGCATTTTTAATTATTCTCTCTTTCTTTCCTCTTGATAAGTGTAGTTTTACACACTATATCAGATACTTACATGTACTTGAAGAGAATTGATGCTTCCGGTTATAATATATAATAAGGTGTAGGTATGTGAAAGGAATAGAAAAGTTCTTCAAAACAAACTATTTTTAGGCATTTAAGTTTTATTAACTACAAAAAACTTGCACCCAATGGGGAAAAAGTATATCTTTGCAAATAAAAAATATTAGTTATGGAACCTAACATAATAAAATATATTAAGAAGTTAAACAATAAGCCTTCAGTTCAGCGGCGATTATTGGAATACTTCATTGCCCAAGGCGCTTCCACCATACCGGAAATGTCGAAGGGAATTGGAGTGAGTCTTCCAACTGCGACCAACGCCCTCAACGAACTGATAAAGGGTGGACTCGTCAAGGAGATTGGCAAGAAAGACAACTCCCCGGGGCGCATCCCAATGGTTTACGACCTTATGCCTAATGCCGGATACTTCGTTGGAGTAAATCCAGAGATGAACTGTCTGGCACTTGCCGCCAGCGATTTCTGCGGCAATTTGATAACTGAAAAGACTAAAGTTCCTTACGAATACAGGAACAATCCGGAGAATTTGGAAAGACTGAGCGAGATTATCAACGACTTCATCGCCAGTCTTCCCGTCTCCAAGGAAGAAATTCTGCAAATCTGCGTGAATGTGGCTGAACGCGTGAACCCTTTCGATGGCAGTGCCTACAACATGTTCACCTTCTTAGATAAACCCCTGGCAGACAAGCTGACGGAACTCATCCAGCTTCCAGTCTGCATAGAGAATGATACGCGAAGCATGGCCTTCGCCGAATTCATCAAGGGACGCTGCAAGGGAATGAAAGATGTGATTTTCGTGAACATGTGCTGGGGACTGGGAATCGGAATCATCATCGACGGAAAACTCTATTACGGCAAGTCGGGCTATTCGGGCGAATTTGGCCACATGACTGCCTACAACAATAACATCATCTGCCACTGCGGCAAGATAGGCTGCATAGAAACCGAAGTTTCGGGCAGAGCACTGAAGAGAAAACTCACAGAGAACATCATGGCGGGCAAGCCTTCCATCCTCTCTGACAAGGTTCTCAACCGAAAAGAAGAACTCTCGCTTCAAGACATCATGGACGCCATCGCCAAGGAAGATGTACTCAGCCTCGCCACCCTGCAGCATATCGCTGACGAACTGGGCAAGCAGCTGGCTGGAATCATCAATATCTTCAACCCGGAAATGCTGGTCATCGGAGGAGAAATGTCGGTAACAGGCGACTATCTGACCCTCCCGGTGAACATGGGAATCAAGAAATACTCGCTCAACGTAATGAATGAGGATTCACAGATTGTCACCTCCGACCTGAAGGCACTCGCCGGCATTACAGGAGCCTGCCTGATGGCAAGACACAAAATCCTGAACGAGGATTAAATTCTAACTAACATTCATATAAGATTATATAGCTAAACAACAATAAATACAACAAACCTATGAACAAAAGAGCAAATTTGTATTTTGCAGCGCTCTTGGGTGCCATGTCACCTCTCAGCACTGTCACTGCATTGGCAGCTCAGAGCAATTCAACTATTGCCACAGCTACACAGCAGCAAAACTCATGTACAGGTACTGTAAAGGACGCTAGTGGTGAACCTATCATCGGCGCCACTATCAGAATTGATGGCAAATCTGGCGGTACTGTAACTGACCTTGATGGTAACTTCGTACTTAGCAACATTGCTAAAGGTGCTAAACTCACCATTACTTATGTAGGCTACAAGTCTCAGACCATCACATGGAGTGGTGCTCCATTGAACATCACCCTGCAGGATGATTCCAACATGCTCGAAGAGACCGTAGTCATCGGTTACGGTACGGTAAAGAAGGCCGACTTAGCAGGTTCTGTTGCCGTAATGGACAACAAGAGCTTCAAGGACCAGCCAGTAGCACGTGTTGAGGACGCCCTCAATGGACGTATGTCTGGTGTGCAGGTAATGTCAAGTGGCGTTCCTGGCGGATCTATGAAGATTCGTGTACGTGGTGCCAGCTCTGTAAACAAGAGCAACGACCCTCTCTACGTAGTAGATGGTATTGTTCGCGAGACAGGTCTCGAAGGTATCAGCCCTGAAGATATTCAGAGCATCCAGGTTTTGAAGGATGCTTCTTCTACCGCTATCTATGGTGCCCGTGGTGCCAATGGTGTTGTGATGGTACAGACCAAGAGCGGTAAGGCTGGTGTTACCCAGGTTACTTTCGACGGTAGCTTCGGTTTCTCTAACGCTTACAATATACCTGAGGTAATGGGTACCAAGGAGTATGCACAGGCTTTGGTTGACCATAAGGGCGTGGCTAAGAGTGCTGTTCAGGGTTACTTAGATGGCACAAAGCCAGGTATCGACTGGATGGATCAGTTGCTCCAGACAGGTGTTACCCAGAACTATAAGGTTGCCTTTTCACAGGGTAACGAGAAGACTCAGACTTATTTCTCTGCCAACGTAATGGACCAGAAGGGTGTTATCGTTGACACCAAGTCAAGACGTTACGCTATCAAGGCAAACATTCACAATAAGGTATTCGACTGGTTGGAATTGACTGCCGACCTTAACCTCGCTCAGACAGACAACTCAGGTGCAGGTTTTGCTCAGAACCAGTCTAACCCAATCTGGGTAGGTTTGAACTACTCTCCTACTATGGAGATGATGGATGCAAACGGTAGTTACAACAAGGACCCATACAACAACATCCAGAACAACCCTTACGGTATTCTTCATGGTGGTGACAACGACCGCAAGCGTACCATGGTAACTGGTCACGTTGACTTGAAGTTCAATCTTCTCAAGGGCTTGACCTTCACTACCACCAACGGTATCGACTATAACGATTACAAGTGGTACAGCTTCACATCTACCAAGGTGAACGCAGCCGGTAACAATATGGGCAACAACGATGCTGCCGTTACAGCACTGCAGTCAACCAACAACTTGACTTACAGCAACAAGTGGGGTGAGCACGCATTGACAGCTACTGGTGTATGGGAAGTTACCTCTAACGAGGTTCGCCGCATGGGTATGTCAGGTACAGGTATTGCTCACGAGCAGTTGGGTTACTGGAATGTAGCTGATGCTGCTTCCAAGACACCAACCAACGGCTATAGCAAGTGGACCATGCTCTCTGGTGTAGCTCGTTTGATGTACAACTATGCCGACCGTTATATGTTGACTGGTACCTTCCGTGCGGATGGTTCTAGCCGCTTTACCAACAAGAAGTGGGGTTACTTCCCATCTGCAGCTGCAGCTTGGACCATCTCTAACGAGAAGTTCTGGGAGCCTATCAAGGATGCAGTAGAGTACATGAAGATCCGTGCTAGCTACGGTATCATCGGTAACCAGGATATCTCTCCATATTCAACTCTCGGTTCATTGGGTACAACCGGTTTCACATACGGTACAAATCAGTCTTACACAGGTTACTGGGCAAATGGTCTTGCTACACCAGACTTGACATGGGAGAAGGTTCACCAGTTTGACCTCGGTGTTGACCTCGGTTTCTTCGGCAACCGTTTGAACATCAGCTTAGACTACTTCAACAAGAAGACCAAGGATGCCCTCCTGACTACATCAGCTCCAGGTTACCTGGGTGGCACATCTTACTGGGTAAATGCCGGTGAGGTAAGCAACAAGGGTTTTGATGCAACCATCAATGCACAGATTATCCAGACCAAGGACTGGTCATGGTCATCTACCCTGAATGCCAGCTACATCAAGAACGAGGTTACCAAGCTGACAGCAGATGCTCCTATTCTCTATGGTACCAGCCCTTCTCCAGGTACTGTTGACCCATGTACCATCATCAAGGAAGGTGAGGCTATCGGTACATTCTACGGCTTCAAGTGGGCAGGTGTAGAGAAGAACGACAAGGGACAGTTTGTTGATATGTATTATGCAGCAGACGGCACCAAGACCGCTACTCCTGATGCATCAAAGGACCGCTTCGTATTGGGCCACTCAAACCCAGACGTTACTTTGGGCTGGAACAACACCGTAAGCTACAAGAATTGGGACCTCAACGTATTCTTCAACGCAGCCTTCGGTGCAAAGCGCTTGAACATGGTACGTTACGCCATGAACTCAATGGTAGGTGCATCTATGTTCGTAACCGATAAGGATTACTTCTCTAACATCGGAATCACCATGCCAACAGTAGGCGCAGAGAACAAGACATACGGTAACTCAGACAAGTGGTTGGAGAATGCAGATTACCTCCGTTGCGAGAATATCAGCATCGCTTATACATTCCCACGCAGCGTGACTAAGATTGCAGACATCCGTCTGTCTCTCTCAGCTCAGAACCTCTTCACCATCACTGGCTATAAGGGTATCGACCCAGCTGGTGCATCATTCAGTGATAATGGTGTTGACCGTGATAACGGTTTGGATATGGGTGCTTACCCTAATCCTCGTACCATCACAATGGGCGTTCGTGTAAACTTCTAACTTCAATCATCTAAAAACTGGAATAATTATGAGAACTAAAAAATTATTATATATGGGTTGTCTCATGGCAGCATCCTTGCTCACTTTCTCTTCTTGTGGAGACTTCCTGGATGAGGAACCTAAGGGACAGTTGACCCCAAACAACTTCTTCAATAGTGAAGATGACCTGACAGCAAGTGTTAACGCACTGTATGACAGAATCAACCAGACCCAGAGCTGGACCAACCCTATGTACCCACAGTGGCAGGGCGACGATATTACAGCTAACCCTGGTTCTAACAAGCAGGCTTGTGCTGCGCTCGATGCATTCAATTCTGACGGTGCCAACAAGGGTGTTACTGATGCCTGGAACCAGCACTATTCTGTTATCAAGGCAGCTAACCTGATTACAGAGAGTGCAGGCAATGCGCCTGTAGCTCAGGAGAAGATCAACGTGGCTTTGGGTAACGCACACTTCTGGCGTGCATACGCTTACTACTATCTGGTACGTGTATTCGGTCCTGTGCCATTGATTACAGGTACTGACGTTTCTCAGTTGGACGTTGCTCCATCAAGTGTAGAAAAGGTATATGAACTGATTGTTTCTGACTTGAAGGCTGCTGTTAACGAGCTTCCTACTAAATATGAGAAGGAACCAAGCCGTTTGTTCGGTGTGGATGTCTGGACTACTAAGCAGGCTGCACAGGCTACATTGTCAGCTGTTTATATGTCTATGGCAGGTTACCCACTCAACAAGGGTACAGAGTACTACAAGCTCGCTGCAGAGCAGGCTAAATCTGTCATCGATGGCAATGGTTCTTACGGCTTCATCCTGAACCCAGAGTGGAAGGATGTTTACTCTATGGGTAACAACTACAACATGGAGACCGTGCTTGGCATCAACAACGATGCCCGTGGCTGGTGGGATCATGACTCTCAGCTTTCTTCCTGCTGCCGTTTCGAAGGTCTCGGCGATGGTGGCTGGGGTGACGCTTGGGGTGAAATCGCATTCTGGAAGAGATTCCCAGAGGGAGCTCGCAAGGATGCTATCTACGCTCCTAAGGTAACTTTCCAGGATAATAAATCAAAAACCATTACAAAAACCGTAGATTGGTGGGCACTGAAGGAAGATGGAAAGCCAGAGGTTGAGGCTTACCACCCAATGTTCTGTATCTTTACAGTAAACTGTGATGAGAAGGGTAATATGCTCCGTGCACCTTACGATTACCTGGCTCCTAACTATGATGGTATGGTTAACGACCGCCGTCACAACCTCATCCGTTACTCAGAGATCCTTCTCTGGTATGCTGAGAGCGCAGCTCGCTCAGGTGGTGACTTGAACAAGGCTAAGGAGTGCCTCCGCCAGGTTCGCAGCCGTGCCGTAAACGATGTTGAGAACGTTACATTGGGCAATGGTACTACCGTGAAGATTGCTGATATGAATGCAGAGCAGCTGGCTGAAGCTTGCTACATTGAGCACGGATGGGAAGTTGCCGGCAACTGGGTATCTATGGTTACCCGTCGTTCTGACGAGCTTCGTATGAATGAGTTGAAGAAGAACTTCGACTACCGTGTAGCCAATGCTCCTCTCGTTGTTGCAGTAGAGAATGGCAAGGAGATTAAAGCTAAGGAGCAAGTTACAGTTTCTGGTTCTTGGACAGAGGATAGAATCTACTGTCCATATCCAACAACAGACGTTGAGAAGAACCCGAACCTGAAGAGATAACTACCTAGACAATTATTTATTTAACCAACAAGACTGTTTCAAATCTGAGATAGTCATGTTCAATGACAACTCAAAGAGGGTGTGCCACTTACGGCACCCCTCTTTTTGGCGTATTATAATGTATATGTTCTTTATACAAAATATTATCCTTTAATTAATTCATATAAAGAACTATTCATTCAACAAGAAAATTATGATGAACAGTAAAACCAATCAATTCAATCGTTCCCTACTGGCCATGGCTGCCCTGCAGGCAATGCCGCTGTCGATCTTCGCTCAGAATGCAGGAGACCGACCTAACATCTTGTACATCATGTGCGACGACCACGCCATGCAAGCAATCAGCGCATACGGCAGCCCAATCTCCAAATTGGCTCCAACTCCAAACATCGACCGCCTAGCTGAAAGAGGAATGAAGTTTAACCAGGCTTTCGTAGAGAACTCACTCTCTACTCCTAGCCGTGCCTGCCTGATGACAGGTCTCTATAGCCACCAGAACGGACAGCGCCAGCTGGCTGAGGGTATTGACTCTACCAAGACCTTCTTCTCAGAACTGCTGCAGGGTGCCGGATATTCTACTGCCGTGGTAGGTAAGTGGCACATGTCGTGCAGTCCTAAGGGCTTTGATTACTACCGCGTATTGGATGACCAGGGTCAGTATTACAACCCAACCTTTGCCTCTACCGGCCAGTATGGCAACTTCAAGCAGGAGATGGGTTACGCCACCGACCTCATCACCGACCATGCCATCGAGTACCTGAACAACCGCGACAAGAACAAGCCATTCTGTCTACTGGTTCACCACAAGGCACCTCATCGCCTCTGGATGCCTAACACCAAGTATGTAGGCAAGTATGGCAACGTGAACTTCCCATTGCCGGAAACCTTCTGGGATGATTACGAGACCCGTGGTTCCGCAGCATCTACCCAGAAGATGTCTATCGACAAATACATGGAGATGGTACGCGACCTGAAGGTTCCTGAGATGTACGACCCTTCTACTCCAGAAGGCAGAGACTCTTATAACGGCTTGATGGGCGAGATGAACCGCATGACTCCACAGCAGCGTGCAGCCATCGACGCCTACTACATGCCTAGAAACCGTGAGTTCCTGAGCAAGAACCTGACAGGCAAGGCGTTGGTAGAATGGAAATACCAAAACTACATCCGCGACTACATGGCTGTTATCGCATCGGTAGATGAGAGCGTGGGCAGACTGCTGGATTACCTTGACAAGAACAATCTCTCAGAGAACACCATCATCGTCTATACATCCGACCAGGGATTCTACATGGGCGAGCACGGATGGTTCGACAAGCGATTCATGTACGAGGAGTCATTCCATACACCACTCATCATCAGCTATCCTAAGCACATCCAGCCAAAGAGCGAGTGCAACCAGATGGTTCAGAACATCGACTTCGCACCTACCTTCCTCGACCTGGCTGGTTTGCAGAAGCCTAAGTACATGCCTGGAACATCGCTCCAGCCGCTGTTTGCCGGTCAGCCAGTGAAGAAGTGGCGCAAGAGCCTGTACTATCACTACTACGACTACCCAACCTATCACCTGGTACGCAAGCACGACGGTGTGCGCACCGAGCGCTACAAGCTGATTCATTTCTACGGCAAGGGCGGTGAGAGAGCCGTGGTAGAGAACAAGTACCAGGCACAGCCTGGCACAAGAGAGAACAACTGCTTCAAAGCCCTGAAGTCTATCAACTACTTCACCAATGATGCAGACATCGACTACTGGGAGTTGTACGACATCCAGGCAGACCCTAACGAGTTGAACAACATCTACGGCAAGCCTGGCACCCAGAAAATAGAAAAAGAATTGAAGAAGCTTCTCGCCAACTACCGCAAGGACTTGAAGGTAGATGAGTAATTAGCTTCAACAAGTGGCTAAAGAACGGGCAGAAGCCCCCAAACAGATTTTTTATGAAGACAAACAAAACAATATGGCTCACAGGGGTAGGCATCATTTGCCTGCCTACCCTTGTGTGGGCTAAGCAGAACGTGCAGCAGCCCAATATCCTCTTCATCCTCTGCGATGATATGGGATATGGTGATTTGGCTTGCTATGGTCAGCCATACATCCATACACCCAACATCGACCAGATGGCAAGAGAGGGAATGCGCTTTACCCAGGCATACGCCGGTTCGCCGGTTTCAGCCCCTTCGCGTGCTACCATCATGACCGGTCAGCATTCCGGCCACACCCACGTAAGAGGCAACAAGGAATACTGGAGAAACGTGCCGATGGTAAAGTATGGAGTAAACGAGGACTTTTCTGTGGTGGGGCAGGAACCTTACGACCCGCAGCATAAGATTCTTCCGGAAATGCTCAAGGACAAGGGCTACCGCACCGGTGTCTTCGGAAAATGGGCAGGCGGATACGAAGGTTCTGCCTCTACTCCTGACAAGCGTGGCATAGATGAATTCTACGGCTACATCTGTCAGTTCCAGGCACATCTTTATTATCCCAACTTCCTGAACCGTTACAGCAAGTCACAAGGAGATACGGCTGTGGTAAGAGAAATCATGGAGCAGAATATCCAGTACCCGATGTTCGGAAAGGACTATTTCAAGCGCAAGCAGTATTCTGCCCGCATCATCCACGATAAGGCTTTGGAGTGGATTGACAAGCAGGATAGCCAGCATCCTTTCGTAGGATTCCTCACCTATACCCTACCTCATGCCGAACTGGCTCAGCCAGAGGATTCTATCCTGGAGAATTATCAGAAGAAATTCTTCGAGGACAAGACCTGGGGCGGATGGGAAGATTCCCGTTACAACGCCGCAGTTCATACCCACGCCCAGTTTGCCGGAATGATTACCCGCCTTGACCAGTATGTGGGCGAAATCTTCGCCAAACTGAAGGAGAAGGGCCTCGACAAGAACACCGTGGTCATCTTTACCTCGGACAATGGTCCTCACGAGGAAGGCGGTGCCGACCCGAAGTTCTTCGGTCGCGACGGCAAGTTGAAAGGCTTGAAGCGCCAGTGTTACGAGGGCGGAATCCGCATCCCATTCATCGCCTGGTGGCCAGAGCATATCAAGGCAGGCAGCGTAAACGATACCCAGTTTGCCTTCTACGACCTGATGCCAACCTTCTGCGACCTTGCCGGAATCAAGAACTTCGCCAAGCGCTACACCAACAGGAAGTTGGCTGGCGACGGCTTCGACGGTATTTCCATCGCTCCTACCCTTCTGGGCAAGGATGCCGAGCAGAAGCACCACGAATACCTCTATTGGGAATTTCATGAGACCGACCAGATTGGCGTGAGAAAGGGCGACTGGAAGATGGTAGTAGTAAAAGGCAAGCCTCACCTCTACAACCTGGCTTCGGATATTCACGAAGATCACGATGTGGCGGCAGAACATCCTGAAATCGTGAAAGATCTGCTGGCTGCCATCCAGAAGGAGCACAGAGACAGCAAGGACTTCAAGATAACGCTGCCAGAGTTTTAAAAAGAAAAAATATGATGAACGACAACATAGCAACCCCATTTGCCAAGCCACTGTATGTGATGCTGAAGCCGACAGGCGCCCATTGCAACCTGGCTTGCAAATACTGTTATTATCTGGAAAAGAACAATCTTTACCAGAACACTCCCCGACATCTGATGAGCGATGAAATGCTGGAGCAATTCACCCGAGAGTACATCGAGGCACAAACCATGCCGCAGGTGCTTTTCACCTGGCATGGAGGTGAGCCGCTGATGCGCTCCATCGACTTCTACAAGAAAGCACTGGCGCTTCAGAAGAAGTACGCCCACGGCAAACAGATAGATAACGTCATCCAGACCAACGGCACCCTCCTCACCGACGAATGGTGCGAGTTCTTTGCCAAGAACCATTGGCTGGTAGGCATTTCCATCGACGGTCCCCAGGAGTATCACGACCACTATCGCGTAACTCCTGCCGGAAAGCCTTCCTGGGAAAAGGTGATGCAGGGCATCCAGCTTCTGAAGAAGCATCGGGTGGAATGGAACGCTATGGCGGTGGTCAATGCCTACAACGCTGAACATCCGCTGGAGTTCTATCATTTCTTCAGAGACAACGGTTGCCAGTACTTGCAGTTTACCCCTATCGTGGAGCGACTGACGGAACATGAAGACGGTCGCACCCTGGCGAGTCTTGCCGACGACAGGGAGATTCCGCTTGCAGATGCTTCCGTTACCCCGCAACAGTGGGGCAACTTCCTCTGCACCATCTTCGACGACTGGGTGCGCCACGATGTGGGTAAGACCTTTGTAGAAATCTTCGACTGCACACTTGCCAACTGGATGGGTGTGCTGCCGGGCATCTGCGCCTACTCCAAGGAGTGCGGTCATGCAGGCGTGATGGAACACAATGGCGATGTGTATTCCTGCGATCACTTCGTCTTTCCGGAATACAAGCTGGGAAACATCAGGGAGCAGTCGCTCATCGACATGCTTTATGGCGAAAAGCAGCAGGCTTTCAGCCGGTTGAAGCACACTTCGCTGCCCCGCCAGTGCAAGGAGTGCGACATGGAGTTCGCCTGCCATGGCGAATGCCCCAAGAACCGGTTCGAGAAGGATAAGTATGGAGAGCCGGGCCTGAACTATCTCTGCCAGGGATACTATCAGTACTATACGCATGTGGCTCCCTACATGGACTTCATGAAGCGGGAACTCCTCGCCCAGCGTCCGCCTGCCAACATTATGAATGTTTTAAAAAATAACTAACGATTATCGAAATGAACAAAACTTATATGACTATCGCCCTGATGTTGCCCCTGGTTTGCACGGCGGTCATGGGTGCCAAGAAGACGAAAGCCAACAATCAGCAGAAACCTAACGTCATCATCATCCTCGCCGATGACCTCGGCTACGGCGACCTGGGATGCTATGGTGCCAAAAACGTAGAGACACCGAACGTGGATAAGCTGGCGAAGCAGGGAATCCGTTTCACCGATGCCCACGCCATCGCCTCTACCAGTACCCCATCCCGCTACTCTCTGCTCACGGGCGAATATGCGTGGCGCAAGCCGGGCACCGATGTGGCTCCGGGCGATGCGGGAATGATTATCAAGCCTACCCAGTTTACCATGGCAGATATGTTCAAGAGCGTAGGCTATTCTACCTGTGCCATCGGTAAGTGGCACTTGGGCTTGGGTGCAGAAACAGGCAAGCAAGACTGGAATGCCCCATTGCCAGCAGCCCTTGCCGACATAGGTTTCGACCATCACTACATCATGGCAGCCACAGCCGACCGTGTGCCTTGTGTATTCATCGAAGACGGCAAAGTGGCCAACTACGACCCATCGGCTCCTATCGAGGTAAGCTATTTCAAGAACTTCCCTGGCGAGCCTACCGGCAAGAACAACCCAGAGTTGCTCTACAACATGAAGTCAAGTCATGGTCACAACATGTCTATCGTAAACGGCATTGGCAGAATCGGTTATATGAAGGGTGGCGGCAAGGCATTATGGAAAGACGAGAACATTGCCGATTCCATTACCAACCATGCCATCGATTTCATCAAGAAGAACAGCAACAATCCTTTCTTCCTCTATTTTGCCACCAACGATGTACACGTGCCTCGTTTCCCACACCAGCGTTTCCGTGGAAAGAGCAGCATGGGTATGCGTGGAGACGCCATCGTGCAGTTCGACTGGTCGGTGGGCAAGATTATGGAGACCCTGGATAAGTTGGGCATTGCCGACAACACCATCATTCTGCTTACCAGCGACAATGGTCCTGTGGTAGATGACGGTTATCAGGATCAGGCAGAGGAACTCCTGAATGGTCACAAGCCAGCGGGTCCTTGGCGCGGCAACA
>ERZ791794.637-NODE-637-length-23249-cov-10.110330_pt1 | contig 23249 bp, 22 predicted proteins | sample MGYA00510312_ERZ791794 | MGnify/ENA primary metagenome ERZ791794 (study PRJEB30046, sample SAMN00791977) | human gut metagenome | study: EMG produced TPA metagenomics assembly of the A metagenome-wide association study of gut microbiota in type 2... | reverse complement strand
GTACCGTTGTCCCTACCTCAATCCCCATTAAGGGGTATAGGGCTGTATTGGTTATGGTTGTGTACAGGCTGAATGAATTTTCCATAGAAAAGGAATACTTTGTCATGAAGTCAGCGTAATCCTTCACGGCTTTCTTATAGCGGCGGAAAGACGAGGCTGTTTGGCCGAAGGTCTTAACGACTGCAATTCCGCGGACATATTCCGTTGCGGCATTTCCGATATCCTCACCCGATTTCTGCACTTTCCCGATAAAATCACTGCTTTCGCCTTTCACCATGGAAAAGAGAAGCCCGAAGCCGATCACAATGGGAGCCAGACAGATCAGCGACAATCGCCAGTCATATTGAAACATAAATACCAGAAAAGCAACCGGCAACACCAGCGACTGCACATAGTCAGGGATATTATGGGCGATGAGGATTTCGAGATTGTCCGTGTTTTTCTCGATGATTTTCCGCTGTTTACCGCTTGGATGTAAAGTGTGATAACCGATCGGCAATGTGCCGAGTCGGCGAATCAACCGGATGCGTATCCTTGCGACGGTGTGATATGCGCAGATATGGGAACACAGCAGTGACATTCCGTACATTCCGAAGCCCATGCACACATAATAAACCGCTCGAAAACCAAGCTCCTTCATGGCTGCAAGGTTGATTGCACCGAAATTGCCTGCGGACTGAATCAGAAGCTTTGCAACTTCATACACACACAGGTACGATTTCAGATTTATGACTGCCGAAAAAGCGGCGAATATAGCGGAAAGCAGAATCGTTATGCGAAATGGTCCTGCGTATTTTAAGAGCTTTCCAATTGTCTTTGATGTTTGGTTCATAAGTTTTACTCCTCATAGTTAGATATAGCTAACCGCTGACCATATTTATTACCATCCGCAGCACGGCAGATGGTAACAAAAAGCGCAAAGCTGTGAACATCGATATTTTTATTCTAACTTCAAGATGTCGGCCCAACCAACATCAAAGAAGTATTTCAGTTCATTCACATACTCGATTGCTTCGTCCTTTTTCATTTCGTGAGCAATCGGCTCAAACAGGCCATACAGATAGGAACTGATGAGAATGTGGACAGTCATTTTCCCGGCTTTTTTGCCGTTGATAATCGCTTCATGTCCGGTATTCTCTATAAACCGACGGGTAGAGTGTTCCAGAATGTCAACGAGATCTTCCATATAATGCTCGTAGGAGGAACCTCCTGCACAGCACAGAAGCAGTCGGAACACATCAAAGTGCTCATAAATGTATCCGATAAATTGATTCCCGTCCGTATCCTCATGTAAGGCGTTGGCTTCCTGTTCTTCCTTCGTCAGGTTGTGAAACTCGTCGTTTGCGCCAATGAGTGTTGCCTTGAATTCCTCCGCAACAGGGGATACCAGTGCGCAGAATAGCGCGTCTTTTCCCTCATACCTCTTTTGTAAGGCACCCCAAGTTACGCCTGCATTCTTGCAAATGACGTTTGTGGATGCCTTTTCATATCCCTTTTCAAGAAATTCCTTTTTTGCGGCTTCCAAAATCTTTGGATCAATGCTCTTATCCGGCTTTGACATTCCGTACCTCCAATAGCTGATAGCCATACTACCGATAGTAACACTATCATTATAGAGTATTATATCTTTTCTGTCAAGAGGGGCAACAAAATTGCGAGATAAGAAATTGTCTGCCGTGCTGACCATATCCTACATATGGAGAACGGCATACTGGAGCCTCCTTAGAAATAGGCCGCAGGTCGTAATGAACCTGCGGCCTTCTTTCGCCTAAATGTGTTATAGTGACAGCTCGGTTTTTGGTTTGCCAACCAACAGTTTATTCTTGTGAGGAAGACATTGGCATAAACTCATCGTTCTTGCTCATGCCGTTTCGCTTTTCTTTGCCGCTGTGTCTGCGGCTTCTGCTGCTTTCGAAGGAACTCCTGTATAGACTTCTTTTCCTCGTGTTCATCCAGCAAATCGGCAACATCCTGCTTGCTGTCCCTCATCATAAGCGAATCATACTTGTCACCGTAAGCAGACTGCATACGGTCAACCGCAGAACGCTCCATTGCAGGACGCAGGGCAAGCCTTGCATCCTGTGTTTCTTCTGGGTCAAATTCTGCCGCCTGCTCCTTCAGCTCGGCATACTGGCGCAGGGCATCGTTTAGTTCTACATTGTATTTTTCTTCCTGCTGAGACAGCTTCTTTAGCGCGGCTTCCACCGCGGCGATGTCCTTTTTCACAGCGGTGATACCGGCATCATCGCTACATTCCAGCGAATGCAGCAGCATATCCTTCTCGGATTTCAGTTCTTCCAAATCCTCGGTCAGCTCCGCAATGCGGCGGGACAGCTCACGCTGCTTCGGGATGAGATAGAAGGGCGTCTCCTTCTTTTGGGCAAGCAAAGACTTGCGCTCATTACTCTTGCTTCGAATCTCCTGAACCAGCTCGGTATAGCGCACCAGCTTCGGCTGAACGGCATGGATATAATCGTTCATGCGCTGCCTGCCCTGGCCAATATGTCGCAGTTGGTAGCGGAAAACAATCATATTCGCTCGCAGATTTTCCATCGCCTCGGCAATGGCTGGGATGGTATTCTTTACCGTCTGCCCCAGCTTCCTGACCGCAGCTTTCAGCTCCCGCAGCAGGGCATTGTCCGCCTTGATCTGCCGGTTCAGTTCGCAGCGGTCAGCAACCACTCCTTTCCGCTCCAGCGCCCGTGCGGTCACACCCTCATGAATGGTAGGGATCTCATCCATCCCTCTGGCGGCGTTGCTGCGGTGGTCAATGCGTTCCTCCCGCCCAGCGCGTTCCAGATAGCAATTGGTCACATCCGCCCAAGCCTTGCGCCATTCTACGAGTTGTTCATCGCAGTTCCAACGTTCGGAGATGGGATTCTGTCTGCCGTAGCGAGTGCTTTTGGGGTGCTTGTCAGCCCGAACAAACCCCTGCACCTCAGCCTCAGAAGAAACCATATACACTTTCTTTTTGCCGACCTTGTAGGGGTATTGCTTCTCCCAGCCCTCGTTCTGCGCCGACTTGAACTCAGCAGCGGTAAAGCCCCTTTCCTCGTCGTTTCTCATACAGAGATATTCCTTCTCGGTTTTGTACTGCCAATGTCCTTGCTCATCCAGCGGGCGCACCGTCAGGAGAATGTGGGCGTGGGGATTGTGCCCGTCTGTGTCGTGAATAGCTACGTCGGCGCACATTCCATCGGACACAAACTGCTCCCGGATAAAGTCTTGCAGCAGCTCGACCTGCTGTTCCCGGTTTAACTCGATGGGCAGCGCCACGACGAACTCACGGGCAAGCCTACTGTCCTTGGCTGTCTCGACTTCTTCCACGGCGTTCCAGAGCTTCTCTCTGTCCTGCCATTCCTGCGGGGCGTATTCTGGCAGAAACACTTCCTGCCAGACAAGCCCTTGCTTTTTTGTGTAGTCATGTTGTATCCCGTCGTAATCGTTATACAGGCGGGAGCAGCTCAGATAAGCGGAAGCGGCCACGGCGGAGCGACCTGCGCCCCGGCTGACCACCTTCTCTTCTAGATGATATATTGCCATTGCTCGTTCACCTCGATTCCTTTTTCTGTTTCTCTTTCGCAAAAGAGAAAATGACCCGAAGCTGAGCTTCGGGTCATAGCCGCAAACAAAGCTGCCGGTGGCAGGTTTGTGCGGGCAGGGAGCAGACTGTTTCCAAAGCGGAAACAGCTGTGACCTGCGCAGACGATGACAGCAGCACTCACAAGTGCTGTGGCATTGTCTGGAGGCTGCCGCAGCAGCCGCATCCGCCTCGCAGAGCGCACGGCTTGCCAAGGGCAAGTACCACTGCTGCCCCATCGGGGCAGTGGTGAGTAAGTGCGCCCTTACGGGAGAAAAAAGAAGGAGGCCCCCGGTTCCCCCAGAGACCTCCCATCTGAAATTTAGGTTTGATTTCCCAGTTTTTGTGAAAGATACCCCTCCAGCTCAGACAACTCAATAGTTTGAACCTCCGGCAGCATTTTCTCCAAAATCGCCCCCTCCTGAATGAGCCTGCGGGTACGGGCCTTTCGTTCCTTGACCCGATTCCGTGCCTGCGCTTCCTCCAAGCGGTGCTGCGCTTGCAGCAGTTTCTTTTCTGCATCTGTCATAAAAACCCCCTCCTTACTTTCGTTTCTGCCAGACGATCTCGTACCCCAGCGCATCGGCAAGCTGAATGGCTTCAACATAGCGCAGGGATTCCCGCTGGAGCTTGTTGGACAGATTGGATACGCTGTCAGACCAGCCGTGTTCGTCCCGCAGCAGATCGACCACCTCCTGCATGGTCATTCCCTGACGGACGATGTACGACTTGATTTCGTTTCTCAGATTGGATTTCATTTGCTTTTTACCTCCATCATTTCGTGTAGTGTGGTTTCGTATCGGTGATGCTGGTGTGCTGGGAGGTGAAAAATCTGCCATACCACAAATCCGCTCAGATTTCCGTCCGTGATGCCCTGTTCGTAACAGCGCCCTACCGGCTTCACTGTTCTGCGTGAGGTCATGCGGAACGGTGGGATATACCACATTCCGGTGCATCGGCTTCACGCTCCGGTAAATCACCGGATGGTGCAGTGCGTTCGGCTTGCGGCGAAAATCTTCACGGATTTCACAAGCATTGATTTTGGAACAGCAAAATCGAGCCGCCAGTGTACGGCACGGTACGGCAAAGCTGACTTCTGTACGCTGCTGTACGCCGGTTTTGCGTACCAGCTGCCGATTCAGCGGCGGATTTTACACCCTGCCGTGAAATGCTCCACGATGCGCACAAGCAAAACTGCTTTTTGAGAATGGAATCAAAAACAGCCGTACAGAGTGTACAGCGTGTACGGCACTTTTGAAGTCCGCGCTCCGTTTTCAATACGGCAGCGGATTAACCACCTCGATGCCCACAAAGCCCCGAACCCGCTTGCCGCCGACATGAACGTTGTTGGTGGCCTCCACATTGTAAAGGCGTTCGTTCTGCGCAAGCTCGGAGCTGAGCCTGTTTGCCGACATGGGTTTTTGCGCATTGTCCTCGCACCAGCGCTGATACGCCTCATACAGCGCCTTGGAGCTGGCTTCACTGTCGGCCTTGAACCGGATATATCCCTCGGATTGCAAGAACTCGATCACATTGTTGCTGCTGCGCTTGACTGTTTCCATGCTCTCTCTGGCCTTGGAGCTGACTGTGAACTGATAATTGTTGCCAATCAGCCGATGCAGACCCTTCAGACACCAGAGAAAGATACCTTCTTTCTCCCGCAGTAGCTTGTCCACTAAAAACGGATCGTCCGCTCTGCCTGCGGGTCGCTCTTTGGTGGTCAGCACGATCTGGCGGCGAAAGAAGCCGTCGGACTTGTCGTGCAGGGCCGTCAGCGCACCGTTGCCGAAGCAGAGAAAGCGGACATAAAGCTGGCTCTGATAGCTCTGAACGCCCTTGCGCTCCATGTCCATCTTGCACTCGGAGGTCACGATGGACTTGATATAATTGGTTTTGGGCAGGGCGCTCATATCCATATCGTCGTCCACCATCAGGAGCTTGTTTTCCAAGTCTGCGCGACTGAATCGGTTGCTCTCCACCTTCTGGATACTGGTGGTATTCATGCTGTCGCCCAGCAGGGAGCGCATGACCAGTCCGATACGGCTCTTTCCCTCGCCGCCCTTGCCGATGAGCATGAGCATCTTCTGCCCCCTGGTAGTTGGCAGCAGACAGTAGCCGAGAAACTCCTGCAAGGTGGGAATGTCCTCCGGTTGCAGCAGCTCGGACAGGAATTGCAGCCAGCGTTTTGGCGTGGGTGCGTCAGGGTTGTAGGCGACCGTCAGCCGGTTGTTGCAGTAGCTCTTGTCGGCGGTAAAGCTGCCGTCCATGAAGTATGTTCCGTTGGCAACATGGATGCGGTCGGTTTCAATGGGCAGCGGCGGCGAATACGCTTGCAGCTTGATGCTGGCAAGCAGATTTGTCACAACTTTGGACAGCCCGGAGGTCAGAACTCCGGAGATTTCCTCCAGAATGAGATTCCCGATCTGCCCCTCGTCCTCAATCAGCCCGTCTACCGTGAACAGCCGCCCGCGCACGCATTTCATGGGATGCTTGTCCAAAAACTGCTGGCAGAACAGCACCTCATTGATGTGTCTGCCATCGTACCAGTCAGGCCACGTCTGCGGTGTCATATCCATCTTCAAATTCCTCCTTGTGAATTTCGTCTAATCTTCTTCGCAGCCTGTCCAGTTTGCCGTCTGCCATCTGCTGCTGAACGACTTCTGCGCGTTCAAGGGAACCCCCGGCGCACAGAATATCCAAGTAGTATTCCGTCTGGTCGAGGTTGTGACAGGCTTCCGCAAACCGTGCATGAACAGGCGCGTCAAGAGATTGCGGCGCATACCGCACCTTCCAATCCCGCAGCACACGGGCGTAATCGGACAGAACAGAAAAGCACAGCCGCTCGTTTTCCCTGAGCTGCTGTGCTTCCGTCTGAATGCGTTTTGCGTGGAGCGCCGCTGCGCTGGGCGGCTTGTCCGGGGTAAGGTGAAAGTCCGCTGCCAGCTTCCGCGCTGCATCGTAGGGCGAAAGCTGAAATAGTCTGCCTACAAAGTCAATCACATCTCCGTGCTCCCCGCAGGCAAAGCAATAATAGTGGTCGTCCGCCACATACAGGCTGGGGTGCCGGTCGTTGTGAAACGGGCAAAGCGCCATGCCGTAGTGGTTGACCTCTACGCCGTACTGCTCCGCCGCCTCCCGGCAGCTCACGCCATATTTGACAATTTCAAAAAGATTCATTGTTCCTCCATTTCTGCGCAAAAAACGGCGGCCTGCCCGTTTAGGGGCAAGCCGCCGTTTGCGTCTTATCTTATGCTGATTTTGTTTCTTTCTCTGGCAAAGCCGGTTCAATCTTTGCCTCTCGCAAGGCTTTCTTCCGTGCGCCCTGCCGCTTGATCTGCGCTGCATACCGGCAATCATCAGAGCAGTATTTGACGCTGCTTCGCGTCGTAGGAAACGCCTTGCCGCAGTTTTCGCAGGTACACGCCCGGCTGCGGCTTTCTGCCGCCTCCTGCCGGTAGAATTTCGCCCGGCAGTTGGGGCCGCAGAACAGGGTGTTTGTCCGCTTGGATGCAAATTCCTGCCCGCAGCACTTGCATGTCAGTGTAACCGGAACGCCAACCGTGCGCTCTCCGGACTTCAGCTTCTGATAGCGCTCCCGGCTACGGATGCGTTCTTTCTTCAAAAACTCCTGCCGCTTGATTTCTTCTTCGGTCAGCTCCGTGACAGGCAGCTCAAACCGCCCGATGAACCGCAGATAGATTTCCACCTCCTGCACTCGGTCGCCGTCGATCTTTTCCGGGGCGTGTACGATAATTTTCTCCACGAACTCGTTGATCATGGGCATGGTCAGCTCGGAGAAGTCCGTGTACTTCCTTGCCAACTCCAGAAACTGCTTGGCTCGGTCGGTGTCCTCGGCAAAGGCTGACATCTGCGTTTCCATTTCAGATACAGATGCCGTCAGCGCTTTCTGCTCCGCCTCATATTCCGCCAGCAGGCTGTCAAAGCGTTCGCCGGTGATGCGCCCGACGGCGAAGGACTCATAGAGCTTTTTGATGATGGTGTCCAGTTCGGCAATGCGTTTCTTGTCCTTGCTCAGCTTCCGCTTGGCATCCTTGGCCGCTTCTGCCTGCCGCAGCTGGGAAGCGGAGCGTACCTTCTCCAGAAAAGCGTCCCGGTCGGAGATGGCAAAGGTACTGGCAGCCCGGATGGTTTCCAGAATCAGCTCCCGCAGCACCTTGCTGCGGATATAGTGTCCGCTACAAGCGTGGGTGCGTTTCTGATGTGCCAGCGTATAGGTGGAGCAATCGTAAAAGTCCGACGGATAGGGATTATTCTCCGTGCCGCCTCTTGAGCGATGGTTCATCATCTTGGCTCCGCAGTCCGCACAGAATACAAGTCCCGTCAGGGGATTGGCCTCGCCCAGCGTGTCATGCCGTCGTGGTGTTTTCCGCAGCTTCTGCGCCAGCTCCCATGTTTCTGCATCCACGATGGCTTCGTGGGTGTTCTCGAAGATCAGCCATTCCTCCGGTGGATTCATCACCGCATTCTTATCCTTGTAGGACTGCTTGTGGGAACGGAAATTCACCGTATGCCCCATATACTCTGGCTTGGACAAAATCTGCCCGACGATATAGCCGCTCCAGTTATAGGGATTGGGGAACTCCTCCTTGCTTTTCCAGATTCCCTTGTTCTGCTTGCCGAAGTAGACCGCAGGGGTGTCGATCTTGTCATCAAACAGAATGCGGGCGATGTCGTAGGGGCCTTTGCCCTCGATGGTCAGCTGGAAGATACGCCGCACCACGGCAGCCGCCTCCTCGTCGATCAGCCAGTGGTATTTGTTCTCCGGGTCTTTCTTATAGCCGTAGATGGCACAGTTGGTGGTGGGCTTGCCGGATTCCCCTTTGACGCGAATGGCGGTTTTCTGCTTGCGGCTCAGATCACGAAGATACCATTCGTTCATGATGTTGAGGAACGGCGCAAATTCGTTGCTGTTCTGATCGTCGCTGTCCACACCGTTGGCAATCGCCACAAAGTGGACACTGTGCTGCCGGAAGAAAACCTCCGTATAAAAGCCGGTTTGCAGGTAGTCACGCCCCGCCCGGCTCATATCCTTGACAATCACATGGGCCACCTTTCCGGCCTCAATGTCTGCCACCAGCTGCTTCCATGCCGGACGCTCGAAATTGCCGCCGCTCCATCCGTCATCGGTATAGTGGCGGCAGTTGGTGTAGCCTCTCTGCTGGGCATAGCTTTCAAGGTTTTTTTCTGATTCACGATGGAGTTACTATCCCCGGCGTTGTCATCGTCGCGGGGCAGCCGCTCATAGAGAGCTGTAATTCTGCTTTCAGTCTGTTTCACGCTCATGATGCGCTCCTTTCAGACTGTCGGCTCATTTGTGGTGTCTCCATTATACCATAGGTTCCGTCACTTGTAACCATATTATTGCGTACAATCCTTAAAATTTTATCCTCCATGGTCTCGTAGCCGCTTTCATTGAATACGACTTTGACCTTGTAGGTGGTGCCGCCGATCCGGCGAATGATAAACTGTTCTCGTTTGTTCTGCTCCATAGGCATCCTCCTTGCGTGATTGGTTGGTTTTTGATATAATGTGTTTGGTTCCGTTGGCTGTAAGCTAACTGTGTCTTTGTGCGGGTTTTCCATGTTCAGTTCCCCCCTTTTCTCTGTTGATAGCTTAAAAAGTAACCTGTGTAACTTGCGCGCAGATTACTCTTTCACTAATAGGAGGAAAACGGTGTGTAAATCGGAACTGTTTTTCGAGAAAAAGAAAAATATTTTTTGGGGAGGTGAAGCCGTCGTGGATTTATGGGAGGATGATCTACTTGACGATGATTTTTCCGATGAGGAAGAAGAATTAGAAAATCTGCCCGAAGATGAAACCCTTGATTTGGCCGAAGATGGCTTTGCCGATTGGGTGGACGCTTCTGACGGTGCGCCGGAGAACGAATCGCTGGAGGAAGCGCTGGCCGAGGAACGCATGCTGGAGCTGGAAAGCGAGTTGGAGCAGGACGAGCATCCCAGAGACTATGCCGCCGAGTTGGATGACGAGAACGAGGAAGCCGCGCCCACCAGCGAAAAACGGCTCAAGCGGGAAATTCGCGCAGAGGCTCTGCGGCGGCTGGAGGAAGCAGCCCGGACGGAATCGGATTTTTTGACTGTGGTAGACGAGTGGAACAAGCTGGACAGAAATCGGGAGCGCCGGGAGCGTGACCACGAAAACCTGCGTGGGGATGTGCCGTTGGAGTTTCAGGCCGTGCCAGAGCCGAGAATTGCTCCCCTCTGGATGAATCTGCCAAGGTTCCGCCAGCTCTGTCAGGGAAACTTTCTCGACATCATCTTCTCCTGTCCCTATGAACTGCACGAGCTGACCGCAAATCGCTTTCTCTCCAAGCTCTTTTTCACCCTCAATGATGAGCAGAAGGAGGTGCTGTACTACCTGTTCGTTAAGCAATACAGCACCACAAGGCTTGCTGCCATCCGTGGGCAGTCCGACCGGAACATCCGCAAGCTGCGCCTGACTATTCACAAAAAGCTGCAAAGAGCGTTCTATCAGCATTTGCAGGAAAAGCAGGAGGCGGGCGGCAGCCTGACGCTGCGGGAACAGGAGTTTTTCCGTGTATTCGGAGAGCTGCTGCAAACCATGGGCAAGAATGCGGTAATTCGCCCGGAGAACAAAACGCCTCCGAGGAAAAAGAAAACCGTCCTTGACGAGGTCGAGGACGGTTGATACAATAGTAATATGGTTAATATATAGTTGGATTACGAATAGAGAGGAACAGCGCCATGAAGAATCTCTTTGAGCAGTCTCGCTCCCATTGGGTGCGGTATGACCGCTATGAGCTGAAAACCGCCGCAGACGGCAAGCGGTACATCACGCCGGGGAAGAACGCCAAGCCCGACATCTATAACCCCCTGAAGGAAGCGCCGGGAATCGTGCTGGATGCGCTGAATGTGGGGATGCTGATGATGAACCGCAGTCCGGAGGACGAGGTGCAGAAGGCCATTCTGGAATTTGTGACCCATTACGGTCTGCTGGGCCTGATGACAGCGCTGCCCACCACGCCGTCCTTCATGGATTATGAGGCGGTGTATCTGCCGAAAAACCATTTCATCAAGGCAGAATCCATGGAAACCGAGGACTATCTGGCGCTGTTCTATCCCTTTGACCAGCTGGATTTGGTCAAGAAGGGCATTGAGTCCAGCTGGAGCGTGTCCGGGGACCGAACAATGGTGGCGCTGACCATGACCTTTGCGGACGAACCCATGGCGAAAACCATGAGCTTCCAGCGGGAGTATGCTGAAGCCTATGACTGGGTAGCGCAGCAGTTCAAGGACTGGGCCTTTACGCTGACCACATCTATTCTGTACTACAACGATTATGACCTGATCGATGAGGATACCCGGAATCTGTATCGCAAAGGCATGGCTGCCTTCGGCGGCATTGCGCCCAGCTATCATAGGCCAATGCGTCCGTTCCGAAGCCGGGCGTATCACTCTGGATAAGCCCGGAGGTAAACGGCGGCGCATGGACGGTTTTGATTTGTTTGTTCCCGTGATCGACAGCAATTAACATGGCTATGTACCTCCTATACTTCTCTTATACGGATGTAATACGCATAAGAGCAACAAAAATCGGATCGTTCCGGAAAAAATATGCCTGTATACAAAGAAAAAGCCGGAGGCCGCGATGCGGCTCCCGGCTTTCTGCGTCTGAACAACTGGGTTATTTTGCGAAAAAGTATATGTAGAGGTTATAGTCCCGCTTCCGCGTAATTAACCGGAGCCAGACATGAAAATGTGCCGTTTCCGCATACAGATTAAATTCCGTGGGCACGCTCGTCGGCTGAGCATACAGCCGGCACATCCGCTCCATCGCCCACAGGGTTTTGAATTCCGGCAGGGCGAGAAGCTGCGACTGGAAGGCATCGATCTCCTGCCCAAGCTCCGGAGCTGGGCGCATTTCTTCATCCGGGAACCATGTTGTCCACCATCGCCACCCGTCATAGTCGGAGCGGGAATAGGCGACCAACGAAGCGGGATACTTAACGCTGCTCAACGGCAGCGTCTTCCGCGCTCCGGAGAAGATATCCGTGAACGCACAGGCCGGCGTCAGCTTGACTGCCTGCGGTTTCTTATGCTCCGCAAAACGGTGCTGCTTTACGGCGTACCATTCGCTTATGGGACGTACCTTCCCCGCGGCATCCCGCAGGGCCTCGTCCATGCCGCACGCAGGGCAGACATAGACATTCAGCGCACGGCTCAGAGCGCTTTCGGCAAGAGATTCCCGCATGGGGCCGCCGCAGCGCATACAGGGCATGGCGCCGGGCGTGTGCTTGTTCTTTGCCCATTCGTTTTCCAAATCAGCCTTTGGATAAAGTTCAATATAAAATTTGTCCATTTCTTGTTCCTTTCCTGAAATCAGGCGATTTTCTGTTCGCCCCAGTGGATACGCAGATGTCCTTCGTCATCCGTTTCACGGGTCATCAATGTGGAGAGCAGGTCATAATCCACGCCGAATTTGGCATAGATCTCGTCCATATCCGCGTCCTGCCCCTTCATAAACATGGTGAGCTTTTCCTTTGCCAGCACCATCTGCATGAGGTTGGATTCCAGACTTCCAATGTAGATGGGGAAATACAGATCCTTTTTCTCCGTGGAGGTGTAGCGGACGAAGCGCATATAGAACTGGCTCATGCCGGCGTTGTTGTAGTGCATCTCTGGAATAATGATCTTGTTGACAAACTCGAAGTTGACGCTGGAGGGAAGGCTCTGCTGTGTACAGAGCAGGATGCCGTTCTGACTGTCCCTCAATACCTCCCGCAGAGCGCGCCGCTTGGCGAAGGTGACGGTGGAGCCCGTCACTACAAAGAGAGGCCGGTCTGGAAGGTATTCACGGATCGCCGCGGCATAACGGTCCAACACCGTTGTATGCCGCACGCCGATGGCTACAACTTCTTCCGGCCACCGGGCAAGGGCTTCCACAACGGCCATCTCCTTGAGAGGCGTCTCGCCTTCGTATTCCTTCATGCAGTCCGGAGCGGCACTGATGCGCAGAAGCAGTGTGATCTGCTGAATAAGCCGCATCAGTGCGTCCTTCCGGCTGTTTCCGGTCGAATTGTAATATTCACGCTGGATGCGGTAAAACTCCTTCAGCACGATATTGTAGACCTCCCGCTCCTCCGGGAGAAACGGAATCGGCATCTGATGGATACGGCGGATGTCCTTTCCCGTGACCTCTTCAAAGGTGCGGGTAATGACCGTCTTTCCCAGCAGCCGATCCAACTCGTCGGCGTTGTAGATGTCCTGATTTCGCTGTCCCACGCCAAAGACGGTGATCTTTTCCGGCAGATGGGAATTTGCGAACAAGCGGTAGCCCTTTTTATAAGCGGGGATTGGCATTGCGTAATAGGGATTTTCCTTGTGCTCCATATCCGCAGACCGTTTATCGTAGCTGTAAAGCGTCCGGCACCACGAGATCATGTTGATGGAATTGTTGTAGAGCAGCTCCAGCTGCGGTGCAAACTCGGAGATGTTGTTCCGCGTGCTGGTGCCGGTGGTCAGAAGCTTATACTTGCAGCGGCGAAAGCAGGACAGCACGGAAAGCGTCTGCTTGGAGCTGGGGTTGGAGATGTTGTCGCTCTCATCAAAAATAAACTGGATCTTATAGCCAAGCTGCTTGATATAGCGCCCGATCTGCTTTTTGTACTGGCTGACCTTGTTCAGCGTCAGGATCACAAAATCGCCCGGTCGGATGCGCTGCAGATCAGACAGCCGCTCCACAAACACATAGGAAAAACCCGCGCCCTTCAAGATCACATCCCAGTTGTTGCGGATGGAGATGGCGCTGGAAATGACCCATATACTGTGGACAGCCCCCATTTCCACGCGGTGCTTCCCCGTGAAAATGGCGGCGGGTGTTTTGCCGCTGCCCTGTTCCCATTGCAGGAAGGCGTACCGCTTTTGGAGCGTCAGGTTGACATCGTGGCTCTGGAGCGGATTCAGGTGGATGTAAGCATGATTCTGGGCGTCCCAATATTGAAAGCGACCGATCCAGTCAGCATGCTGCACGTTTTCGGTCATCTCGGAAAAGGGCTGCTCCTGATTGTCATACTCCCGGCGTTTCCGGCGCAGCAGCCGCTCATAGCCGGGAAATCGTTCCGGCTCATCGTTCAGCACCGCCTGATAAATCGGCACCGGCGCACGCATCTCGTCCGTCAGGAGCTTTGCCATTTTCCGGCTGTATGCCTTGTAGACAAAGCTGTATCTCTGCTTGACCAGACGAATTTCGTCCCGCTCCGGCTTGGCGTTTTGGCGGCATAGCGCCTGCTTCAGATACGCCAGCACCTTTGCTTCGGTAAGCTGCACGCGCTGCCACTCCTCATAGGGCATATCCCCCGGCTGCCGCTGGGTATAAAACCGATGGACATAGGAAAAGCAGGCGTCGTATTTCTCCCGCGTGGCCGGATGGCTTCGGATCTGATACAGGTACTTCTTCACCTGATAGAGAAAAGTGCTCTTGGTGGTTTTGAGCTGTGCCAGTTCCAGAAGGACTTTGTTCCGATTGCCTGCCAGATCCGCCTTTGCGACCATGACAAACTTCTCGTAAAGCGCGGTCGCTGCCATGACCGGATGCCCGGAGGGAATATAGATATCCGCGCAGTCCGTCGAGTACCGTTTGGGCGTCCAGTCCGCCGCGGTGCTTTTCTTCTGCCAGAATTGCAGCTTGGTCGGAAAGCCGTCCACGCCGCTGTCTGAAAAGGCGTGCTCCGGCAGCATCACCTGCCCTAAGAAGCTGAAGCGGCTCTCCATCATGCGGATGGCGCCTTTATCGGAGAAGCTGTCAGCAAGGAAGGTCGCCGGCACAATGACTGCCAGAATACCGAGGGGCTTGAGCAGCTTTGCCGCCTTTAGGCAGTAATACTGATGGGAAGTCATAACGGTGGCGTCCGACATGATCCAGCGCAGGTGAAAGGGCGGATTGCCCAGAACAAAATCAAAATGCGTTTGGGGCTCATACAGCGCAGTTTTCCGAAGTGGAGCGTAGCGGAACGCAGGAAAACTGCGGCGGCATCGGATCAGGCTGCCGTCTGCGCCTGCGCCCACTCCCGGTACTTCGCAGGCGGCAGTCCCAGCGGGTTGCGCGTATAGATCCTAACGCGGTTGTAGTAGATAAAAACATAGCGGAAAATGATCGTTTTGACCTGTTCTCTCGGTAGCTTGTATGCCGCGATCTGGTAGATCTTCTCTTTTTTGAGCGTGGCGAAAAAGCTCTCCATCCGTGCGTTGTCGCAGCAATGTCCGATGCCGCTGAGACTTTGTATCATGCCGCAGCGAGACAGCTCGGAACGAAAGGCTAAGCTGGTGTATTGACTGCCGCGATCCGAGTGGAACACCGCTCCGCTCAGACTCGGATAGAGCCGCTCCAACTGCCGTACCGTATCAATGCACAGCTCCTTCTTCATATTGTCCCGCATTTCAAGCGCGACGATCTCGCCGCTGAAGCAGTCCATGATCGGAGACACATACAGCTTGCCGTCCGCACACTGTACCTCGGTAATATCTGTGAGAAACTTCTCCGAAGGGCGCTGGGCACTGAAGTCCCGTTTCAGAATGTTTTCCTGCTCCTGCGCTTCTGTCGTGGCTTTCGTGATTCCATGCGGAATGCGTCTTTTATGGAGCCAGCCATTCTCTTTCATCACGCGATACACTGTCCTCCGGCTGACGTCAACGCCGTCCCGCTCAAGCGCAAGGCAGACGCGATCCACGCCGTAGTTTCGGTTATCCGGATGCTCTTCGAGAATCTTTTTGACCTTTCCCGCAAGAAGCTGACGGCTGCTGTGCCTGCCCCTGTTTCGAAGCCACCGGTAATAACCGGACTCGCTCAGGTGCAGAACACGGCACATATCCTTTGCCGTGTAGACGCCCTTGCGTTCGACTACGAACAGGTGCCGCTCACACGCTTTTACTTCTTGCGGTCTTGCGCGAAAAAACCGAGTGCGTCCTTGAGAATATTGTTCGCGGTCCGCAGCTCGGCATTTTCTCGCTCAAGCTCACGGATGCGGATCGTCTGCTCCTCTGCGCTCGGTGTCTTCGCGGGCGGTGTATTTCGGCGTATGCTGCGCCAGTCCGCCAGCGTGTAGTACGCAATGCCGAGCTGCTGCGCGGCTTTCTTCACGCCGATCTCGTCTGACAGCTTCAGCGCTTCTTCCTTGAATTCTTTGCTGTAATGCTTCATTGCGATTCCCTCCATCTCTGTTCTTTCAGTTTAACAGATTTTTGGGGATTTTGCGACTGCACTTACAGGGTACTACTCCAATCAAATGCTATGCATATATCAGCATAGATACACTCTCACGCTGCTAAAAAGGAGTGTCACCCGATAGTAAGTTCGCTATCAGGTGACACTCCGGAAGGGTCAACTTAGCTGCCAACCTATCAACAGCAAAAGAACACTCTCTAAGAGAAGTACCCCCACACAGCACAAATCAAACCATGCAGATTTTTTCTTTTCCTCGACCGCTCGGAGCGCGAAAAATGCAAATCCAAAAGCAATAAAAAGCAAATCGCTCCAGTGCTTTGGATATGCCTTGACTGGAAGCAAAATCATAACGGCCAAAAATAGTGCAAAGCTTATCACATACTGTATGATATTCTTGGGTAATTTTTCCATGTTATTATCCATTCATACAGCGATACACAACCGTATCAGCGTCTTCAATATAGTTCTGCTGATTGGCGCTTGCATACCATTTTGTGTACAACTTTGTTACCGTCCCGTACCCGATAACCCCCGGACCGCTGGGGCGCTGATACGAAAGGACTCTTACAGAAATAGCGTGGATACCGTCTGGGTGCACCGTCCCACCAATATTGCAAATCTTTCCTAAAAGTACTCCTGCCGCAAAAGCTCCAAGAGGATTAAATCCGAGTGCAGCGATTACGACCGTTACAAATGCACCGGAGGTCATATCGAGCAAATCCTGCATAAATGTAATGTCTTTCTTTTGAGTACCAATTAGTTTGCTATAATCAGTTGCAACTGTCCCGTCCGGCGGACCGTCAAGATATTTTACGGTATGTGCAAAAGGAGCAATATCATATTCCGTACTTAGCTTTGATGATTCCTGCGTTGTCACCTTAATGCAATTACCGTTTAAGATTACGTCTCTAATGGAATCAATTTCAACCTTATCAGATTTATCGCCTTCTACAAAGTTCAGCTTTGTTGTCCCATCTGTCGAGATTTCTTTTATTACAATACCATCGACCACATTTCCAGCAGCATCGTTATAAGAATATCTAAATCTACCTTCTACATTATCCGAGAAAGCAAACTCAATCATCTGTGAAAAATTGCCCACTTCATCAGTAGCATATGGGCTTAATTCGACAGCAAATGCAGGAATGGCGAGAGCCATGCACATTGCGATGCAGAGAATAAACGACACCATTTTACGTTTCATTTAATTAACCTCGCTTTCTTTTGTTGTTGAACATAGCTTAATCTACTTCGGATACATTGAAAATTATACCTCTGTATTTTCTACTAAAACAGCCCTCCCTTCTCGTAAAACTAAATACGACAAGGGAGGGAGTTTTTGGACACAACGGCTATTTATTTTTCGCAAACACTTTCTGCTAACCTAACCAGATCTTTGGCAGTGAAGAATCCGGATATGAAAAATCCAGCGTTGTCAGCAGTCATCCATACGATTGTGTTACCGATAGCAGCGTCATCGCTGATCAAAATGTCGGCAGTGCAGCCAGCTACGGTTACCTTTTCAACGGCAGTATTTGTTGACTCGATTTGCCAGAATGTCTCATCTGGCGGACTTGCATAATAGAATTTCAGTATCTCACCCTCGTCATTCATATAAATGACCGACGAAGTATTTCCTACACTATCTTCTGATATCTGTGTATATCCTTCGGGGATCCAAGTTAAATAGTAGTTATTCTTTCCTTCATTGCTGGTACGCCCATCCTCAAAATGATATATAAACAGCTCTTCGTACACCTCTTTGACCCATCCAAAAAAAGATGCTCTAGCCTCTGTATCGACGGCCAGCCAAGCACTTCCGCCAATGAGAACTGCAAGTATAATAACGGCAACTTTGTGCATCATTTTATAGAAATAAGGATGATCTGCGCGCTTTTTCAGCTTTCTGATTTTCCTTTCAAAAGCTGCAGAAAACTCATGAGGAGGAATCGCGTCGTAACCTTCTTCCATATAACGCAGATATAAGTCGCTGGATTTTTCAGCAGCCGCGCGTAGCCGCTCATCAGTGATCAAAATTCGCCGCCTCCTTCTTTATACAGTATCTCGAGATGCTTTTTCGCTCTCTGATCGATTTTCTGCGCCCAAGATAACGTAATTCCCAACATCTTTGAAATTTCACGCAAATTGTAGCCATGATAATATTTCAACCAGATAACACGACGTTGCTGCTCCGGCAACTTAAGAATAGCCTCTGTTAGCAAATCATCTGTGTGAAGTTCTGCACTCAGTTGATTAAGAATTTCATCGTTATATTCCGCAGTGGGATGGCGGCCATTCATTCGCAGCATATCAGTCACTCTGTTATCAACTATAGTTACGACGAGCTGCTTTGTTTTTGGACTCACCGGATCAATTATTTTGATATTTTCAGCTATTTTCATAAAAGCGTAATGTACTGCGTCCTCCGCATCCTGTTCATGGTGCAAACGCTTATAGGCGACATAGTACATAAGCCCACGGTATTCCCGGTATATGTCTTCGAATTTGCTCTTGTCTTCTTCTGTCTCGATCGTTTGAAGATAAATCAGCATAGTCTTGGCTCCCTACCTGTTATGTTGGTATTATAACAAAGCGGGAAATAGGTGTCCAGTAATTGTAGTGCCTGTCAGCACCGGAAATAAGGTTGATTAAGCTTTTCAGAAGTAAACCCTTGCCATTCCATTTTTCCAGAATGGCAAGGGTTTATCAGGTATGTATTAGTCCAATCACAAAAGCAGCCGGAGCCATAGTCTTTACGGCTAATATATGACACTATTCATCGCTCAAGAGGCCATCTACCACTTTAGCGAAGTCAGTGTCGTTTATAACCAATAATTCATCCTCACTCAAAAAGTCCTCCCGTGTATCAGGGGTTCCTGTTACAATAACGCCATTATCGGTAGGTGAAAACTTGTATTCGGTTAAATTGTCGGAGATGATAATGTAAGGAGCATCTGTGGATGCAGAACAATCTTGCAGAACAGAAAAATCATCCGCAGTAAGCGCCGTAAGCGCCTTCTCCATATCCGATGCCGCAGTAACAGCGTTCTCACCTACAAGTGCTGTTGACGTCCCATCAGGGAAAGTAATCAGAATTAAGGGCTCATTCGAAGCACGAAACCGGCTACACCATTCCATGAACAATGAGTTTTCTACATCTTCAGAGGAGACATTAGACTGATTTTGACATCCAGAAAAGCAAACTGTCATGACGCATACAAACAGCAGTATATATGCTCTTTTGATTTTTTTCATAATACAATCCATCTTCTTTCCATTAATTAACTCGAGAAACAATTTCAGTAGCGTTGTAGGGGACCGGAATGCTGGTAGTGGGCCATCCCATCACAGCGGGGTGCGCGGCGTTATCAATATAGCTGATAGTGTTCAAAACCATCACTCTGCCATTGCACGACTGAATATCGTTGAGAATTGACTGGTTAATACTGACGGTAGTATAAAGGAGGGCATTAGCGCTTCCTGTAATATAAGGAGGAAGCCAATTTAAGGTCTTGACAGCCTCCATAATAGCACGTGCAACATCTCGCTGAGTTTCAATCTCATTAATCCATCTTTCACCCTGCTCTGCAGTACAACCAACAACTACAAAACGACCAGGAACAGCTCCCCACTCTCGCGCCTGCTTGTATGCTACAGAACCACCGCGGGGAGCGTACACATTATTTACTGTGCCATCCTCTAAAGGAGAAATTGAGTTTTCGTCGTATTCAGCTGAGAACATGGCGTAAAGAATCGCTTCATAATCATCTGCGAGATAGAGAGCGTCCTGTGCGGCTAACTGAGGAAGGATCACAGCCATCTTTTCGTCAACCATCTGTTGAATAGGATCGGCGGGCTTAACAGTGTCTTCGGCAGACAATTCGAACGCGGAAGCATTTACCATAAGCGCAAATACCATGCAAATAGCCATTAACAAAGAAGTGGTTCTCTTCATAGTAATCTCCTTTCGACGTTTGGTATTATCTATACCTTATATTTCATATTAATGTGAATTTGACATTGCTTTTGCAACATGTTTATCTGAGACATAACTATTACAGCTTACAGTCACTTAGAACATTGGATACACCCCCTATCATATCGGTAAGGCATTGAAATATATTAAGTTATCAGGCGTTAACTGGAGGCCCTTTACTATTCATCTTTTAGCCATTTGTGGCACTGATAGTAACTGGGGACCGCTTTGTTCCATTCACAGAAAAATTGACAACCATGGTATAGGTTTTTCCTTTTTTGACTGCCGCACTTTTTGTCATCTTCAAAATGCCAGATCCGCTTCCGTTCCAGCTTGCGATCAAATCGCTGCCACACCGGAGTTCCATCGTCGCCGAAATCTCATCTGTCATCTTATCGCCGACAATCTGAATTACACATGAGGCGTTATTCCCATCGAAGCTCAGGTGGGGCACCGAGGTAATGCTGCGGCTTTGGATCGCATGTGCCGAAACAGAAAGAAGCATCACCAGAATAAGAGACATGCAAAAGAAACGCTTTTTCACTAATCTCACCTCCCTTCATTCTCTTAAATACGACAGCGAGGTGTATTTTTGGACAGGATAGCTGATATTTTTTCTTTGCAGTGATAGAATTTTATTGGACAAATATTAAGCCCTCGTAAAACGACTACGTTTTACGAGGGCTTATCTATTAACTTTTTCTGTAACTTGCAAAATTTGTCTATGTTTCTCCGTATTTATTGTGTGAACGGCAAATAGATGTGCCTTGAACCTTGAAAACACCGCATAGAATAGCGCGGTCACATAGATTCGTCTGGGAGTTATACAGGATCGGCTGACAGTATGCGTTTGCGTACCTGCCGGGGAAGTGCCGCACAGCGGCAGCCTGCAAATACGCGGCCTGAAGCGAGGGCGCAGGAAATGGCCCGGAAAGCGAATTGACTTTCAATAAAATTATGCTTGGCAATCGTTGTTGTGGAGAGTATAATATGCCTACCCTGCTAAACAATTAGGGAAGGAGGTACTTACTGCAAGCTATAGCGGTTTCCAAGCTGCGAGGAGGTATTATTTTGTCTGACCAAAATTGCGGCAACAGTGTTCAACGCACCTACACCGTCGAACAGATCTCAAAAATTCTTGGCATCAGTCTTCGCAAAACCTACTACCTTTGCGAGCATACAACAGATTTTAAGGTCATTCGACTTGGCAAACGGTGCCTACGCATTCATAAAGAATCATTCGATTCTTGGTTCAATGCGTTAGATCAATCATAAAGCAACGAGCAAGAAAGGAACCGTTATGGCAACATATACAATACGCGGAACATCGCACAATGTCGTCTATACTTACAAAGCAGCTGACGGAAAACGCAAACAGCAATGGGAATCTTACTCTTCTGAATTGGAAGCAATTCAGCGCAAAGCCTATATTGACTATCTTCAATCTCAAAACAGGACATCTGATATTACACATGAAGCATCCGAGTATCGTAGAAAAAAAGCCGTTGAAAAGGCAGCTCAAAAAATTGCTGCTGAAAAGACAGCAACTGCTCCCGATACTCCGTCCCCTGAAAGCGAAGATAATATGAGCAAGACCTATCGAGAATTTATGGAGCGATTTCTTCCAATACACGCAAGAAAGAAGAATTTCTCACCTAAAACCTATGACAGCTATCGTCAAAATCTGGAAACGCATATATACCCTTATTTTGGTGATTGGGTCATGAGTTCTATTACCAGCAGCGCCATTGATGGCTTTATCGACCATCTTTTTCAGAAACCTTGCCGTGGAAGCAAGAGCTATGGCAAACGCACCTCGGAAATTCCAACACTGAGTTCCGGAACTGTAAAAAAGTGCTATAACATTCTTACACTTGGTTTTGAAACAGCAAAACGATGGAACTACATCGCAGAGATTCCCAACACCAAAGGTCCATCCGAGCACTACAAGAGGCGTAAAGCTTGGTCTGCTGAGTATATTTCAAAAATTCTCGATCAGATTCAAGAAGATCCCATTCTCCATCTCTCGCTTCACCTGGCCTTTGTATGTTCACTTAGAGCGGGCGAGATTGTTGCTATTGACATTCACTCAATCAACCTTGATGAAGGCAGCATGTGGATCTCCCAAATTCTTGAACGTGTCTCTGACGAGGCCCTCAAAAATCTCTCCAGAGAAAAGATTGCTAAAGTTTTTCCGAAACAGTTTTCTAACGCTAAAAGTCGCCTTGTCTTAAAAATTCCAAAAACAGAAGGCAGTTTGAGAAAGCAATACCTGACAAGCCCATTAGTTCAAGAAATCAAAGAGCGCATTGCGGAAATCAACAGAGCGAAAGAATCTCTCGGTTCTGAATATCAAGATAATGGACTGCTGATTTGCCAGCCAGATGGACGTCCCATTGACCCAAATAATCTCTGCAAGTCCTTCAAAGAATGGCAAAGCGCAATGAATATTACGGACCAAATTGATCTTCAGGGTTTACGTAAGTCAGGACAAATGCACAAAATCAGATTGACTAAAAACAATTACCAACTTGTGGCTGCTAACGCTGGACAATCTCCGGAAGTGCTTATGCATCATTATAATGAAGCACTTGAAGTAGAGAAGCAACAGCTTGCATCGATGGTTGAATCAAGTTTTTATCCAACTCCTGCAAAATCAAATGAGAAGCCAGCATCTCTTGACGCAGCCGAAATTCTAAAACTGATTCAGGAAAATCCTGACCTCTCTGCCAAGCTCATGCAGCTATTAAAAGTCTCTGCATAAGACAGCACACGATGCAAACACTTTTTCGTTTAGCATGATGTTTAGCAACCCCGCAAATCTATGGTACTTGAGGTTCGACTTAAAAAAAGAAAAAACCTCGAAACCATAATGGTTTCAAGGCTTTTCTGTGGAGCTGCTGGGCAGATTCGAACTGCCGACCTCATCCTTACCAAGGATGCGCTCTACCTACTGAGCTACAGCAGCAAATGGCGACCAGGAAGGGGTTCGAACCCTCGACCTCCGGCGTGACAGGCCGGCGTTCTAACCAGCTGAACTACCTGGCCATTTACTAAGGCGTTCTAATCAAAGAATAAATTTATTATAACATTTACAAGCGGACTTGTAAAGTATTTTTTTATGGCAGGGGCAGAAAGACTCGAACTCTCGACACGCGGTTTTGGAGACCGCTGCTCTACCAACTGAGCTATACCCCTATGTGGTGGGCCTTCGGGGACTCGAACCCAGGACCAACCGGTTATGAGCCGGCCGCTCTAACCAACTGAGCTAAAGGCCCAAGTGATTGTCTATCCCTAATTTTTAAAAAAGAAAGAGTACCGCCACCAGAGTGGCGGCACTCTTGGCTCCCCCTGTTGGACTCGAACCAACGACACCGCGGTTAACAGCCGCGTGCTCTACCGACTGAGCTAAGGAGGAGTGTTGGCGCTACCTATCTTTCCGGGCCGTCTCCAGCCAAGTATTGTCGGCAGAAG
>ERZ791794.624-NODE-624-length-23549-cov-4.723759_pt1 | contig 23549 bp, 19 predicted proteins | sample MGYA00510312_ERZ791794 | MGnify/ENA primary metagenome ERZ791794 (study PRJEB30046, sample SAMN00791977) | human gut metagenome | study: EMG produced TPA metagenomics assembly of the A metagenome-wide association study of gut microbiota in type 2... | reverse complement strand
TTTTAGAATAAGGGAGTTTTGACACACCTCCCTCCTATGATTTGATGGAAGATACGCTCAAATCCTGGTAGATACAACCTGCATCTTCCAGCTTTTAACCTCTTCATAGCCAATTGGCTGCGTCGCTACTGGAAGATATGGTAGATTTTTTCACCTACTTCATTTTTCTGCAGACTCTAATATAAGTAAAACCTAAACAGGCTATTTCTTTTCAAAATGCTGATAATCTTTTAACGATTTCCAGTCACCACCCCATGTGAAGCCATGCTTCTTGAAAAGTTTGTAAACTAAATCGTTGTGATCAATTTTATACTTGAACGTTTTAGAGCGATTGGAGTATGCACGTCCTGTCTTCGGGGAAACAGATGTACTGCCATTGCGTAATCGTTTTACGCACGGGTTGTATAGCGGATTGATGTCGATGGCTTTACCCTGACTATGATAAGAGAGAGTTTTAGAACCAGCTACGCGTCGGTAGTTGAAGCATGAGGTGTTATTATGAAGCATCGATTGTTCATCGTCTGCGTTATAGTCGTCGATGAGTTGTATGCGTTCGATGGGGTAATGGGCTTTGTATAGCTCCTGAAATATTTCTATAAGGTCGTCAGCAATGTCTTGATGGCATATCAGTTCGCCAGACTTTACCTTGCCATCAAATCCGTAGTGCAGAACTCGGATATATCTCAGTTCTGTGCGTGGTATCGTACAGTTGGCTTTGTAAGATTTGCCTTGCATACGCTTGAAAACTGTATCGCTGATGGGTTCTGCTGTAAAGTATGTTGAGGTGTTGAGGTGTTGAGATGTTGTGGTGTTGACATTGGTTTGATGTGCTGTTGTTGTTATAGAGATGCAGGATAGAGATAGGGCGAATAATATTGTTTTCATATTTAAGTTACGAAATGAATTATAAATAGGTTGTAAGGAGTGGGGGATTGTATATAAACAAAAAAGCCACCGGCCTGAGGCCAGTGGCTAATTTTCTCTTTTCGTTGTTCGAGCTATAATTACTCAGCAACAGTTGTGTCAGCTGCAACAGTGTCAGCAGCAGTTGTGTCAACTGCAGTTGTGTCTGTTGTATCAGCAGTTGCGTCAGTAGCAGCTGTTTTGTTACCACAAGATGCGAAAGAGATAGCTGCGATAGCTACGAACATCAAAACTAATTTCTTCATTTTCTTTGCTTTTTAAATCTGTAAAACAATCATTTGTTTATTAAAACATTGCAAAGGTATATATTTTTTCAATACTACGTACAACTTTTTATGATTTTTTTTTGCTCTTTTTGTAACGTGTTCAGAATGTATTGATAATCAATGAAATACAAATAGTGAATAAATGTTAATGTTTTTAGGTTTTAAGAAAAGAGCTAAATTTAAATGATTTTAGACCTCTTGTGCGCGAACAAAACAGAAAATTCATTACCTTTGTATTCGCTTAATATATATATTATAAGGTATAATGATTAATACATCTGTTTTTCAAAATAAAAAGGCAGCATACTTCACTTTAGGTTGCAAACTGAACTTCTCTGAGACATCCACTTTTGGTAAGATGCTCGCCGACTTAGGTGTGCGTATCGCTGGCGAAGGTGATGTGGCGGATATATGTTTGGTGAACACCTGTTCGGTTACGGAAGTGGCAGATCATAAGTGTCGTCAGGCTATTCATCGTCTTGTACGCAACAATCCAGGTGCTTTTGTGGTTGTCACAGGATGCTATGCACAATTGGAGTCGGAGTCGGTGAGTAAGATAGAGGGCGTTGACCTTGTGCTCGGTTCTGACGAGAAAGCCAATCTGGTACAATTCTTGAGTGATGCATGGACTGCTAAGGAGTCGGCTGCAGAGCTCAATGAGGATGGCAAGGTAGAGTCGCTACACAAGTATCATTCAGTAAAGACGAAGATGATAAAGTCGTTTGCGCCTTCATGTTCTCGCGGTAATCGTACACGCTATTTCCTCAAGGTGCAGGACGGCTGTGACTATTACTGCACCTACTGTACAATACCATACGCACGTGGCAACTCGCGCAACCCGACTATAGCTTCGCTTGTTGCACAGGCAGAAGAGGCTGCGCATGAAGGAGGTAAAGAAATTGTGCTCACTGGCGTGAATATAGGCGACTTCGGTAAAACGACAGGCGAGAGTTTCCTCGACCTGTGTAAGGCACTTGATAAGGTGGAGGGAATCGAACGCTATCGTATAAGCAGTATGGAACCAGACCTGTTGAGTGATGAGCTGATTGATTTCTGCTCGCAGAGCCGTGCATTCATGCCTCACTTCCATATACCATTGCAAAGTGGATCGGACGAGGTGTTGAAGTTGATGCATCGCCGTTATGACAAGACACTCTTTGCTCACAAGATAGAACTTATTAAGCAGAAGATGCCAGATGCGTTCATAGGTGTTGACGTAATGGTTGGCTGTCGTGGTGAGGCACCAGAGTGTTTTGAGGAGTGCTACGAGTTTCTTGACGATGTGGATGTGACACAATTGCACGTTTTTCCGTACAGCGAACGTCCTGGCACAGCGGCATTGCGCATACCTTATGTGGTTGACGATGCAGAGAAGAAAGTGCGCAGTAAGCGACTGCTTGATCTTAGTGAGCAGAAGCGTATAGAGTTCTATGCACGCTATATTGGTACAGAACAGGAAGTGTTGTTTGAGAAAGCTGCGCGTGGCAAGGCTATGCATGGTTTCACTTCCAACTATGTTCGTGTGGAGTTGCCGGCAAAGCTTGCCAAGGAAGAGTATGATAATCAGATATTGCGTGTAAGGATGGGCGAGTTTAATCGCGACAAGTCTGCATTGCAAGTTGAACTATTATAATGATATAGAATGAAGAAAGTAGCAATCGTGATATTGAACTGGAATGGTGAGCAGATGCTACGTCGTTTCTTGCCATCTGTGTTGCAATACTCTGAGGCTGTTGCTGACATTGTTATAGCAGACAATGCTTCGACCGATGCTTCGCTTGCGCTTCTTGAGAAGAAGTTTCCTACAGTGCGTACTATTGTTCTTGATCGCAATTATGGTTTTGCGGAAGGTTACAATCGTGCACTGCGGCAAGTGGAGTATGAATATTATGTATTGCTCAACAGTGATGTAGAGGTGACGGAAGGTTGGCTTGACACACTCATCGACTTTATGGACAGGCATCCTGAAGCTGCAGCCTGCCAGCCTAAGCTGCTTGCCGAGCACGACCGAACACTTTTCGAGTATGCAGGAGCCAGTGGAGGTTACATTGATCGCTATGGTTATCCGTTCTGTCGTGGCAGACTCTTTGAAACTGTAGAGAAAGATGAGGGACAATACGATGATGTGTGCGAGGTGATGTGGGCAACAGGTGCTTGTCTGATGATACGCCGTGCCGACTATTGGCGTGTGGATGGTCTCGACGGACGCTTCTTTGCTCACAATGAGGAAATTGATCTCTGTTGGCGCCTTTGCAACTTGGGTAGAAAGATATATTGTGTGCCTCAGAGTCGGGTGTTCCACGTTGGTGGCGGCACACTGCCCAAAGGCAATCCGATGAAGACCTTCCTCAACTTCCGCAACAATCTTACGATGCTCTATAAGAATCTGCCAGAAGTAGAGTTGCGCCATGTGATGCGTGTGCGTTGTTGGCTTGATTATGTAGCAGCTTTCAAGTCGCTCATCCTCGATGGAAATTTTAGCGAATTCAAGGCAGTGATTCGTGGCAGGCAAGCTTTCAAGGCATGGCGTAACCAGTTTGATGCCGACCGTGTGGCAATACAGGCATCACGTGTGTCGCAGATGGATGTTATGCGCAAGCCATATAGTCTGCTTTGGCAGTATTATGCTCATGGTGTGCATATATATAAAAATCTAAAAAACGAACGATAAGAGCTTATTTTTATGATAATTTTATAGTTAAACAGCGGAAAAGGGTCTGCTGTTTAATTTTTTTAGATGATTTTCTTGGCTTTTAAAACCTTTTTTACTATTTTTGCAAAAAATATTTAACAGTTCGTTAATAGAAGGATAGTAAAAGGGTGAGAAAACTATACATTATAATAATAATGACTATTGTTTTTGTTTCTACAGCTTGTGAGTTGAAACTGAAACAATTTGGCGAAGGCAGTCAGACAACGTTGATTGAGATTCAGCGTTATGACCGTCTTGAAAGTCGTTATCTCACCACTGGCGATTTCTCTGCACTTCAGCAGATGAACATCGAGTATCCCATGGAGACACGCACCTTGATAGAAGATGTGTTGCGATTGGGAGAGGTTAATGACCCTGGCATCAATTCAAAGTTTTTACAGTTCTACCAAGATACAACTCTTCAGATTATCATCACTGAAGCAGAGGTGCAGTATGCTAATGTATCAGATATCAGTAAACAACTGAATAAAGCCTTTGATCGATTGCGCAAGCTATCTCCAAATGTTTCTATTCCGACAGTTTACTTACAGATAGGTGCTCTTGATCAGAGTGTGGTTGTCGGCAATAATTCTATTGGTATTTCGCTTGACAAGTATCTTGGTGAGTATTATCCGCTTTACGACCGTTTCTATACTGAAGCACAGCGTGCTCAGATGACACGTGAGCACATAGTGCCAGACTGTATGTTCTTCTACATGCTCAGTATTTATCCGCTCAAGGATTATGAGGTTCGTTCGCAGTATGAACGTGACTTGCATGTGGGCAAGATAATGTGGATAGTGAATAATTTGCTTGACAAGAAGTTTTTCTCAACAAAATACGTTGAGAAGGTAGACCGTTATGTGCGCAAGAACTCGTTATCGGCAAAGCAATTGCTGGAGAATAATCTGTAGGGTACTTATCCTTTTACTCTTTTACTCTTTTACTCTTTTACTCTTTTAATATCTCTTCTGGTTTCTCTACAAGAGTCGTGGCTCCATGCTGCAATAGGAAGTCTTTGTTGCGAAATCCCCATAACACACTTATACACGGCATACCCGAATTGCGAGCCGTGTCAATATCTACATCGCTATCACCGATATACACCGCTCCCTCAGCTGTTGTGTTGAGTTGTCGCAGAGCCTCTATGACGGTGTCTGGAGCAGGCTTCTTGCGTATGTCCTCGCGCTCGCCGATAGCCACAGGTACAAGTTCGTTTCCGAAGAAGTGTTGGCATAGCTCCTGTGTGGCAGCATAGAACTTGTTGCTTACCACCGCTACCTTTTTTCCGCGTTTGTGCAACTCTTTTAGCATCTCCATCACGCCATCATACGGACATGTTGTGTCAAGATTATGCTTCATGTAGTGCTGTCGGAAGTCCTGATAAGTCTTGTCGAACAGCGGATTATTAAGTCCGTTAGGAATGGCTCGCTCCATAAGTTTCTTTACACCATTGCCCACAAACTGTCGCACTTCGTCAAGTGTTCGCTGTGGCATACCATTGTTTGCCAGTGCGTAGTTGCAGCTCGCAGCAAGGTCGTTGAGCGTAGAAAGTAGAGTTCCATCCAAGTCGAAGATATATGTATCGTACATATTTGTGTTATTTGATTAATTATGATTATTGAAATTGTACGATACAAAAGTACGTATTTTTAGTCAAAGGTGTATAAAATTAATCGCGCGATTAAAAACATAGCATTTATTTTTGTCATATATCATATTTACTCTACCTTTGCAGTGTTTCAGCAATGTAAAAATCTAAATTATGAGAAAGAGAAAGAATAAGAATCGTAAGTTTCTAACAATCATTGGTGTAGTCCTGTTGGCAGTAGTAGCTTGTGGCTATTGTTTATTCTTTGCCGGCATGTCGTCGACAGGTGAAACGCAATATGTGTATGTTGACAACGATGACAACATCGACTCTGTCTACACAAAGCTCAGTGGCGTGTCGAGCGGCAGTTCGATGATTGGTTTCAAAACACTTGTAAAGATGAGTGGTTATGCCGACAACGTGCGTACAGGTCGCTATGCTGTGCGTGAGGGTGAAGGTGCCTTCATGGTATTCCGTCACTTGAAGAACGGCTTGCAGACACCAGTCAGCCTTGTTGTGCCGTCGGTGCGTACTATGGACCGCCTTGCAGCCGAACTCTCCAAGCGCCTTATGATGGACAGTACCGCCCTTTACAAGGCACTCACAGACGAAACTGTCTGCCAAAAGTATGGTTATGACACCACGACAATAGCTGCACTATTTATTCCGAATACATACGATATCTACTGGAATGTGAGTGTGGAAAAGCTGCTCGACCGTATGCTGAAGGAGAACAAGGCATTCTGGAATGCCGAACGTACAAGGAAGGCACAGGCAATGAAACTAACACCGGTAGAGGTGACAACGCTTGCCAGCATCGTCGACGAGGAGACAGCCAATAACGGCGAGAAGCCGATGGTAGCCGGCATGTACTACAACCGTCTCATGCTGCGCAACGCCGAGTATCCGGAAGGAATGCCGCTGCAGGCTGACCCTACAATCAAGTTCGCATGGAAGCGTTTCGACCTGAAGCGCATATACAACAACTTGCTGTATATAAAGAGTCCGTACAACACCTACCGCAACCCGGGTCTGCCCCCAGGACCAATCCGTATTCCATCAATAGCAGGCATCGATGCTGTGCTCAATCACGTGCAGCACGACTATCTCTACATGTGTGCTAAGGAAGACTTCAGCGGAACGCATAATTTTGCACGCAATTATAATGAGCATTTACAGAATGCAAAGCGTTATAGTGATGCGCTTAATGACAGAGGAATAAAATAATTAGATTTAATAATTTAATAATGAATAAATTATCAACACTCTTACTTTGTGCCGTCTTGTCTGCCCAGACATTCAGCTCGAAGGTTCATGCAATTGAAACAGAATTATCGGCTGCACATGGCTATGTAGAGACAACCGACGGAACGGTAGGTGCATCAGGTATCAATATGCCTGGCGAAGCGCTCAACTCCAGCGGTCGGCCACAGATGAACAACACGCTTTCTGCCTGGACCTCAACCTCCGTTTGTGCCGTCTATTATTTCCATCATCCTGCAGCTACTGTTTCAAACACTCTGAAACTTAACGTCAAGGCGTTGCAGACTGCAAAATTCCGACTCACTGTTACCGACCCCGATTCGCCTGCCACACCTCTTTATACAAAGGAGTTCAGTGCGAAAGGTCCGCTTATTGGAGGTGATGTGGAGGTTGGTATGGGTGACATAACCTTCACACACTCAGCTTATTATCGCTATAAACTTGAGTGTCTCTCCGGCAACAACGCAATAAACAACATCAGCCGTTTCAAGTTTTCTACATCTTCCAGCGAAGCATCCTACGCCGCCAACTATCTGTCGTCGCCATCAGTGCATCTCAACAACTGGCATTCAACAGCATCGGGTGCTCCTTCTGGCGACGGCTACGACTGGCTGTTTGAGGAGATAATGATACCTGCGGAGTCTGACCTCGTTGGCACATACGCCGAGGCGATAGGTGCGCTCAATGGCTATATGGGCATACAGATGAACGGCTATGTAGATGGCGAGCCGCGCCACGACGTGCTCTTCTCTATGTGGGATGATGGCTCAACCGACGAAGACCCCAATCTGCCGGAACATCTGCGTGCAGGAGCTGTTGATTGGGATGAAAAGACAACCGTGAACCGATTTGGTAATGAGGGTACAGGTGTGCAGACATATCGTCGCGGCAACTATTGGACACCTGGCACATACGTGCAGTTCATCACCAACTGCCGACCAGAAACCACCTCGTACACTACTGTTGAGAATGGCAAAACCGTGGTGCATGAGCAGCACAATATGCTCGTTTCTACATGGTTCAATGCGTTGGACGGCAAAGGCTGGCAGTATATGGCAACGGTGCGTAAGCGCAATTCGTCTACATATTTCAGCACCTGGTATTCGTTCCTCGAAAACTATGTGTGGACAAATGGTCAAGCTTCGCGTAAAGCTTATTATCGCAATGGTTACGGACGTGCTCGTGCTACGGGCAAGTGGTACAACTTCAACAGTGTTGGTTTCGGACACACCGACGGCGGAAAAGAAGATGGAGCACGTGCCGACTATGGACAGGGTGTTACCGAAAACGCTTCTGATCGTACATTCTTCATGCAGACAGGTGGCTATACTTTCACAAAGCAGACGGCTTCGATTGTGAGTCTTGCAACGGATAATACGGTGGTGGATACTATTGATATCGCTCCGCTTGATCTTCGTGTGCGTCAGGCTATACAGAAAGAAATTGATCGTGCCACGGAAGACGAACTCTTTACGCAGACCCTCTTAGACAAGAAAGGCTGGACTGTGATAGAGAAGTCGAGTGAGGAGACATCCGGCGAGGGCACCAACGGACGTGCTCAGCAGATTGTAGACGGCGACGATAACACCTACTGGCATCCGCAGTGGAGGGGTGGTACGGCAACGCTGCCACATACAATCGTTGTTGATATGAAAACCATTAATAACGTCGGCGGCTTCCAGTTTAAGATGGGTGACGATCCCACTCGTTTTATAAAAGCTTACGATATATACGGATCTACCGATAATAGCAAGTGGACTCTGCTTTGTAGCGATGATGCTGCTCCTACAAAGTCCGAATTCCGCAAGCTACTCGATGTATCGGTGGATATTCGCTACTTCAAGATAGTAATACGCCAAACAACAGCAACGGATGGTCCTTGGCTCCGTATCTATGAAGTCGACCTTTGTTCGGGTAAAAGCATAAAGTCGACGCTCTCAGGCAGAGTAACCTGCAATGGCAAGCCCGTGAATGGTGCAACCGTAAACCTGCGTAGTTCGGAAAAGGTGTACGATGCCACTACCGACGAATTTGGCTACTACACTATTAATGTTGATAGAACCGACTTAACTTATCAGCTCACAGCTTGGGCAGATGGCTACTATAGCTATTATGAGAGTCAGCCGATAGAGATTAAGGGTAGTGTGGTTAAGGACATTGATCTGAAGCCAATGACTGCTATCAATAGTGTGTCTATAACTGGCGACATCCCTTCTGATGCTGCACGCTATAATATCAGCGGACAGCGAGTAGAGCAGGGCACTCGCGGAATAGTTATCGTGAACGGAAAGAAATACCTGACAAAGTAATTTGTGTGAATATGATTAAGGCTGGAAGATGACTTCCAGCCTTACGTTGTTATAAAGGTCAATTCTGTTGCTACACTTCTTTTCTTATTCGTAGCGTATAGCCTCGATAGGATCGAGTTGTGCAGCTTTCTTAGCCGGATACCATCCGAAGAACACACCCGTGAATGTGCAGACAGCGAAGCTCATGATTATGCTCCACGGCTGAATGTATATAGGCCAGTGGGCTACCAGCTTCACGGCATAGGAGGCTCCGATGCCCAAGCCCACGCCAATGAGTCCGCCGGTTACGCTGAGCAGGATAGCCTCGATAAGGAACTGGCTGAGGATGTCTATGCCGCGAGCACCGACGCTCATGCGCAGACCAATCTCGCGTGTACGCTCCGTTACGCTGACATACATGATGTTCATGATGCCGATGCCGCCAACGATGAGCGAGATGCCAGCCACGCAGCCGAGCAGAATGGTCATCATGTCGGTTGTAGAGTTCATCATGCTTGCCAACTCCTCTTGCGAGCGGATGTTGAAGTCGTCGTCGTCAGCCTCCTGCATGTCCGTCGCCTCCTTTAGCTTATGGTTGCGTCGCAGCACGTCGGTTATCTCGTCGATAGCCTTCGACGTGAGGTCTTCGGTTATTGCCGAGCAGGTTATTCCGCCGAGATACGTCTGTGCCTTGATGCGCTTCATCACCGTTGTGTACGGTGCAAGCACGAGGTCGTCCTGATCCATACCCATTGAGTTGTAGCCCTTCTTCTTCAGTACGCCCACCACGCGGAACGGTATGGCGTTGAAGCGCACCACCTTGCCCACGGGGTCCGACCCGTCGGGGAAGAGGTTGTCTACTACGGTCTGTCCTAATATGCACACCTTTGCACTCGACTTGATGTCGGCATCGGTGAACATTTCTCCCTCACTCACAGCGAGTTGTCTGATTTCGAGATAGTCTTGGTTTACGCCGTAGATAGACGACGGCGTGTTGTTGTTGCCGTATATCCACTGTCCGCTGCTGTTCACCGTGGGGCTGATGCCTTTGATGAAGTGACACTCGTCCTTAATCGATGCGTAGTCGGTGAGCTTCAGTGTCTCCATCGACGAAGCGTCCTGACGCACTCCGCCCGGACCGCGATCGGCTCCCGGACTAATCATTATCATGTTTGAACCCATCTCTGCGATGTTCGCCTGAATGCTGCGTTTTGATCCCTGACCGATGGCGAGCATCGTGATAACCGACGCTACACCGATGATGATGCCAAGCGCGGTGAGGAACGAGCGCAGCTTGTTGGCTGCAATGGCGCGAAGGGCTATTTTGAAAAGATTGCTATAGTTCATAATCTATTGTGTTTTGGTGGCTACGGGTGTAGCCACCGTTTTTATCATTTCCATGTGGCTAAAGCCGTTTTTGAGGTTTCATTCGTCGGAGCTTGCCGGCAGTGCCGCCAGTCCCTCTTCAGCCGAGAGTATGTTGGTGTTGTACTCGTCGCTTATCACATGGCCGTCGCGCAGCATGATGTTGCGCGAGGAGTAGTTGGCTATGTCGGGATTGTGCGTCACGAAGATGATGGTTCTGCCCGCTGCGTGCAACTTTTGGAAGAGGATCAGAATCTCGAACGATGTGCGCGTGTCGAGGTTTCCCGTTGCCTCGTCGGCAAGAATCACGGCGGGGTCGTTCACCAGAGCGCGTGCTATCGCCACACGTTGCATCTGTCCGCCCGACATCTGGTTCGACTTGTGGTAGAGGCGTTCGCCCAAACCCACAGCCTGTAGTGCTTTCACGGCACGCTCCTCGCGCTCCTTGGCTCCGATTGCGGCATTGTACATCAACGGCAGCTCCACGTTCTCCACGCTTGTCGTCTTCGGCAGCAGATTGTAGTTCTGGAAGATGAAGCCGATCTTGCGGTTGCGAAGCACGGCGCGCTGCGACTTCGACATCTTGCGCACCGACACTCCGTCGAGATAATATTCGCCCGATGAAGGCGTGTCGAGGCATCCGAGCTGATTGAGTAGCGTCGACTTGCCCGAACCCGATTTGCCCATGATAGTGACAAACTCGCCCTCGTATATCTTGAACGACACACCGCGCAGCGCATGCACCGTCTCGTCGCCCACGAGGAAGTCGCGCTTCACGTTGTCGAGTTCTATTACTACTTTCTTTTCGTCCATAGTTCGTAATGTTTATTGTGTAGAGTTAGGGTGTGCGGCGAACGCCGCCGATGGCTCGTGCCCTAACTTTTAAACGCTGTTTACTTCTTCTTGTTCTTTCCCGGAGGGCCTGGAGCGAACGGACTGCTCTCGCCTTGAGCCTCCATCGGCTTCTCCTCTTCGCCGCCCATCACGTTGAGTCCGGTAACGACCTTTGTGCCCTCGGCTATGCCGCCCACAATCTGCGTGTTCGTGCCGTCGGTCATGCCGATGTTCACCTTGTGCGCCACGATAGAGTTGCCCTCGATGGTCCACACCTTGTTCTTTGCGTTCGCTACGTCCACAATCTTCATCTTGCCCACGGTCTCCTTCTGCGGAGTGAAGCGCAGCGCCTTCGACGGCACGGAGAGCACACCCTTGCGCTCTGCGGTGTAGATTGTGACGTTGGCTGTGAGACCCGGCTTCAGCTTCAGGTCGGCGTTCGGCGCAGAGATAACCACCTCGTACGTTACGACGTTGTTCGTCGTGGTAGCCTCCTGGCGCACCTGCTTCACCTCGCCCTCGAAAGTGTCGTCGGGGTAAGCGTCTACGGTGAACGTCACGCGCTCGCCCTCCTTCACGTCGCCTATGTCAGCCTCGTCAACATCTGCCACTACCTGCATGTTGGTTAGGTCCTGCGCGATGGTGAACAGCTCCGGCGTAGAGAAGCTCGCCGCAACGGTCTGTCCTTCCTCAACCGACTTCGATAGCACCACTCCGTCGATGGGCGAGGTGATAGTGGCATAGCCAAGATTGGTCTGTGCGCGCTGCACCTCCTCCTTAGCCGACGCCACCTGCTCCTTAGCCTGCGTGTACGAGAGTTTCGCGTTGTCGAAATCGTCGGCAGCCACGAGTCCCTTCTCAAAAAGTGTCTTGTAGCGTTTGTAGTTGGCAGTCTGGTAGTTGAGCTGGCTCTGCGCCGTTGCCAACTGAGTCTTTGCGGTGTTGAGCTGACTCATAAGGTTGGTCTTGTCGAGCTCCGCAATCACCTGTCCCTTCTTCACTACCGAATTGTAGTCGACGAAGAGTTTGCTTACGATGCCGCTCACCTGCGTACCCACCGTGACCGACGTTACAGGTTCGATAGTACCGGTAGCGGTGATGCTGTTCATGATGTTTGCCGGCGCAACGGCAGCCGTGTCAAACGTAATCTTTTCTTCTTTCTTGCCGCCCGACAATAGCCATACGGCAAGTGCGGCGATAGCAGCAACCGCTGCTATTACCAATGCCTTTTTCTTATTCATATTTACTCTCTAATTGTTATTTTTTTCTTTTTTAGGCCGAACTAAGCCTCTTTATGCCTTTCTAAGCCGATGGTAAAACTTTTACTCTTTTACCCTTTTACTTTTTTACTTTTACTTAATGTTTCCCGTCTGATAGAATTCAAGCATGTTGAGGTTGAGTATCGCGAGATACTTGCTCTGCAGTTCGTTCTGCTGCGCCTGCAGAAGATTCGTCTTGCCCGTCATCAGTTCTACGGTGTTCTTCAGACCCTGCTTGAACTGCTCAGAGAGAAGCTCGTAGCTTGCCAGCGCACTCTCAGTAGAAACGCGCGCCGCCTTGAACTTGTTCTGGTTCGTCACAGCCTGCAGCCAGTAGTTCTCGATAGTAGAGTAGAGCGTAGTCTGCTTGTCCTGCAAGTCGAGCAGGTAGCTCTGTTTCTGCAGCTTCGCCTTGTTCACGGCAGTCTTAGTCTGTCGGTTGTCGAAGAGCGGTATGCTCACCGTTACTCCGCCGCCCAAGCTGAAGTTGTTCTTCATCTGCGTGCCCCATGTGTTGTCGCTCATCGACGACGTAGAGGTCGTAACGCCGGCATTGAGGCTTACGGTCGGCATTCTGCCCGCCTTAGCCACCTTTATGCCGAGGTCGCTGCTCTCTATGCCGAGCTTCGCATTCTTTATCTCTGGTCGCTGTTCGAGCGAAGCCGCATACACGTCGTTCAGCGCCGGCACAGCCTCAAGCGCCATGTCGTCTGTAGTAGAAGGTACGGCGACGTCAAACTCCTCGTCGCTTGTTATCTGCAGCAGTTCCTTCAGCTGGCGCTTGTAGTTGCGCAGGTTGCTCTCGGCTTCAACGATGGCATACTCGTCCTGCGCACGCTGCGCCGTGAGCTGCGCCAGGTCTGCCTTGCTCATCTTGCCCACCTCTACCATTGTTTTGCCGCGCTGCTCGTTGGTCTGGCTTGTTTTCAGACTCTCCTTGGTCACGGCGATAGCCTCGTTCGAGTAGAGTATCTGCACGTAGAGCTGCGCAATCTGCTCGAGCACGTTGTTGGCTGTGGTAGCCGAGTCGAGTCGTGCCTGCTCAGCCGCCACCTTGTTCAGCTTCACGTTGTTGCGGTTCTTGTTGCCGTTCCACACCGTCCAGTTGCCCGAGAGCGAGTACGATCCGTTGTAGTAAACCTTATCCACGCTCGACTGCACGTAGCCGTCCGCCACCGTAGCTCTGCCTTGCTGAGGCCACGGCGTATAGCTTACGTTCTGCGATGTAGACAGGTTGAGCGACGGCAGCAGCGCCGCTTGGCTCTGCTTCACGTCTTCGAGGGCGGAATACTCCTTTATCTTTGCTTTCTGCAACTGGATGTTGTTAGCCAAGGCGTAGTCGATACAGTCTCTCAACGACCACTGCTTAGCCGCACATTCGGTTGACAGCGACAGCAGGAAAAGTCCTGCCAGACAAGTCATCCCAATCTTCTTCATAATTTAAATAGTCTTTTAATAATTCATTATTCTTTTATAATCTCTCTATATCCGTTTGATGTACCTTTGGGGCGAAAGGTTTAGTCTGATGGTTCTTAAAAAGCCTTAATTCAGTTGCTGCAAGCGTGCGATATACTTGCCGAGTATGTCGAACTCGATGTTCACACGGCTGCCCACCTTGATGTCGCAGAAGTTGGTGTTGTCGTGAGTGTAGGGGATGATAGCCACGGTGAACGAGTTTTCTGTAGGGTTGCACACGGTGAGCGAAACGCCGTTCACCGTTACCGAGCCTTTGTCTACCGTGAAGTAGCCGCGCTCCGCCATCTCGCGGTCGAACTTGTACTCGAAGGTGTAGTATGTTGATCCGTCTGCGTCGCGCATCTCCTTGCACACAGCAGTGCCGTCCACATGTCCCTGCACGATATGACCGTCCAATCTGCCGTTCATCAGCATCGAGCGCTCCACGTTCACGCGGTCGCCCACCTTTAGCAGTCCGAGGTTAGAGCGGTCGAGCGTTTCTTTCATTGCCGTTACGGTGTAACTATTACCGTCTATCGCCACCACCGTTAGGCAGACACCGTTGTGCGCCACGCTTTGGTCTATCTTCAGCTCGTCGGTGAATGAGCAGGTGAGTGTGAGGTCTACATTCTCTTTATCGTTCTTCAGTGCTACGAGTGTAGCCATTTCTTCTACTATGCCAGAAAACATGGTTCTATAAAATTCTTGTTTGTTTGGTTTAAAATAATGTATGTTCTTAAAATTGCGAGTTGTACGCATTTTCGACAAAGTAACGAAATATTTCTTTAACCCCAAAATTTATTATACTAAATTAAGAGTATCTTCTGTAAAACTGCAATAAAAAAGGAGATTACGGCATTTCTGCGTAATCTCCTAGTATAGTTTAAAAAGGGACGCCCAGTGATGTGATGAAACTCCGAGTATACAAGATTTGAGAGCTCTCCGCCTTTGTAATCCACCGGCTTTGCAGCTTAGTCCACTGAGGTTTTATATGGCCCGCCATTGGCAAAAGAAGTCTTCTCGGTTTCGATTTTATTATTGATGAGTATCCCGATCGAACATGGCACGCCCCTATGTCTTTTCTGTTTTGCTTGTGCAAAGTTAATACATTCCTTTTATTCTGACAAGTGTTTAAGCCATTTTAAATGTTTGCAATCGACATGATATTGGCGAATACACCGGCTGCCGTAACGCTTGCGCCTGCTCCGTAGCCCTGGATGAGCATTGGATACTCGCGGTAGCGTTCGGTGGTGAGTGCCACGATGTTGTTGCTGCCCTGCAAGTTGTAGAACGGGTGAGTGCTGTCTACCTCCTTCAGTGCCACAGAGAGCTTGCCGTGGTCGAACGTAGCCACGAAGCGCCAGCGTTTGCCTTCTGCGTCGAGCTGCTTGCGTCGTGCTTCGAAGTCGGCATCCAGCTTAGGCAGGTTCTTCCAAAACTCCTCTATGCTGCCCTCGAAGAACTCGTCGGGTATGAACAGGTGTTTCTCCACATCTGTCTTTTCTACCTTATATCCTGCCTCGCGAGCGAGGATTACGAGCTTGCGTATCACGTCCTTGCCCGAGAGGTCGATGCGTGGGTCTGGTTCGCTGTAGCCCTGTTCCTTGGCGCGGCGCACAGCCTCCGACATGGTCACGTCAGCCGACAGCTCGTTGAAGATGAAGTTGAGTGTGCCCGAGAGCACCGCCTCTATCTTCAGAATCACGTCGCCCGAGTTACGCAGGTCGTTGATGGTGCCGATGATAGGCAGTCCGGCACCCACGTTTGTCTCGTAGCGGAAGAACACGCCACGCGCCAATGCCGTCTCCTTCAGCAAGGCGTACTTCTCGTATGACGACGATGCAGCGATCTTGTTGGCTGCAATCACCGATATGTTGTGCTCCAACAGCGGTTGGTAAATCTCAGCTACGTCCTTGCTCGCCGTACAGTCGACGAACACGCTGTTGAAGCAGTTCATCTCTATTATAGCGTCGCGCAGCTTCTTGTCGTTGCTCTCGGGAGCGTCGGCAAGCAGCTGGCGATAGTTGGCGAGGTCGATGCCGTCGCGGTTGAACAGTGCCTTCTTCGATGTGGCGATACCCACTACGTTCAGCTTCAGACGCTTGGTGCGCTTGAGCTCCTCGTACTGGTCGTGTATCTGCTCGAGCAGCTGTCCGCCCACGGTGCCCACACCGCATACAAAGAGGTTCAGCACCTTGTATTCAGACAGGAAGAACGAGTCGTGTATGGCGTTGAGTGCCTTGCGCAGATGTTCGCTCTTCACTACGAACGAGATGTTGGTCTGCGACGCACCCTGTGCACATGCTATCATGCTGATGCCGGCTCTGCCCAGTGTGCCGAAGAGCTTGCCGGCTATGCCCGGCACGTGCTTCATGTTCTCGCCTACGACAGCGATGGTAGCCAGTCCGCTCTCGGCGTGCATGGGGAACATGGCACCCGTCTCTATCTCCTTCGCAAACTCGCCGTTGAGCACCTCTACAGCCTCCGCTGCATCCTGGTCGCGCACACCGATAGACGTTGAGTTCTCCGACGAAGCCTGCGACACCATGAACACGCTGATGCCGTTGTCTGCCAGGGCGGTGAAGATGCGGCGGTTCACACCGATGACACCCACCATCGACAGACCGGCTACGGTGATGAGCGTGGTGCCGTTGATGCTCGATATACCCTTGATGGGCTTGTCGTTGTTAGCCACCTTCTGCTTGATGATGCTGCCCTCGCTGTCGGGGTTGAACGTGTTCTTCACGCGGATAGGAATGTTCTTCACGCAGACGGGGTAGATGGTAGGCGGATACACCACCTTCGCACCGAAGTTGCAAAGCTCCATCGCTTCGATGTAGCTCAACTCCTTAATGGTGTAGGCGGTCTTTATGACGCGTGGGTCGGCTGTCATGAAGCCGTCCACGTCGGTCCATATCTCAAGAATGTCGGCGTCGAGTGCTGCGGCGATGATGGCAGCGGTGTAGTCGGAACCGCCACGGCCGAGGTTCGTAATCTCGTCGGTGTCGCGGTCTTTGCTTATAAAACCCGGAACAAGCGAAATGCGCTGCAGGTCGCTGAAGGTGCGACGCACGAGGCGGTTGGTCAGTTCGGAGTCGAGAGTGTTTTTATGGTTCTTGCGCACGGTCTTGATGAACTCGCGCGAGTCGTACCACTTTGCGCCCTGCACCAGTGTTGCCACGATGTTCGAGCTGAGTCGCTCGCCGTAGCTCACGATGGCGTCCTGCGTCTTCTTCGAGAGGTCGTGAATGAGATACACGCCGAAGTAGATGGAACGCAACTGCTCGAAGAGCGAGTCGACGATGTTGAAGAGCTGCTCGCGCTTGCGTGGGTCGGTGATGATGGTGTCTATCATCTTGTGGTGGCGTTCCACCATAGCCTGGAATTCGTCCTTCCACGCCTCGTCGCCTTTCTGTGCGAGCACTGATGTGGCGATGAGCTTGTCGGTGATGCCGCCCAATGCGCTCACCACGACGATGATGGGCTGCTCCTGCGCCTCTTTCTCTACAATAGCCTTTAGGCTGAGAATACTCTCTACGGAACCCACTGAGGTTCCGCCAAACTTCAATACTTTCATTTCTTTTTGTTCTGTGGTTAATGTCTCCATACCAGGGAGACGCTTGTGTTTCGATGCTGACGTGGCTCGTAGCGCAGTGCAACTGGCGTGCGTCGGGGTCCTCTTTACGAGCGAGGTTTCACGCTACTCCGTGGTCGTCATCTGCGTCAAGCGACAGCGTTAGCACCGTGTCGTTGACAATAAAGTTATTGGGATGTGGGGACAAAATTACGAAAAATGTTCTTAAAACGTTACGTTTCTTATGAAAATCGCATAAGTTTGTGTAATTTTGTACCCTATAGGAGGATATGGCATCTTGCCATATCCACGCACCCTTCAAAAAAAAATAACAACATAATAAATATGATTCAGGAATTTCAAATACGAGTGCTGCCCGTGGTAGCCTCGAGCGAGCAAAACATAATAAGCTACATTGCCGACGAGAAGGGCATCGACGCGCGCACCGTGAACGCTGTGCGTGTGCTGAAGCGTAGCATCGACGCACGCCAGCGTACCATCTTCATCAACCTTACCGTGCGTGTCTACATCAACGAGATACCGCAGGACGCCGAGTACGTACACACCGAGTACGGCGACGTGAGCCAGAAGCCGCAGGTCGTGGTGGTAGGAGAGGGCCCCGGCGGACTCTTCGCTTCGCTCCGACTCATCGAACTTGGCTTGCGCCCCGTCGTGCTTGAGCGTGGCAAAGACGTACGCCAGCGCAAGGTAGACCTCGCCAACATCACTAAGACACAGGCTGTAGACCCCGAGAGCAACTACTGCTTCGGCGAGGGCGGTGCCGGCGCCTACTCCGACGGCAAGCTATACACTCGCTCCAAGAAGCGTGGCAGCACAGAGAAGATTCTCAACGTGTTCTGCCAGCATGGAGCCTCTACGTCTATCCTCGTAGACGCCCATCCGCATATCGGCACCGACAAGTTGCCGCAGGTTATCGAGGCTATGCGCAACACCATCATACGCTGCGGTGGCGAGGTGCACTTCCAGACCAAGATGACCCGACTGCTGCTCGAGGGCGACAAGGCGGTGGGCGTTGAGGCTGTCGACCTGCAGACGGGTGCCGAGAAGACGTTCCGCGGTCCCGTGATTCTCGCCACGGGCCACTCCGCCCGCGACGTTTACCGCTATCTCGCCGAGGCGAAGATAGAGATTGAGGCGAAGGGCATCGCCGTAGGCGTGCGCCTTGAGCATCCGTCGCAGCTGATAGACCAGATACAGTATCACTCGCGCAACGGACGCGGCAAGTATCTGCCCGCTGCAGAGTACAGCTTCGTGACGCAGGTAGACGGACGCGGTGTCTACTCGTTCTGCATGTGTCCCGGCGGCTTCGTCATTCCGGCAGCCACCGACAAGCAGCAGATTGTGGTGAACGGCATGAGCCCCAGTAACCGCGGCACACAATGGTCCAACTCGGGCATGGTCGTAGAAACACGCCCCGAGGACGTGGGTGGCGACGAGAACGATCCGCTGCGCGTGATGCACTTCCAAGAGGAACTGGAGCGTGCGTGCTGGCAGCAGGGCAACATGAAGCAGACCGCTCCGGCGCAGCGCATGGCAGACTTCGTGAACAACCGTCTGAGCTACGACCTGCCAAAGAGCAGCTATGCCCCCGGACTCATATCCTCGCCCCTTCACTTCTGGATGCCGCAGCACGTGGGAAAGCGCCTGCAGGAAGGCTTCAAGAAGTTCGGCAAGATGAGTCACGGTTTCCTCACCAACGAGGCGATACTTATCGCCACCGAGACCCGCACCTCGTCGCCCGTGCGCATCACCCGCGACTTCACTACGCTGCAGCACGTCCGCATACAGGGGCTCTTCCCTTGTGGCGAGGGTGCAGGCTACGCCGGTGGCATCGTGTCGGCTGGTGTCGACGGTGAACGCTGTGCAGAGATGTGCGCAGAGTATTTAAAAAACTAAGTAGGTGAAAAAATCTACCATATCTTCCAGTTTCCTTATAATGCTCTGTATCTCAGATGTATAAGGGATGGTAGATGGCTGGCAGATAGCTGGAGGATAGTCCGAATCTTCCAGTTATCTGCCATTTATTATAGCAGCGTGACAACGATGTTGCGGTAGCGTGGCAATAAAGTTGTTGTAGCGTGGCAATAAAGTTGTTGTAGCGTGGCAATAAAGTTTCGGTAGCGTGGCAATAAAGTTTCGGTAGCGTGGCAATGATGTTTTAGCTGTAGTTTAATACTTATAGTTGTCCACTTACTGTTTTAACTGTAAAGCCTGTTGCCACAGTTTATATTTAGTTTTACTATTAGTTGATACTATTTGGGGTAACGACTTTTGTCTCACAAAACCACACGTTTTACATACTTTTCCTCAGCTTTTGCACTGTTCACTACAGCTGTCTTTTTGACGATAGCTTTGCAATGGACTACATTAATTATGGCGACAAAATTATCTATTGTGCTATGTTCTTGTACATCGGCTACATCAACGAGGTAACTAACTTTGCTGAAAGCCAAGGTGGAGGCGGCAGCGATACCAAAGACTGGGGACGTGAGAAGAACGAAGATGAGATAGAATGGATAAGACGGTGTTTGCGACAGGCAACAAAGATGATGAAGCCTATGAAGCGGAAAGGCTTGAGTAGATAACGAGACCAGCCATTCTCTTATATAATGAAGGAGAATGGCTGGAAAGTTCTTAAAAGGTGAATGGATAAACTTCACCATCTATTATGATTTCAAGGGACATTCTTGTAATTTTTTTGTATTTTATATTGAAATATCCAGAATAATCAGCCCCTGATGGTACTGTGTTCATTTTTACATAGCCATCGCCTAATTGCTGTCTTATTTGACTTTGGCTATTTGCATAGTTCGCATAATTTTCGTTGGCTCTTTGTTGGGCGGCATATGCTGCTGCGCCATCATAAGTTCTAGTTGTGCTTTGCCCATAAGTTGTTGTATAAGAAGAACCATAAGCATTTGCATATCCATAGGTGTTACCTACATAACCATAAGCATGAGCACTGCCTGTTGTATATGCACTGCCTGAGTAAGTGGTTGTTGATGTAGACTGTCCTGCACCATACGCCGCCATCCCCTCTCCCAAAGCAACCCAAAAGTTATTCCAACTTTGTTTGCGTTTTACGATTTTGTCATATTCTGCATATGTGAGCAATTGAAGTTCAACTTGTTGTGGTATATAGGTGTTGTTTGTTTTATCGACCTTAAAATTGTAACCTTCAACCTTGATATTGTTTGGGTTAAACAAAATGCTTTTCTTGGAAAAATTCTGAACACAAATATTCATGTTATAGTATTTTCCGTATTGTTTCGCCAAAAAAGGTGTAATATTAACAACGACATCTTTAAATTTTACATATGATACCGTGTTGCCTTTTACGACGTACCTTCCCATTTCTTTTACAGGATAATCTGCGATAAACTCATCAACATCCATATAAGAGCTAGAATCTGTAGGCGTGTATGTGATACCGTAGAAATTAAATGCATTAGGATTGTTAACGTCCTCAATAATATCAAAAGATTTTCCTTCAGGAATCTTTTCAAACTCAAGGATAAATTGATGACGTTGATTTCTTCTGTCAAACATCATGTACTTATTCTCTGCCTCACTATTTATGGGCATATTTATTGTAGATATCATATGATACTGTTTGGACGAGCCTTCTACTTGAATAAAAGTTTTGTCTCCAAAATTCATCCAACTGCTTGTTTCGTTCCAATTATCGGTATCTGGAGTTGTGTAAGCCATATACACCATTGTGCTCAGTTTACGATTATCAACTTGCAAGATTTCCATCTTGAGAGATGGACCTTTTACGTATTTTGCTCCTGCATATTGAGCATGTGCTTTTACTCCAATAAACAAAGAGTAAAATAGAATTGTACAGATAATATATAGTTTGCTCATAATCTGAAAAATATTATTTTATATTAACTTTTAAATAAATTCGAATGTTAATGTGGCTATTTGAAATCTTTGAAATATTCAATTACCCATTCGTCATAATCATTTCTATGATTATGCCTTAATTCATCAAACAAATTTCGCGCATAAAAAGGACAATGACAAAAGATGCAATCCTCTTTACATAGAAGTTCAGTATATGAGCTATCCCCAAAAATGTATGGAGGAGTCAAATATCCTTTAGCTTTAGCTCTTGACATCCGAACTGGATATTCTGTGCATGTTTTGTATGATTGATATTCTATCACCATACAATCCCTTGTAATTTTCACACCATTTGGTCGAGCTGGATTTTCTGATGTGTTATCCCGTTGCTTGACCTCGTATTCAAATTGAGCTTTTTTATCTTGTTCTTTGTAATATTCCAATTCTTCTTCAGTGCAGAAAATGTAATTACCCTCAGAATACTCGATAACATAACCTCTCATCGTCAATATTCCAACCATTGTAGCTTGCGCAGTTTCCATTTTCGGAGAGAAATCTATTGTCTCCGAATCATCATGTCGCTTATCGGCACAATGAAAAGATCTAAAATCTGGATTATTGGAGCTTGGATGCAATAGATGGGGAATGACCCTGCCATTGCACATGCAAAAGTCTTGAAGCTTAGAAATTCTCAATAAGCGTCTCATAAATTAATTCTCTTCTTTACCAACGGCTACCATATTGGTATGATTAATAAATGGTTGATATATATACATGAAAACGTGGAGCCAATCCTGTCACTCGTTCCACAGTGTAAAGGCTCTGGCATCGCCCAAGTTGTCGAAACGAGCAACGCCGAAAGCCCCACGCCTGTGTACGTATATAGAAAGCACTCTTGACAATGAGCGATAGAATCGTCCAAAGCCAATGAGGGTTGTATACAATACACCTCATGAGGCGTTCCCGTTGCTTTGTTCTTGACAACTTTTGCTCGAACTGCCAGATTCTTACACTGTCAAAACCAAAGCGTACAGTTACGCCTTGTATGTATATATGTCTGCCCAACCTCTGCCCATCGGGGCTTCCGGTATGGGTATAGACGTTACAAAGGTAACACTTTTACTTTGAAAACCACTTTGTTTTGCTGGTAAAGTATGATCTAAAGGTCTGATTTAACATTATTAAATATAAATATGTCAAAGAATTCCACTTTTGCGTGATATTTCTCGCTAAAAAGTTTGTATTATCAATGATTATTCGTATCTTTGCATCGTCAGTTCCCACCAAGCCTCTCAACGATGCTCAAATGCGTGGGGCTTTTTTGTATATATACGTTCACTCTCAAAATACGCTAATGGAAAGATTACCGCACTTCATGAAACATTATATGACAGAGGCAGACTTGATGGCTCTGTTGAAAAGTCGTGGGCTTGTCATTTCCGATGAAGCCAAAGCGGTACGGTATTTGGAGAGCATCGGGTACTATCGCCTTTCTGCCTATATGTACCCATTCTTGAAAGTTCCAAAGGATATTCATCAATATAAAGATGGTACAACTTTCCAACAAGTGTTGAATCTCTATCGCTTCGACAAGAAGTTGCGTATGCTTCTTCTCAATGAGATTGAGAAAGTAGAGATAGCTATTCGTCGTGCAATTATGAATATTTCTGTGCAGATGACAGGAGATATTTATTGGCTGACAAATTCTGTTCACTTTGCCAACCAAAGAACTTTTCAAGAAACAAAGAATACCATCGACAGAGAATATACGAAATCAACAGAAGAATTTATCAAGCATTTCAAGAACAGCTATTGCGACCCTTATCCTCCATCATGGATTTTGGGTGAGTTGCTGACGATGGGCAATGTGAACATGGTTTACCGTAATCTGAAAGCAGACAAGATACGCAAGCGCATCTCTCATTATTTCGGCTTGCAACCTATCGTCTTGGAATCTTGGATAACATCTTTGACTTTGTTGCGAAATGCTTGTTGTCATCATTCAAGGGTGTGGAACAAGGTAAGTTCCATAATGCCTGTTACTCCAAGAAGAATTGCTCATTCCTGGATTACCATGCCAACAAACCCTCAAAGAGTGTATTTCACAATCTGCATCATCAAGTACTTTCTTGACATCATATCTCCAAATAACGATATGCTTGATA
>ERZ791794.621-NODE-621-length-23591-cov-12.093771_pt1 | contig 23591 bp, 16 predicted proteins | sample MGYA00510312_ERZ791794 | MGnify/ENA primary metagenome ERZ791794 (study PRJEB30046, sample SAMN00791977) | human gut metagenome | study: EMG produced TPA metagenomics assembly of the A metagenome-wide association study of gut microbiota in type 2... | reverse complement strand
CCGGAGCGCCCTGCGGGCGCCCGTCTTGGCAGCCACCGGCTTCTTCCTACCCCAACCAGAACCGAGGTGATCCCATGCTCCGCATCGGCCTGACCGGCCCCACCGGCAGCGGCAAATCCACCGTTACCGCCCTCATGCGCCGCTGGGGCGGGGTAGCAATCCTGGATGCCGATACCATCGCCCACGGGGTGAATAATAGCCCCGCCTGCACCGCGGCCATCGCGGCGGCCTTTCCCGGTACCCGCCTGCCGGATGGCACCATCGACCGCAAGGCACTGGGCGCCATTGTTTTCTCCCGGCCGGAGGAATTGAGTCGGCTGGTCGGCATCACTTTTCCGCTTATCCTGGCGGAGTGCGAAGCCCGCATGGATGCCGCTGAAGCGGCCGGCTGCCGTGCCTGCGTGCTGGATGCCCCCACCCTGTTTGAAAGCAGCGGCGATAAACTCTGCGATGTTATTGTCAGCGTGGTGACCCCGCGGGAGGAGCGCCTGCGCCGGGTGCTGGAACGAGACGGCATCACCAGGGAAGCCGCCGAAGCCCGTATGAGCAACCAGCACGAGGACGAGTACTATACTGCCCGCTCCCACTTTGTTATCACAAATTCGTCGGATCTTGCCCACCTGGAAAAAGAGGTGGAGCGCTGCCGCCGGTTTTTGTGCCTATAAATCCATAAAATTATCAAAAAACCGAAAGGAGTAAAATACCCATGAGTGAAAAAACCAAGGGCGAGCAGCTGCGCGAGGAGCTGCTGATGAACCCCAAGAATCTCACCGAGACCATGTCCGAGGAAGAGCTGAAGGCTGCTTACGATTTTTGCGAGGGCTACAAGACCTTCCTGGATGCCGCCAAGACCGAGCGCGAGGCTGTTACCACTGCCGTAGCCATGCTGGAAAAGGCCGGCTATGTCCCCTTTGACCACGCCAAGCAGTACAAGGCAGGGGATAAGGTCTACCTCAATAACCGCGGCAAGGCCCTCATCGCCGCTACCCTCGGCCGCCGCAGCGTCGCCGAAGGCGTCCGCATCGGTGTGGCTCATATCGACAGCCCCCGTCTGGACCTCAAGCCCCGGCCCCTGTATGAGGAGGGCGAGCAGTGCTTCCTCAAGACCCACTACTACGGCGGTATCAAGAAGTACCAGTGGACCGCCATCCCGCTGGCCCTGCACGGCACCATCATCCGCAAGGACGGCTCCAGCCTGTCCGTAGCCATCGGCGAAGAAGAGGGCGATCCCGTATTCTGCGTCACCGATCTGCTGCCGCATCTCGCCGCCGATCAGATGAAGAAATCCCTTGCCGAGGGCATCGAGGGCGAAAGACTCAATATTCTCATCGGCAGCGCCGCTCTGCGGGATGACACCGGCTCCGAGAAGGTCAAGATCGCCATTGCCAAGCTGCTGTTTGAAAAATACGGCATCGTGGAGGAGGACTTCCTCTCCGCCGAGCTGTGCGCCGTTCCGGCCTTCAAGGCCCGGGATCTCGGCCTCGATCGCTCCATGATCGGCGCCTACGGTCACGATGACCGCGTCTGCGCCTATCCCATCCTCATGGCGGAGATCGATGAGAAATCTCCCGAGTATACCTCCGTCACCATTCTGGCGGATAAAGAGGAAACCGGCAGCAACGGCCCCACCGGCATGAACTCCTACTTTCTCAAGGATTTCATTGAGGATCTGGCCGATATGGCCGGCTGCAAGGTGCGCCATGTGGCCGCTAACAGCCACTGCTTCAGCGCCGATGTCAACGCCGCCTTCGATCCCATCTACGGCGAGGTGCATGAGCGCCGCAACGCCAGCTACATCAATTACGGCGTCGTGGTGACCAAGTACACCGGTGCCCGCGGCAAGGCCGGCACCAATGACGCCACCGCTGAGATGATGGGCTTCGCCCGCCGTATTCTGGATGCCGAGCATGTTGGCTGGCAGACCGGCGAGCTGGGCAAGGTAGATCAGGGCGGCGGCGGCACCGTTGCCATGTATGTCTCCCAGCACAATATCGATACCGTCGATCTGGGCGTTCCGGTGCTTTCCATGCACGCCCCGTTCGAGGTCGTCGCCAAGGCCGATGTCTACATGACCTATCGTGCCATGCGTGCCTTCTACAAGTAATTTCCCCTCTGCATCATCACGCTCCGGGCCTGTCCCATTTATGGGATAGCGTCCGGGGCGTTTCGCCGTCTTTCGGGGCGTTTCTGGTCAAAATTTCCGTCACTAAAATTTCACCATTTTTTTTGGAATTTCTGCTTGACAAGGCCCCGTTTCGGGACTACAATAATATACTGTATCATAATGGCTTTTTATGACTAAACGGTATTGTCAAGTGTGCATAAGTCACGATAATACTCTCGTGATACTGTGCATAATCAACAAATATTTATGCAGTCATTGATGTCCAAGTGATGGCGAAAAAATGATGGAATGGAGTGGAACATCGGATGGTAAACACCAAACCCGTAAAACTGGGCAAAAATATCCGCCAGAGCTTTGCCCACATCGATGAAGTGGCCGAGATGCCGAACCTCATCGAAGTACAGAAAAATTCCTATCAGTGGTTCCTGGATGAGGGTCTTCGGGCCGTATTCAAGGACATCTCCTCGATCACCGACTATCAGGGCAATCTGCAGCTGGATTTCATTGATTTTACGCTGGATGACAAACCAAAGTACCCCCTGCTGGAGTGCAAGGAGCGGGATGTAAACTATGCCGCCCCCCTGCGCGTGCGCGCCAGGCTCATCAACAAAGTCACCGGCGAGATCAAGGAATCCGACATCTACATGGGAGATTTCCCCCTGATGACCGATGCCGGCACCTTCATCATCAATGGTGCCGAGCGTGTCATCGTCTCCCAGCTGGTGCGTTCTCCCGGTGTGTACTACGGCATGCACCACGATCCCGCCGGCAAAAAACTGTTTGATTCCACCGTGATCCCCAACCGCGGCGCCTGGCTGGAGTATGATACCGACTCCGCCGATGTGTTCAGCGTCCGCATCGATAAAAACCGCAAGCTGCCCATCACCACCTTTATCCGGTCGCTGCTGCGCCTGCGGGATGATGTCACCGTCGAGCAGATCAATGCCGATGTAAACAACGCCCTGACCGACCTGCGCGGCACCGATGAGGAGATCTACGAGGTGTTTGGCCGCTATGCCTACCTGGTAAAGACCGCCGAAAGCAAGGATGCCGAAATGCTGGGCGATGAGGCCCTGCTGGAGGTTTACCGCAAGCTGCGTCCCGGCGAGCCCCCTACCATCGAATCGGCCGTGAAGCACCTCGCTCAGCTGCTGTTTGATCCCCGCCGCTATGATCTTTCCCGGGTGGGCCGCTACAAGTACAACAAAAAGCTCTCCCTGGTGCCCCGCATCACCGGCCAGGTGCTTTCCCGCCCTGTGGCCGATCCCCGCACCGGCGAGATCCTCTTTGAGGCCGGCGCCCTGCTGAGCCGCGACGACGCCCGCCTGCTGGAGTCCCACGGCGTTGATACCGTCTGGATCACCACCCAGGGCCTGACCCCCGCCGGCCTGCAGATGGCCGAGGACGATGGGGTGGAGGAGCTGAAGATCTTCTCCAACGGTATGGTGGATATGGCCGACTTTACCGACTACACCGCCGAAGAGCTGAAGGCCATGGGCATCCGGGAAAGAGTGCGCTTTGCCGTCCTTTCCGAGATCCTGGATATGGGCCTTAACCGCGAGGAAATGGCCGAAGAGCTGACCCGCCGCGCCGATGAGCTGGTCCCCAAGAACATCCGCAAATTTGATATTTACGCCTCCATCAACTACATGTGCGGCCTCCGGTACGATCTCGGCACCACCGATGATATCGACCACCTGGGCAACCGCCGCATCCGCAGCGTGGGCGAGCTGCTGCAGAACCAGTTCCGCATCGGCTTTGCCCGCATGGAGCGCGTCATCCGGGAGAGAATGACCACACAGGCCCAGGATATTGAATCCATCACCCTGCAGGCCATCATCAACAGCCGTCCCGTTATGGCAGCAGTCAAGGAATTCTTTGGTTCCTCCCCCTTGAGCCAGTTCATGGACCAGACCAACCCCCTGGCCGAGCTGACCCACAAGCGCCGTCTTTCCGCCCTGGGCCCCGGCGGCTTGAGCCGTGACCGTGCCGGATTTGAGGTGCGTGACGTGCATTACAGCCACTACGGCCGTATGTGCCCCATCGAGACCCCCGAAGGCCCCAACATCGGCCTGATCTCCTATCTGGCCACCTTTGCCCGCATCAATGAATACGGCTTTGTGGAGGCCCCCTACCGTCCCGTGGACAAGGCCACCGGCAAGGTGCTGGATACCGTCCAGTATATGACCGCCGATGTGGAAGATGAATACATCGTGGCGCAGGCCAATGAGCCGCTGGATGAAAACGGCCATTTTGTCAACGAAAAGGTTTCCGTCCGGTACCGCGACAGCGTCCAGGAGGTCCCCCGCGACAAGGTGGACTACATGGATGTTTCCCCCAAGATGGTGGTTTCCGTTGCCACCGCTATGATCCCCTTCCTGGAGAACGACGATGCCAACCGTGCCCTGATGGGCGCCAACATGCAGCGTCAGGCCGTCCCGCTCATCAAGACCGAGTCCCCCTATGTCGGCACCGGTATGGAGTACAAGGCGGCCCACGACTGCGGCGTGGTAGTGGTAGCCAAGGAAGACGGCCATGTAAGCTATGTCGATGCTGATCGCATCATTGTGACCGATGCGGAAGGCGTGGAGCATGAATATGAGCTGGTAAAGATGCTGCGTTCCAACCAGGGCACCTGCATCAACCAGCGGCCCATTGTGGTAAAGGGCGAGGAAGTGAAGAAGGGCGATGTGCTGGCCGACGGCCCCGCCACCGCCAACGGCGAGGTTTCGCTGGGCAGGAATATGCTCATCGGCTTTATGACCTGGGAGGGCTACAACTACGAGGACGCCGTTCTCATCAACGAAAAGCTGGTACGGGACGACCTGTTCACCTCCATCCACATCGAGGAATATGAGACCGAAGCCCGTGATACCAAGCTGGGCCCGGAGGAGATCACCCGTGAGATCCCCAATGTCGGTGATGATATGCTGGGCGCTCTGGATGAGCGAGGCATCATCCATGTCGGCGCCGAGGTACACTCCGGCGATATCCTTGTCGGTAAGGTGACCCCCAAGGGCGAGACCGAGCTGAACGCCGAGGAACGCCTGCTGCGCGCCATCTTTGGCGAGAAGGCGAGAGAGGTGCGCGATACCTCCCTGAAGGTGCCGCACGGCGAGTACGGCATCGTGGTGGACATCAAGGTGTTCACCCCAGAAAACAGCGACGAGCTTTCCCCCGGCGTCAATGAGGTGGTAAGAGTTTACATCGCCCAGAAGAGAAAGATCTCCGTCGGCGATAAGATGGCCGGCCGCCACGGCAATAAGGGCGTAGTTTCCCGCATTCTGCCGCCGGAGGATATGCCCTTCCTGGAGGACGGCACCCCGCTGGATATCGTGCTAAACCCCCTGGGCGTTCCTTCCCGTATGAACATCGGCCAGGTGCTGGAGGTGCACCTGGGCATGGCCGCCAGCCGCCTGGGTTGGCATGTGATGACCCCAGTCTTCGACGGCGCCCACGAAGAGGATATCCGGGAGTGCTTCCGGATGGCCGGGCTGCCTGAGGACGGCAAGAGCGTCGTCTATGATGGCCGTACCGGTGAGAAATTTGATAACCGTGTTACCGTCGGCTATATGTACTACCTCAAGCTGCATCACCTGGTTGATGATAAGATCCATGCCCGTTCCGTTGGCCCGTACAGCCTGGTCACCCAGCAGCCCCTGGGTGGTAAGGCGCAGTTCGGCGGCCAGCGCTTTGGTGAGATGGAGGTTTGGGCGCTGGAGGCTTACGGCGCTGCCTACACCCTGCAGGAGATCCTAACCGTGAAATCCGATGATGTGGTGGGCCGTGTGAAGGCGTTTGAGTCCATTGTGAAGGGCCAGAACATTCCGGCGCCCGGCATCCCCGAGGCGTTCCGCGTAATGGTGAAGGAGCTGCAGTCCCTGGGCCTGGATGTCAAGATCCTGGATAAGGACAATGAGGAGATCGACATCAAGCAGACCTACGATGAGGACGAGAACATGCCCATGGCCAGCGACTACTACGATGAAAGCGATGTAGCCGTGGATTCCGAGATCGAGGACAACTACACCATGGAAAACCCCGATGAGGACAGCGATTCCTATGACGATGCCGACTTTGACGGCAGCGAAGATGAGGACGACGACGGATTTGATTTTTAATGATGGAGGGGAAGAACTTTGGATAATAAATCTTTTGAATCGATCAAGATCGGGCTGGCTTCCCCCGATGCCATTCGCTCCTGGAGCTACGGCGAAGTAAAAAAGCCTGAGACCATCAACTACCGCACCCTAAAGCCGGAGCGCGACGGCCTGTTCTGCGAGCGCATCTTTGGACCCACTAAGGACTGGGAATGCTACTGCGGCAAGTATAAGCGTATCCGCTTTAAGGGCAAGATCTGCGAGCGCTGCGGCGTGGAAGTGACCCGCGCCAAGGTGCGCCGCGAACGGATGGGCCACATTGAGCTGGCTGCGCCCGTTTCCCACATCTGGTACTTTAAGGGCACCAGCAGCCGCATGGGCCTGCTGCTGAACCTGAGCCCCCGTGTGCTGGAAAAGGTGCTGTATTTCGCATCCTATATCGTCATCGATCCCGGCAACACCAAGCTGAAGAAGTACGCCTTGCTGAGTGAGCGGGAGTATAACGAGTACCGGGAAGCCTATGAGGATGAATTTGATGCCGGTATGGGTGCCGAGGCGGTAAAGAAGCTGCTGCAGCAGCTGGATATTGAGGCGCTTTCGGTTGAGATTAAGGAAGAGCTGGAAAAGGCCACCGGCCAGAAGAAGGCGAAGCTGCTGAAGCGCCTGGATGTGGTGGAAGCCTTCCGCCAGAGCGGCAACAAGCCGGAGTGGATGATCCTGGATGTGCTGCCTGTTATTCCGCCCGATATCCGCCCCATGGTACAGCTGGATGGCGGCCGCTTTGCCACCAGCGACCTCAATGACTTGTATCGCCGGGTCATCAACCGCAACAACCGCTTGAAGAAGCTGCTGGAGCTGGACGCCCCCGATATCATCGTCCGCAACGAGAAGCGGATGCTGCAGGAAGCGGTGGACGCCCTCATCGATAACGGCCGCCGCGGCCGCCCGGTGACCGGCCCCAACAACCGCGCGCTGAAATCCCTGAGCGATATGCTGAAGGGTAAGCAGGGACGCTTCCGCCAGAACCTGCTGGGTAAGCGTGTAGACTACTCCGGCCGTTCCGTTATCGTGGTGGGCCCCGAGCTGAAGATGTACCAGTGCGGCCTGCCCAAGGAGATGGCGCTGGAGCTCTTTAAGCCCTTTGTAATGAAGCGTCTGGTAGATTTGAAGGTCGCTGAGAATATCCGCAAGGCCCGCAAAATGGTGGACCGTGGTTCCCCCAAGGAGGTTTGGGACGCGCTGGAGGTGGTCATCAAGGGCCACCCCGTGCTGATGAACCGAGCGCCTACCCTGCACCGTCTGGGTATCCAGGCATTCGAGCCCATTCTGGTGGAGGGCCGCGCCCTGAAGCTGCATCCGCTGGTTTGTACCGCATTCAATGCCGACTTCGACGGCGACCAGATGGCGGTCCATGTGCCACTTTCCGCCGAGGCGCAGGCCGAGGCCCGCTTCCTGATGCTGGCGGCCAATAACCTGCTGAAGCTCTCTGACGGCCGGCCCGTGGCTGTGCCTTCTCAGGACATGGTGCTGGGTTCCTATTACCTGACCACCATCATCGATAAGGTGTACGCCACCGATGAGATCCGCAATCCCGGCGTGTTTACCTCCATTGCGGACTGGGAGAAGGTCTATAAGGAAAATCCCCATGAGCTGAAGATCTACCGCAGCCCCGATGAGGCGCTGATGGCCTATCAGACCGGGGTGCTGGATCTGCACGAGCCGATTCTGGTGCGTACCACCAAGACGCTGAACGGTAAGACCTTTACCGGCAGCATCCATACCACCATCGGTATCAATATCTTCAATAATCCCATCCCGCAGGATCTGGGCTTTGTGGACCGCAGCATCCCCGGCAATGAGCTGATCCCTGAGGTCGGCTTCCAGGTGGGTAAGAAGCAGCTCTCCAAGATCATTGACAAGAGCATAAAGAAGCATGGCACCACCGATACCAGCGAGGTATTGGACGCCATCAAGAGCCAGGGCTACAAGTATTCCACCCGGGCGGCCCTTACCGTTGCCGTCTGCGATGCCACCATTCCCCCCAACAAGAAGGAGGTGCTGGCCGCTGCCGAAGAAAAGGTAGCCAAGGTCCGCAAGAAGTACGACCGCGGTTATATTTCCGAGGACGACCGTTACCAGCAGACCATTGCCATCTGGCGTGACGCCACCAACGAGGTAAAGGCCTCGCTGAAGGAGAACTTCGGTAAGCTGAACCCCATCTACATGATGGCGGATTCCGGCGCCCGTGGTTCGATGGACCAGATCAACCAGCTGGCCGGTATGCGCGGCAACATCGCCAATACCTCCGGTCAGACCATCGAGATCCCGATTCGTGCCAACTACCGTGAAGGCCTGAACATCTTGGAATATTTCCAGTCCAGCCGCGGCGCCCGTAAGGGTCTGGCCGATACCGCTCTGCGTACCGCGGACTCCGGCTATTTGACCCGCCGCTTGGTCGATGTATCCCAGGAAGTGATCATCCGAGAGGAGGACTGCGGCACCCATGAGGGTATTGATGTGGAGGCCATCACTGACGGCAACCGCGTCATTGAGGAGCTGGCCGAGCGCCTGACTGGCCGGTATCCCTGTGAGGATGTGATTGACCCCAAGACCGGCGAGTTGCTGGCCAGCCGGGAGGAGATGATCACCTACAAGACCGCTGAGGAGATCGTGGCGGCCGGTATCACCAGCCTGAAGATCCGCAGTGTCATCAACTGCCGTGCCAAGAACGGCGCCTGCAGCCGCTGCTACGGCGCTAACCTTTCCAATAACGCCCCTGTTGCCATCGGTGAGGCGGTGGGTATCATCGCCGCACAGTCCATCGGTGAGCCGGGTACCCAGCTGACCATGAGAACCTTCCACACCGGCGGTATTGCATCGGCCAGCGATATTACGCAGGGTCTGCCCCGTGTTGAGGAGCTGTTCGAGGCCCGTAAGCCCAAGAGCGTGGCTGTTATCGCCCACAACGGCGGTTTGGTCAGCTTTGATAAGGACAACAAGGGCGTGGATGTGGTGAAGGTGGACGATCCCCAGACCGGCGACCACTTTGAGCATCAGATCGTATTCGGCAGCAAGGTGCGCGTCCATGAGGGCGACTTGATCGAAAAGGGCACTATGATCACGGAAGGCTCCGCCGACCCCAGCGAGGTACTGCTGGTGAACGGCGAGCTGGCGGTGCAGGAATACCTGATCCGCGAGGTTCAGATGGTTTACCGGACGCAGGGCGTAGATATCAATGATAAGCACATTGAAGTCATTGTCCGTCAGATGATGAAGAAGGTGCGCATTGAGGAGCCGGGCGATACCGACTATATCCGCGGCATGATGGCCGACCGCGCTGAGGTACTGCACCTCAACGAGCAGATCGACCGCGAGAACGCCGAGGACGGCGGTAGCCGCCAGAAAGCGACCTATACAGCCATTCTGCAGGGTATCACGAAGGCCTCCCTTGCCACCGACAGCTTTATGTCCGCAGCGTCCTTCCAGGAGACCACTCGTGTACTGACCGAGGCGGCCATCAAGGGCAAGGTAGACCCGCTGCAGGGCCTGAAGGAGAATGTCATCATTGGTAAGCTGATCCCCGCCGGTACGGGCCTGGTGACCTACACCGAGGAGGAAAAGGCCGAGGAAGAAGCCGATGAGGCCAACCTGGAGGCGCTGATGGCAAGCACCAACGCCATAGTGATGTAAGCAAAAAGAAAAAGTCAAATTCCCCAAAACGGGACTGTAAAGTTGGTGAAAAATATCCAAATCACCGCTTGACAATCCCGGGGGGAATTTGGTAGAATATTTAACTGGGCGGGCATTGTTCCGCAAGCAGAATCCGTCATGCAAGCACAACCCGGAAACCCTCCGGGTTTGTGCCCATGAATAAATACTTTTTGATGAAAGGAGGACAACCATGCCAACCTTTAACCAACTGGTTCGCAAGGGCAGAGAAACCGTAGAGAAGAAGGCGACCGCGCCTGCACTGCTGAAGGGCTGGAATGCCAAGAAGCGTGTAATGACCGATCAAAATTCTCCCCAAAAGCGTGGTGTTTGCACCGCGATCCGTACCTCTACCCCCAAGAAGCCCAACTCCGCGCTGCGTAAAGTAGCAAGAGTACGGCTTTCCAACGGCATCGAGGCTACCGCTTACATTCCTGGTATCGGCCATAACCTGCAGGAGCACAGCGTAGTGCTGATCCGTGGCGGTCGTGTAAAGGACCTTCCTGGTGTTCGTTACCACATTATCCGTGGTACTTTGGATACCCAGGGCGTCCAGAACCGCAACCAGGCCCGTAGTAAGTACGGTGCCAAGCGGCCTAAGAAGGCTGGTGCCGCGAAGAAGTAATCACACCCGTAATAAGTGCCAAGAAAGATGGCTTTTTAACATAGCCTCTGGACTGGCCGGCGGGAGTGGGGACTTACTTTCGAGTACCGAAGATCTCATTTTATTATGAAGGAGGGAAGCGAAGTGCCAAGAAGAGGTAATATCGCAAGACGCGACGTTCTGCCGGATCCGCTTTATAATTCCAAGCTGGTCACCCGTCTGATCAATAACATCATGCTGGATGGCAAAAAGGGCGTTGCACAGAAGATCGTCTACGGTGCATTTGACATCGTAAAGGAAAAGACCGGCAAGGACCCGCTGGAGGCTTTTGAGCAGGCGATGGAGAACATCATGCCCGTTCTGGAGATCAAGGCTCGCCGTGTCGGCGGCGCCACTTATCAGGTACCCATGGAGGTACGCCCTGAGCGCCGTCAGACCCTGGGTCTGCGTTGGCTGACCACCTATAGCCGCAACCGCAGCGAAAAGCTGATGGCTCAGAGACTGGCTGGCGAGATCATGGACGCTATGAACGGCCAGGGCGGCGCCTGCAAGAAGCGCGAGGATACCCACAAGATGGCCGAGGCCAACAAGGCTTTTGCCCATTTCAGATGGTAATTCCGGCGACTACTGCATTTTTACTGTTCTTTGCCCCTGTGGGCATGGAATTCGCAAACTTATTAGGAGGGCATTATGCCAAGAGATGTATCCTTAGAGAAAACGCGTAATATAGGCATCATGGCGCACATCGACGCCGGCAAAACCACCACCACCGAGCGTATCCTGTACTACACAGGCGTAAACTACAAGCTGGGTGAGACCCATGACGGCAGCGCCACCATGGACTGGATGGAGCAGGAGCAGGAGCGTGGTATCACTATCACCTCCGCCGCCACGACCGCCTATTGGAAGGGCCACCGCATCAATATCATCGACACCCCTGGACATGTTGATTTCACGGTAGAGGTAGAGCGTTCCCTGCGCGTGCTGGACGGTTCCGTAACCGTTTTTTGCGCCAAGGGCGGCGTAGAGCCGCAGTCTGAGACCGTTTGGCGCCAGGCTGACAAATACCATGTGCCGAGAATGGCTTTTGTAAACAAGATGGACATTATGGGCGCTGACTTCTACAATGTAGTGCGCATGATGCGCGACCGTCTGAAGTGCAACGCTGTTCCGATCCAGCTGCCCATCGGCGTCGAGGATACCTTTAAGGGTATTATCGACCTGGTAGAGATGAAGGCCTATGTGTACTACGATGACCTTGGAAAAGATATCCGCGTGGAGGACATCCCCGCCGATATGCAGGCCAAGGCCGATGAGTACCACCACGAGCTGCTGGAGCATGTGGCGGAGCAGGATGAAGAGCTGCTGATGAAATATCTCGACGGTGAGGAGCTTACCATCGAGGAGATCAAGAGCTGCATCCGCAAATCCACCATTGCCAACCACATGGTTCCCGTATGCTGCGGCAGTTCCTACCGCAACAAGGGCGTACAGAAGCTGCTGGACGCCGTGGTAGACTATATGCCGGCCCCCACCGATGTCCCTGACATCAAGGGTGTAAACCCTGACACCGAGGAAGAGGAGACCAGACCTTCCAGCGATGACGCGCCATTTGCCGCTCTCGCTTTCAAGATCATGACCGACCCCTATGTAGGCAAGCTGTGCTTCTTCCGTGTGTACTCCGGTACTGTGGATGCCGGCACCAGCGTCTATAACTCGGTGAAGAAAAACAATGAGCGCATGGGCAGAATTCTGCAAATGCATGCGAACCACCGCAAAGACATTGAGACCTGCTATGCCGGTGATATTGCCGGTGCCGTGGGCCTGAAGAACACCACCACCGGTGATACCCTGTGCGACGCCAAGCATCCGATCATCCTGGAATCTATGGAATTCCCAGAGCCGGTTATCCGCGTTGCCATTGAGCCGAAGACCAAAGTCGGTCAAGAGAAGATGGGCCTGGGCCTTGCCAAGCTGGCTGAGGAGGATCCCACTTTCCGCACCTACACCGATGAGGAGACCGGCCAAACCATCATCGCCGGCATGGGCGAGCTGCACCTGGAGATCATCGTAGACCGTCTGCTGCGTGAGTTTAAGGTAGAAGCGAATGTGGGTAAGCCCCAGGTTGCCTACAAAGAAACGGTGCGCAAGATGGCCGATGTGGACCACAAGTACGCACGCCAGAGCGGCGGTAAGGGCCAGTACGGTCATGTAAAGATCCGTCTGGAGCCGAACGAGAGCGGCAAGGGATATGAGTTCCGCAACGAAGTAGTGGGCGGCGCTATCCCCAAGGAGTATATCCCCGCTGTCGATGCCGGTATCAGGGGCGCGATGGCCAGCGGTGTACTGGCGGGTTATCCCGTAGTAGACTGCATCGTGACGCTGTACGATGGTTCCTACCATGAGGTAGACTCCTCTGAAATGGCGTTTAAGATCGCCGGTTCCATGGCCTTCAAAGAGGCAATGAGAAAGGCTGACCCCGTTATTCTGGAGCCGATCATGAAGGTTTGCGTGATCGTTCCCGAAGAGTATATGGGCGATGTTATTGGTGACCTGAACTCCCGCCGCGGTCAGATCCGTGGCTTTGAGGACCGCCCCGGTGCCAAGCAGATTGATGCCTTTGTACCGCTTTCTGAGATGTTTGGTTACGCCACCGACCTGCGTAGCAAAACGCAGGGCCGCGGCCAGTACACCATGGAGCCCAGCCACTACATTGAGCTGCCCAAGAACATCGCGGAGAAGCTGGTCACCAGCCGCACCAAGGCTGAGTGATGAACCCCAAGCATGATCCCGAACCCGGAAAACATAAAGGGTAGGGAAAAATAATATTAAAAAAACAAAGTATAACAAAGGGAGGATTTTACGATGGCTAAACAGAAATTTGAGCGCAACAAACCCCACGTAAACATCGGTACCATTGGTCACGTTGACCATGGTAAGACCACTCTGACCGCTGCTATCACCAAGGTTCTTGGTCTGAAGGGCGATGCCGAGTTCATGGCTTACGACATGATCGATAAGGCTCCCGAAGAGCGTGCCCGTGGTATCACAATCAACACTGCCCATGTAGAGTATGAGACCGACAAGCGTCACTATGCCCATGTTGACTGCCCCGGCCATGCCGACTATGTTAAGAACATGATCACCGGTGCTGCCCAGATGGACGGCGCTATCCTGGTAGTTTCTTCTGCTGATGGTCCCATGCCCCAGACCCGTGAGCACATCCTGCTGGCCCGTCAGGTAGGCGTTCCCTACATCGTAGTTTACATGAACAAGGTTGACCAGGTAGACGACGAGGAGCTGCTGGAGCTGGTTGAGATGGAGATCCGTGAGCTGCTTTCCAGCTACGATTTCCCCGGCGACGAGATCCCCGTAATCAAGGGTTCCGCTCTGCAGGCCCTGGAGTGCGACAGCAAGGATCCTTCCGATCCCGCTTACGCTTCCATCCTGGCTCTGATGGACGCTGTTGATGACTATATCCCCACCCCCGAGCGTAAGGCTGACCTGCCCTTCCTGATGCCCATCGAGGATGTATTCACCATCACCGGCCGTGGCACCGTAGTTACCGGCCGTGTAGAGCGTGGTCAGGTTAAGGTCGGCGACGAAGTTGAGATCGTTGGTATCCATGACACCCGCAAGACCGTAGTTACCGGTGTTGAGATGTTCCGCAAGCTGCTGGACTATGCTGAGGCTGGCGATAACATTGGTGCTCTGCTGCGTGGTATCCAGAGAACCGAAGTTGAGCGTGGTCAGGTACTGTGCAAACCCGGCTCCATCCATCCTCACACCAAGTTCCGTGGCCAGGTTTATGTACTGAAGCAGTCTGAAGGCGGCCGTCATACCCCCTTCTTCAACAACTATCGTCCTCAGTTCTATTTCCGTACCACCGATGTTACCGGCGTTATCTCCCTGCCCGAGGGCGTAGAGATGTGCATGCCCGGCGATAATGTTGAGATGGATGTTGAGCTGATCACCCCCATCGCCATCGAGAAGGGTCTGCGCTTCGCTATCCGCGAGGGCGGCCGTACCGTTGGTTCCGGCGTTGTTATCGATATCGAGGAGTAATTCCGAGAGTTGCGCAATTAGCCTAAATAAAAGAGAGTGTCCCGATGAGGGGCACTCTTTTTTGGTATGAAAAAGGGGAGGGGCGCCCGCGGAGCGGGCGAGGATCGTCCGGAGCGAAGCGGAGGTGCGGTCCGAGGGGGAAGCGGAGTGGGCGCCCCGGGCGGAGAGGAAAAGAAAACGGCTCCCATAGCAGAGAGCCGAAGATATATGAATTGCGGGCTTACAGTACGAGACTGAGTGCCAGCAGGAGCTGTCCAATATAGTAGGTGGTGAGATTGACGAAGCGCACCCAACGGGGGCATTTGCGGCGGGTGTAGAAGTAGAGGGGAAGCATGAGAAGATCCGAGACGAGGAAGAGGGTAACGCCGGCACCCAATGCCCAACCATTGAGAGGGCAGCGAATACTGAGCAGCGGCGACCATGTGATGCAGGTAACGGCGACATTAAGCCCGACTGAGAACATAAGAGTGACTACCATGTAATAGAAGACCCCTGCGGGGCGGGTGTGCCGGCTGAAATGAAAGGAAGGATGCCGTGTGATGCGCAGCATGGCCAGCATGGCGATGATGGGCAGAATAAAGTGGTACCATTCCATCGGGCAGAACTGGGTGAAGAACAGAAGGTAGAAAACATGCGCAATGGAGAAAAAGCCAACCCCTGCCATGCCGGAAATCGAATGGGAAGCGCCAGCCGCGCCATGACGGTTATTGGCGACACCAATGGCGATATCCCCAAAGGCAGCGAGGCAGAATGCGGCAAGCAGCGGCCAATAGGTGAACATATTCATGCCGGAGTGGCGCCAGGCCAGAACAGAGATAACTACAAAAAGGATACTATTGATTGCCTTAAACAAGGTGTAGTTGTGGAACAGGCGGGGGGTGTAGGCCACGGTAAGCAGGGCAGCCAGCCAGATAATGTAGAACCCGGAAAGGATGAGAAGTGTCGTCATAGCGGGAAACTCCTTTAAGAGGGGGTGAGGGAGAGAAAAGGGGCGAAGCGCCAGGCGCCCCGCCCCCTTATTCAGGCTACTAATTCAGTTAGAATCAGGCATCCTCGAAGCCGGTGAAGGCTACGATACGAGAGATGCAGGACTCGCCGCCAACCAGTCTCCAGGGGAAGCAGCCGATTACGCAGCGCTTGTTGGAGAGCTGATCGATGTCGCCGCCCAGGCACTCAGCGTGAATGCACTCATAGGGCTGGCAGAACAGCTGGATGTGCATGGCCTGATACTGCTCGGGCCAGGGATACATCTCCTGCAGAGTCTTGCCATACTTCTCCTGCATGTACTTGTCGCACTTAGCAGCATCCATGGGGCACCAGTCACGAATCTTGGTGTTCATGGGATGGTCAGCGGAACCGCAGTCTACGCCGATCCAAGCGATCTTCTTATCCTGGCACCACTTAACGAAGCTCAGGGAAGGACCGGGATGACGAACCATGTAGCGCTGCTCATCAGCCTCGGGGGAATCCCAACCATACTTATGATAACCAGTGTTGATGATGAGGATATCGCCCTCACGAACTTCAACGCGCTCCTCGATCATCTCGGGAGTGTAGATGCCGAAGTCTTCGCAGCAGGGAGCATCGGTCAGGTCAACAACGACGCCGGGACGAACCAGCTTGGTCAGCTCGAGCTGATCAACAGTACGGCCGGAAGTATCGAAATGCAGAGGGCCATCCAGGTGGGTACCAACATGGTTGGAGTGGGTGAGGATCTGGCCGTTAGCGCCATTGGAAGACAGGCGCTTAAAGAACTTCATCTGTACGGGCTCATAGGTGGGCCAGGGGGGGCAGTTTACGCCGATCGGGATAGACAGATCATAAATCTTGACATCAGACCACTTAGACATAGTGTTTTTCCTCCTAAATATTTGGTTTATGTTTGTGGGCGGGGGAGAGGGGGTTCCTCTCCCGACGCCAAAACAACTAAGTAATTATGTGAGAGAATCAGCCCTCAGCATACTTGGCTACAAAAGCCTCGATGGCCTGCTCAAAGCACTCCATGGGAGGATGAACAACGCCAGCGCCGACCTGACCAACACCACGACGGTTGCAAGCAATACCGGTGTTGATAACGGGGCGGATACCAGTCTCGATGACCTTGCGGATATCGATACCGGTAGCGGAACCGCGGAAGCCCAGAGCGGGGATCTGATAAGCAGTGCCCTCACCCTCGGTGATCTCGTACATCTCGGTGGAGTACTTGATGGAATCGGCAACGGTGCCGCCTACGAACTTAACGATAGCGGGAGCAGCAGCCATGCAGAAACCGCCGATGCCGGTGGTCTCGGTGATGCAGCTATCGCCCACATCGCGGTTAGCGTCAGCCTCGGTGAAGCCGGGGAAGTAGAGGCCCTCGACCTTTTCGGAGGTGTAGTGGAACCACTGACCGGGCAGACCGGCTACGCGAACACCAAACTCGGTACCATTGCGGCACATGGTGTAAACCAGGGAGCAGTACTCGATACCCTCGATGGCATCCATGGTGCACTTGCAGGCGGGCATGGTGAGGTTCAGCCAGGTGTGGTCGTTGGAGTTCAGGAACTCGAGAGCGCGAACCTTGACATCCTGATCGAAGTGAGTCTTAACGATGGCGGGAGCCAGCTCACGGATCAGCAGGGAAGTACCGGCACGGTTACGGTTGTGGCCGTCATCGCCCATCTGCAGCTCCTGAGCGATGAGGACCTTCAGGTCGATCTCGCCACGGATCTCCAGAGCTTCCTTGATGACAGGATAGAACTCATTGCGCAGCCAGTGCAGACGGGTGATAACGGTATCATCATAAGCACCGAAACGCAGAACCTTGCCCAGACCCTCATTGAAGGTGCAGTAAGCCATGTTGCCATGAGCCTTATTGATGACCTTCCAAACGGGCATGGAATAGGAAACGATACCGCACATGGGGCCTACGGCATTGTGATGGTGGCAAGGATCGAAGGTGATCTCGCCGGAAGCGGCCAGCTTTTCAGCCTCTTCGGGAGTCTTGGCCAGACCCTCATAGATGAGAGCGCCGATAACAGCACCCTTGGTGGGGTCGCACATGTTCTCCCAGGTTACGGGAGGGCCGGAGTGCAGAATGGTCTTTTTGGTCATACCGGGAATGTCTTCGCCGGCAGTGCCAACGCCGATCAGGGTAGGCTGAGCGCCCAGAATGATCTTCAGGGCTTCGGCATTAGCGGCATTGATTTTCTCGCCCAATGTCATTGTTTTTTCCTCCTAAATAAATTATTTAGAAAAATCACCTTCCCGCAGCGCGGGAGTGGGTAATTACTTCAACATACCGAGCATACCGGCCAGTTTCTTGTTGCCGCCGGCTACGGGTTTCCAGTCAACATGGATGACCTCGATATCCTGGGTGCCCGCTTCTTTCTGAGAGAGCATATCCTGATAGAAGGTCTCTACGCCGATATTGACCATGTGGAGCTTTTCTCCGAACAGTTTATTGATCTGATGCATTAATACTTACCTCCATTCAGCTTATCCAGCATATGGTGTACCAGATAGGTGGACTGAGCGTTGGAGCGAACAACGATAGCGCCGGCAGCTTCCAGCTGCTTGCGGGTCTCGGTCAAGTTCTGGGGGTCGCCCTCGGTACCTACGATAGAGCAGATAGCGGAGATGTAACGGCCCTCGCTCGCAGCGATCTCCTTGGCCTTGGCAATGGCAGCGGAGAGCTCCTCGGCGGGGTTGGCATTGGAGCCGTAGCCGATAACGCAGTCGCACTGCAGAATAGCCAGGGTGGGATCATGAGCATCACGCAGGATACGCTCGCAGCGCAGGGTCAGGTCGATCATCGGATGGGGTTTACCCTCGGTGAACTCGTCCTCACCAAAGTCAATGCAGGTGTTCTCCTTGTACTCAGCGGTCAGGGGATTCTCGATCTTATCCTCGGGCTTGAGGGGGATATTGGAATAGATGTGGCCCAGCTTGCCGATGGAGAGCTTCATGGACTCATCCGCCAGGGTGCCGCCGGAGAAGAAACCACGATAGTACTTCTGGGTGGGAGCCATCTTGGAGGTCTCGCGTTCGATGAGAGCTTCCAGCTCAGCCTTAGGCATATCGATATCCAACATATCAGCGGGAACGGGCTCGCCCTTGGAGAGAGCAACAGCCTTGCGGGCAGCGTCTTCCAGGTTGTAGGCAGCGGTCAGACCGTACTCCTTGGGAAGGTTGGGATCGCCGCCGATGAAGTCTACGACTACGGGCTTGATGTGGTCGTTGCACTCCTTAGCGATGGCCAGGATCTCCTTGGCAACATGATCCGCGGGCGGCTTGGAGAGCATGATGATGACCTTGGTATCAGGGTCAGCGATGAGGGCGTTGAGGCACTGCTTGAACATCAGGCCGCCGATCTCCGCCTTCAGGTCACGGCCGCCGGTGCCCAGAGCCTGGGTGATGCCGGAACCGAGCTGATCGATGAGGATGGTGAGCTCCTGAGTACCGGTACCGGAAGCGCCGCAGATACCGATCGGGCCCTTATGGATGACATTAGCGAAAGCCAAGGGCAGACCGTTAACAACAGCAGTACCGCAGTCGGGGCCCATCATGAGCAGCTCCTTGGAAACGGCGTACTCTTTGAGCTTCTTCTCTTCTTCCATCGAAACATTATCGCTGAACAGCATAACATTGATGTTCTTGTCGAGAGCGTCCTTGGCAACATCGTAAGCATGACGGCCGGGAACAGAGATGAGCGCCAGGTTGATCTTGGGATCAGCCTTGAGGGCGGAAGTGAGGGTGGGGGGATAGTACGCAGCGCTGCGGCTCTCCTCCTTCTTATTCAGCTGCTCCTCCAGAGCTTTGAGAGCAGCAGCCTCGGCCTCTTCGTTTTCGCAATCCAGCGCTACGAAGAAATCGTTGGGGGTGATGGCTTCCAGCTCGGGGCTGGAAAGACCGGTTACCTTGGCAATGTCAAGGTTCAGATCGGTGCCCATGCCGACCAGAGCTTCCTTTACGCCCGGGACCTTCTTCAGCTCTTTGGAGATGATCATCAGGGTAATGGAGTCGTAGTAGGTGTTGGGTTTGATTTGCAGACTAACCAATGCCGTTTCCTCCTAATTTGGATAATTTTTTTGTCCGAAATATATACCGGTCAGGATATCTGTACCGGATGTTTCGCCAAAGGCGATAACATTCATCGCAGCAGACGGTAGCCGCAGCGATAGGACACTGGAATAAAGGGTTCGGATGAGAGTGAGCACATCCGAGGAGAGCTGCCCGGCGGCAGCCTGCCGCAGAAATGCGGCACTGATGAGATTGGTGCGGGGGGCAGCTCGTTCGGCCATAGCGGCGGTAAGGGGCAGCCATTTATTTTGTTCCCCGCGGGCAATGGCCGAAGCCAGTACCGACGCCATGACTCCGCAAAGGAAGTCATCGGCGGAGGGGGTGAGCCCAATGCCGCAGCCGGCGATGGAATAGGCAGCCTCAGCGGCGGCTTCGGCATCCTTCTGCCGCAGGGCGGCGAATAGAGCGGGGATGTGCTCTGCCGCATAGCGGACATAGAGGTTATCGGGCAGGGGAGAGGGGTCGTCCTCCAAAATAGTAAACAGAGGAGCGAAGCCTTCCGGCTTGCCGTTGGAAAGGATGATCTCCCGCAGGGCCTGCGGAGCCGCCGGGTGGGGCAGCTGCAGGGGAAGCAGCGGAGAGAAAAGCGAAAGGGAAGTGACGGCCGCCCGGTGGAGCTCGATGGTGTGGCCGCTGTGGGGAAAGGTGATGCGCTCCCGCGAAAGGAGAGCGGGTTCCCCGGCGGCAACGGACGGAATAGAACCGCCAAGCCGTACGGCACAGGGATAAAGCGGACGGGTATCATCCAGCAGGGTGACCAGTTGCTCCTGATACAGCAGATTGGCCGAGGTATGGAACACCGAATGAACGGTGGCCTCCGCGGGGTGCTGCGGCAGCAGGGCCAGCAGTTGGGCTGAGATGGCCTCAGCGGTGGAAGTTGACTTCATAGATCTTAAGGGCGATCTGCAGATTCAGCATCTGGTCGGCGTTATCAAAGCTGACATGGGCCAGCTCCTTGATGCGCTGGATGCGGTAAGCTACAGTATTGTAGTGGACGCCCATTTCTTCTGCCAGACGCTTGAGATTACCGCCGCACTTGAAGTAAAGCGAAAGGGTATGTACCAGCTCGGAATCGCGGTCGTGGTCGTAATCCACCAGCACCTTGAGCGTTTCATTGTAGAAGATGATGAGCTCCGGGCGGAGATTTTCGTAAGAAAGGAAGCGATAAACGCCGAGCTTTTCAAAGTAGTGAACACGGGAATTATCAATGTTCCAGCAGGCAGCCGCGCGGCGGGCTTCATTAAAGCTCTTCCACAGGCTGGTGGCATCAGCATAGCTGCGGCCGACGCCGATAGACGCCATGGCGAGAATCCCCTCCGCCTCTAAAGAGGAAAGTGCGGTATCGATGAACGCCTGCAGCAGCCGGCGGTATTCTTCATCTTCCCGCAGGGGGGATTCAAAGACCAGCACGATGCTGTCACACTTATTGACGAACAGAACCTTGATGCTGCTATCGCGGCTGATGCGCCGCAGGATATTGACAATGCTGTTGTTGGTTTTGTAAAGGGAGCTGTTGCCGATGGTGGAGCTGCCGGAAAGGACCCGGATGACCGCCACACGGTGCTCAGCATCCACATCGAAATCGAAGTACTCGGCATTGGCCAGCGACTTGCGCTGCCGTTCCTCATCGTGAACCAAAAGGTCATCAAGAAAGGTGGCCTTGTGGTTGTTTTCCATCTCGTACATCGAGATCTTTTTGATCATATCCAGCGCGATGAGGGAAGTAGAAGCTTCCAGAACGGCCAGGTCTACGCCGGTGATCTCGCGGTTGTCCTCCCAGATGTAGATGCTGCCGTATTTTTTCTTATCGCTGTAAATGGGGATGATGATCTTATTGCAGATGAGCCCGTCGATGTTATCGACCTCACGGCTGCTCATCAGCGAAACAGTCTCTTTGCTGGAGGAGCCGGAACGGACGAGATTTTCCATCCGACGCGAAATGCTTTCACGGCGCTGCTCGCTGCAGGCCAGCACAAAAGAAGAAAAGAAGTCATTGTAGATGGCGACGCTGTTGCCGAAGCGGTCAAAAAGCGTCTGCACGATGGACTGCAGGTTGCCGCCGCCCAGCATGGTGGCGGTAAGGGCCTTTTGCAGTTCATAAATATCCCCCAGCGTCTGTGCCTGATTATTGACGATGGTGGTCATGATGGGAGTGATAATCTGGGAGAAAGAGATGCTGTTGGGGATCTCAAACAGTGGGAAGCTCAGCTCATTGCAGAGATCGAGGATGTTCTGCGGCATCTCATTGATATAGCTGTTGAACTTCAAGCCAAGGCCTACCACGCCGTGTTCCTTCAGCTGCGGAATCAGCTCCATAAGCTGGGGGAGATTTTCCCGGATGGCGTAGGCGGTAGAAACCAGCAGCTCACCGCCGGTCACAGCACTGACGATGTTGGGATCGACCATGACGCTGACCGAGGTAACGATCTGATCGGTGCCGGAAGCACCGGCCAGCAGGCGGGCATCATGCAGGATATCCATGCGGAGAATAGAGTTCATCGAGATGCCGTAATTGGTATCCATGCGTGTCGCCCCCTTTGCGGTTCCGCCTCGGCGGAAATAATGGAAACAGGGAGCAGCTGTTTACTACTTACCCATGTTCTTTCTAATAGCTATTCTACTATTAAATAATATAAAATGCAATAGGTGTTGTGGAATTTTTACATTGTAGAAAATTTGATTCCTTTTTGATGAATTTTGACATATATATTTTGCACAATAAAAAACTCTATAAATGGTGCAATACACACAAAATAATAATGATATGGAAAATATATCAAAAATGTTGCAAAAATGCGGCGCTATTGCATTGTGATAAATACACAAAACAATAGCGCCGCATTAGGTATTATGCTGTGAGAGCTTTTAGCCGAGAGTGAACAGCAGGTCGCCGGTATTGATGGCGGAGCCGGCTGCAACGGCAATGGAGGCGATGCGGCCGCCCTCGGGAGCGACGACTTCGTTCTCCATCTTCATGGACTCAACGATCATGACGACCTCGCCGGCCGCAACGGTATCACCGGTATTCTTGCACAGACGCAGAACGGTGCCGGGCAGGGGGGAGGTGACATTGGCGGGGCCGCCGGCTGCGGGGGCAGCGGCAGGAGCCGGAGCAGCAGAAGCAGCGCAACCGGGATCAGCACCAGGCGCACAACCGACAGCAGCAGCATGTCGTACCAGTTCTCGAGCATTCCCCGGAAGCAGCCGACCAGCGCCACGCCGATGACGACGAGCATCAGCGGCACGGTGATGTTGCCGAGATACTGGAATGTGTAATTCAGCGCCTCCGGCAGCGGAATGTGCAGGAACGACACAAGGAGCGCCGCGGCCACCGCCGCGACGTTGATCGAAAAAATGCTCTTCATGGTTTTGGAGAGCGAACCGCCTCCGGTCAGCGTCAGCACCCCGATCGTCCAGAAGCCGATGGTCGAACCGACATTCATCAGGAGCAGCAGCGCGACGTGCCGTTCGCCGTAGATGTTCTGCAGCACGATGATCGGCAGGAACACATAGTTGTTGATGGCGCAGATGTGATGGAACGTCCCCTCGCGCCCGTGTCCCTTCGACTTCATGAGCCGCTTGAACACCCAGCCGGCGCCGGCGCCGAACAGCATGAGCGCAATGCCGAGCAGCGGCATGACCCAGAGCTCGGTCAGCCGGTTCGGGTCGAACGTGCGCGTGATGGTCGAAAAAGTCAGCATCGGAAAGAACATGTCGAGCGTGAGCCGCGACAGCTTGTCCAGATCGCCGGTTTCGATCATCCTGAGCTTCCAGGCCAGCGCGCCGAAGCCGAAGACGATGAACGTTTCGAGAATCGAGAGAAAAACCTGATACATCATGGCCGGAAAACCTCCCTGAAAACGAAAAGGCGTCCCGCTGCCCTTGTCGGAGCGGAACGCCCTTCCTCCCGGAAACCGCGCTTATCTGG
>ERZ791794.618-NODE-618-length-23693-cov-17.399357_pt1 | contig 23693 bp, 12 predicted proteins | sample MGYA00510312_ERZ791794 | MGnify/ENA primary metagenome ERZ791794 (study PRJEB30046, sample SAMN00791977) | human gut metagenome | study: EMG produced TPA metagenomics assembly of the A metagenome-wide association study of gut microbiota in type 2... | reverse complement strand
GAGAAGCAGAGCGTTTTTGACAAGGCTAAGGAGATTGCCGACAAGGAGGAGAAGACCGAGAAGAATCCGAGCGGCAACAAACTTGTTACGGATGAACGCTACGAGGAGTTGAAGAAGCGGATGAAGGCAAAGCTCGGTCAACTGAATGCTGGTGTAGATCCAGAAATGCTCTCCATAGGAACGGAGATGGCAGTATATCACATAGAGAAGGGAGCAAGGGCGTTTGCTGACTATGCCAAGAGCATGATTGCTGACTTGGGTGACGCTATACGACCGTATCTTAAAGCGTTCTATAACGGAGCGAGAGACTTGCCAGAAGTCGAAGAAGCCGGATTGTCGGAGGAAATGACACCATACGATGAGGTACGTTCTTTCGATACGGCCAACTTCGACAAAGAGAATAATGAAACAAAAGAAAACAATAGAGAGCAATCTAAAAGCAAGCCAAACGCAGATAGCGTTGCCGCAGACAATCCTCAATCGTGGGTAGGTCGTACATTTACCACAAACACTGGAGCCGAATTAGAGTGCAAAGACGTGGACGGCAAATATGCCACTTTCTTCAACAAGAACACGTTTATGAATGTCGGGTTTGAGGTTGCGACAGTGCAGGACTATCTCAAAAGAGGGGTGCTCGATATGGAGGAGACTGCTTCGGAACGGAAAAACGAGAGTGTCACCGAAAAGGCAGCGGAGATTGACAATGAGGAAGAATTGGAAGGACAGCACAGTGGTTACAGCATAACACCAGCGCAGTACACAACGAAGAGAGGTGCGGTGCTCGATATGCACTTAGTGAAGTTCGACAAAAGACTTACAGACTTTGGCTATAAGAAAGCGGTCAAGTATGCCAAATCTACCAAAGGGTGGTACGACCGCAAGGAGGGCGGCTTTATGATGCGCTCAAAATCCGACGCTGATGGGCTTGCAAGGTTGCTGATGGACGACGAGCGCGGTGTACATTTCATAGAGTCTGACGGACAAACCCACAAGGAAGAGGTAGGTTCAAAGAAAAGTATATTCGATAAAGCAGCCGAGATTGCAGAGAAAGAGGAGAAAAAACGCCAAGAAGCGGCAACAAAGAGCACGGAGACGACCGACAAAAGCAGCAAGGTGACAGAGCAATCCACCGAAGATGGCGCTCCCCGACTGAGACAAGCGACGGCCGCGGATTTGGAAAAGCGTTCGATAGTGTATCATAATGGGGCTCCTACACACATAATGAGTATTATGGGTGTAGGAGAATTGGCTTCAGAAAAAACCAAAATCGAACGTGTGTATCTGACCAACGGAGAGGTTGTTGCCCCCGAAGAGTTACAGGTTGAGGACAAATCTGACATCACCGAAGAAGAAAATGGAGGTGACATTTCAGAATCAGATGAAAATGCGGTAACTTCGCAGCAAACAGAGTCCGATTCAGTAAAAGAAGAAACAACACAAAAAGAGAAAGACAATGGATTACAGAGAGTTCATGCAGTTCGCACCGAAGGACTGCCGTCCGACAGTAGTGGACACGAAAGGCGACTTGAGAAAGAACGAGGAGAAACTGGCGAAAGAGCTGGGCAAAAAAGTGGAGGAACTGACGGAGAAGGAAAGAGAGACAGCAATGGCCATGACAGGTCTGTGTCCTCTCGACTTCAGGACACCGTAGGCATCAAGAACTCACGCAACAACCACTCGGAACGTGGTGTAGACCACGCTCCGAAGTCGGTTGACGCAAGGATTGACGCTAACATAGCCGCCATAGAGCTTGCCAAAAGATTGATTGAAAACGGTGAGCCGGCGACAAGTGAACAGATGGAGACGCTCCGCAAGTTCAGCGGCTGGGGCGGTTTGGGTGCGGCATTCAACACAGACACATACAACAGAGAGCAATTGGAGCGCAATAGGCGCATACACGAGTTGCTCGGTGACGAGGCTTATGAGGAAGCTGTGATGAGCGCGAACAGCGCGTATTACACTCCAGCGGCTGTGACTGATACGCTATGGGATATAGCCCGGCAGATGGGGTTCAAAGGCGGCAACGTGCTTGAAGGTTCCGCAGGTATAGGCAATATCATAGGTCAGATGCCTACTGATATGAGTGTGGCAAGCGACATACACGCTGTTGAGATAGATAGTACATCGGGTGGCATATTATCCTTGCTTTATCCTGACGCAAAGGTTGAAATACAAGGGTTCGAGCAGACTCGCGTACCGAATGGAAGTGTAGATTTGGCTATAACCAACGTGCCATTTGTTGCCAATATGAAAGTGCCAAAGGACACAACTGGCGATGCCGACTTGTCGCGGAGGTTCAATAACAGCATACAGGACTTCTGCATAGCCAAGAATGTGCGGAAACTGAGGGAAGGCGGAATAGGCATATTCATATCGTCAAACGGCACACTTGACAAAAGTTCCAATCTTCGCAATTGGGTGGTTAACGAGGGCGATGCGGATTTTGTCGGAGCGTTCAGATTAAACAACAAGACATTTCTCGGTGCGCCTGTTACAACGGACATTATCGTCATCCGTAGGCGGGTTGGAGGCAGAAAGTCGGCTAATGCCATTAACGTAGGAGACATCGGTGTGGAGCGCACTGCTGAATACGATACCGGTGAGACCAAGAAAGTAAAGGGAAAGGAAGTGCCGGTTGTCAAGCAGCTTCCGATGGATTACAACAAATACTTCATCGAGCACCCGGAAAACATGGCCGGAGAGATGCAGTTCGGTTTCGAGCGTGGAGACACCTACCGTCCAGAGAGCAAGGGGCTGTTCCCGATTGATGACAAGGAGCAATACCGAATGCTATCGGATTTTGTCAAGTCGCTTAAAGAGGAAGAGGTAGGCGACTATTCCGAAACGGAGAGCAAGCCGAGGTTTGTGAACAACAGCGGCTCGGACGGGAAGAAAATAGGTGAGCTGTATGTAAAAGACGGGCAGATTGTAACGGCTGGTTTTGGAGGATACTATACAACTGACATCAACAGCAACAAGGTAAAGGGTCACACTAAAGAGGAGTGTCTAAGCTCATATACTGCGATTAAAGAAGCGTTGTCGGAAGTGCTTGCATATCAAACCGAGCACGAGGACAGTAAAGGGTTGAAGCCTCTACTCGACAAACTAAACAAGGCTTTCGACAGCTTTGTTGCAATATACGGACCATTACACAAGAACCCGTCCATAGCGTTCCTGCGCAGTGATGTGGACTTCCCAAACGTGTTATCGCTTGAAACGTTTGAGGAACGTGGAGACGGCAAGGGTGGCACGATTAGAAAGTATAGCAAGGCGGATGTAATGAACGGCCGTGTTGTGGAGAAAGCCGTGGAACCGCATCCAACGAATGTGAAAGATGGAGTTGTAGCGAGCTTGTTTAAGACAGGAGGCGTGGACACTGCATACATCGCAGGAGAACTTGGAATGCCTGAGGAAGAAGTGAGGATGGAAATCCTCGACAGTGAACTCGCCTTCGAAAATCCGATGACGGGGAAAGTGGAAGTGGCATACCAATATCTAAGCGGCAACGTAAGGGAAAAGCTACAACAAGCACAGGAGAACAACACCGATGGAAAGTATGAGAAAAACATAAAAGCATTGCGTAGAGTTGTGCCGATGGACATTCCTGCGCACCTCATAGACTTTCATCTCGGTTCGTCGTGGATTGCACCATCATTCTACGAGGCGTATGTCAAGGATAGAACAGGTGTGTCCGTAAAATTCACATCAGTTGGCGGAACATGGGCGATGGGAGCGCCGGTATATACCGGCAACGAGCAGAACAGATCCTTTGGCGTATACAGCGAGAAACTGAAAACGACAATACAGGGACATGCACTCATCGAAGCCGCAATTAAGAATAAGTCAATAATTGTGACACGGACAACGAATGGTGAGACGGAAACCGACCGAGAAGCAACGCAGGCTTGCGCAGAAAAAATAGATGAAATAAGGCAAGACTTCAAGGATTGGATGCGTCAAAGAATGCAGAGCGACCCTGCCCTCTCGGAGCGTATGGAGCGAGAATACAACGAAACGTTCAACAATTATGCACCGGTGGTTGTGACTGACGAGTACGCACCAAAGCATTATCCCGGAATGGCCACAGAGGTTGGCGGCAAGCCGTTCGAGCTCAGAGGACACCAAGCGAGAGCCGTAGTGACGTGTGTGACACAGCCGACGTTACTCGCACACGAGGTCGGCACGGGAAAGACATTCACACTAATCACTACGGCGATGGAGATGCGCCGGCTTGGGACGGCAAAGAAACCTATGATTGTTGTGCAGAACGCGACAGTAGGGCAGTTTGTGTCAAGTGCGAAGGCTCTTTACCCCAACGCCAAGATACTGACCATTGACGACTCTGACACCTCGTTGGACGGACGGAAAAATTTCTATACCAAGATACGCTATAACGATTGGGACATGATTGTCGTGCCACAAAGTGTGCTTGACAAGATTCCAGACAGCAAAGAGCGTATGGCAGGGTTCATCAGAAGCAGAATAGAGGAAAAAATGGCGACAATCGAGAAATTGAGCGCCAGTGTATTCGGCAGAGACCCTATTGTCTCCCAAGCTAAGAGGGAGGTTGAAAAGCTGGAAAAGGAGCTTGCGGAACTGACGGAAGAGGATGGCGCGAATGACAACACTTCGGTAAGCCTTATGGAGGACGCAACATCGCAGATGAGCGCAAAAGAGGCCAAGAGGAGGGCATTGGCAAGACACAATGCAGAGGTTACGGCACAAGATATGCTTGATAGGGCGACTGATGATGTGGTGAACTTCGATGAGATGGGCGTGGATGCGCTCCTTGTGGACGAAGCGCACGAATACAAGCACCTCGGTTTCTCCACGGCTATGGCTCGCGGAGTAAAGGGTATTGACCCTTCATACAGCAAGAAATCTCAGGGGCTGTATCTTAAAGTGCAGGCAGTGAAGGAACGCAACAACGGCAAGAACGTTGTATTCGCTACTGGCACTCCAATCAGCAACACCGCCGCCGAGATTTGGACATTCATGCGCTATCTTATGTCTGAGGATGTTCTTAAAGAGTATGGCATATATTATTTCGACGACTTTGTGCGCAACTTCGGCAATATACAGCAGATGCCCGAGTTTACCACAAACGGCAAGTTTAAGGAGACCAACAGGTTTGCAGGATATATGAACCTGCCTGAACTTGTGCGTATGTGGACACGTGTCAGTGATACTGTTTTGACCAAGGAGGCGGCCGGTGTTACCGACAAGATACCAGAACTTGAGGGTGGAAAGGCGCAGGACATCTACCTCCCGCAGACAAGGGCATTACGGAGCGTGATGAAATATGTGAGGAAGCAACTTGACGATTACGAGAAAATGAGCGGCAAGGAAAAGAAGGCTAACAGCCACATCCCGCTGGTTATGTATGGCATAGCAAAGGCTGCGGCTGTTGACGCACGTCTTGTGCAGAATGATGCGGAGGACGATCCTGGCAGCAAGACAAACGAGGCGGTTAGGCAGACATTGCGCTCGCTGAATGAGACGGAAGGCTACAAGGGTACGGTTGTCATATTCGCGGACAACTACCAGAACAAGCGTAGTGGATTCAACCTCTACGAGGACATAAAGGAAAAACTCATTGACAGCGGTGTCCCTCAGAGCGAGATTGTTGTCATGAAGAGCGGAATGAGCATAAAGAAGAAAGAAGATATATTCGAGAAGGTGAACAGGGGAGAGGTGCGTGTGATACTCGGCTCGACATTCACGCTCGGTACTGGTGTGAACATACAGGAGCGTCTACACACTCTGATTCACCTTGACGCTCCTAACCGACCTATGGACTACATACAGCGGAATGGACGGATCCTGCGTCAAGGCAATATCCATAAGGAGATGGGCAAGCCTGTGCGTATACTCAGATTCGGTGTGGAGGATAGCCTTGACGTAACGGCGTACCAGCGTCTGAAGACAAAGGGTGCGATAGCGGACAGTATTATGCACGGCAAGGAGTTGCTGAAAGACAGTATGAGCAACCGTGTGCTTGAGGAAGAAGAGGACGCTTTCGGCGACACTGTGGCGCAACTGTCGGGAAGCGAGTACGCTATACTGAAGAACAATGCCGAGAAAAACGTAAGGAAATACGAGAGCCGCAAAAAACAATGGGAGGCGGACCAGACATATATCCACAACGCACGACCTAAATTGGAGGGTATTATCAAGGCTTCGGAGAAAATAGCGGAGGAACAGCGCGGCTATCTGGATAGGCTGCACAAAGAGAGTCAGGGCAACGGTATAAGGGTAGGCAAACACGAATATGCATCGGTGGACGATATGGCAGATTTCATCAAGGCTCACAACAAGGCCGCGACGGAAACGATGAACGACATGAAGTCGGGGAAACTCACGGGTGCTCAGACAAGGGAACTTGCGGTCAAGGCTGGTGGTTTCACATTTGATGTAAAGACTATCCTTGCGAAGGAGACCGCATGGAAAGGAGGAGGCTTGTTCGCAGAGGTCCACCGCAAGATGACATACTCGTGTAAGAAACTTGGTCTTGATGATGTCCCTGTAAAGCAGTCGTTGCTCCGCAACGCCTTGACGGATATAATGGAGAACGTACTCACCGGCAAAGACTTTAAGGAGCGCATAGAGGCTGCAGAGCAGAGTGCGGAGCACAACCGTGCAGAGTTGGAGCAGATAAAGAAGCGCGAGGGTAAACCGTTCGAGTTTGAGAAAGAACTTGAAAAGGCGAAAGCGCAGTTGACGGAATACACCGACGCGATGAAGAAGGAACTGGCGGAGAAAGACGCCAAGTATGCCAAAATGGATGCAGAGGTGGAGGAAGCGTCGGGCGTGGCCGTCGACGAGGAGGACGCGGAACTGTACCGCGACGGCGAATTGGAGCGCGTCAACGAGGAGTTCAACAATCGGCTTTCATCGCTGGCGGCAAACCGGAATCAGAAAGATCGCGTGCTGAAACTGGGTCGCCCAAGCCGGTTCTTGATTGACGGAGGTGTGACTGATGCCGAAATTATTTTGGAGTTTGACAAATTGGCAAGGAAGTCTGATGATGGCTACAAAAATGAGCACCCGTTCGATGTTATGGATGTGGAAAATCTGCCGTTGGCGATAGCCTATCCAATTGCGGTGTTCGACAATACAAACGGATACAGCTCAGGAAAGGTTATACTGACAGAGCTGGAAAAGGACGGCCGGAACTTCATTGTGGTAGTCCAGACAATAAGCCAGCGTAGGAAAGGCGGTGTGGTTTTGGAGGTGAATAGAATAGATACGTTGTTCCCAAAAGAAGAAAGGGGTATTGTGAACTGGTTCAATAAAGGACTTGCAAGCAACATAGACAAAGAAAAAGCCCTCCGTTTCATCAAGGCACTCCCGAACCATCCAGGAACCATAACGAAAGAAGAGCTTTTGTCTGCCACAAAGGAAGTGAAAAATTTTGAAAATTCAAAATCTTCCGATGTTGGCAGGATGTCGGCGAAAGCGAGAGAGATGGCTGAGAAACTGCACCTTGACAATGTGGAGTTCGTGACCGACACAAGTGTGCTTACTGGCAGACAGAAGAAAGCCAAGGGTTTCTTCAATCCCCAAACCGGGAAAATAACGATAGTGTTGTCAAACCATACCGATGCGTCAGATGTGGAGCGGACGATACTGCACGAGGCTGTCGCGCACTACGGACTTCGACAGTTGTTCGGAGAGCGGTTTGACACGTTCCTCGACAATGTGTATGAGAATGCGGAGGACAGCATACGCGTCCGTATCGACGAGATTATGAAAGAGAAAGGCGTGAGCCGACGGACGGCGACGGAGGAATATCTTGCTGAACTTGCGGAGCGCACCGACTTCACTGACAAGGAGGCCGGATGGTGGCATAGAATCAAGCGCGCGTTCCTTAGCATGTTGAACTCGTTGGGACTCAACTTCGGTGGCGTGGAACTCACAGATAATGAACTGCGGTACATTCTGTGGCGCAGTTACGAGAACTTCGCAGAGCTGGGGAGTTATCGCACAATTTTCGAGGAGGCAAAGGATATGGCCAAGCAGCAGGAGTTGAAAGTAGGCAACTATGCGGAGAGGGAAGCGGAAAACGACAGTGCATCGGAAGACGGCTTGCTATTCCGAGATGGTGGTACTGAGTACGACTTCCCGGGCGAAGACGACGCTCAGAAACTTTACAACGCTGCGGTTGACGGCAGAAAGTCGAGGGCAATAGAATCGTGGCAGGATGAGATGTACCCCGTGAAGATGCTCCAAGAGGCGATTGAGAAAGCCACGGGCGAGAAGATAGCCGACTTCGAGAACGCATATCTGTTAGAGAATCAACTCGGCTCGGCAGGAAACGCAACGTTGGAGAAGTATGCGAGAGAGGTTCAGAATCCAATGCGCAAGGTGTATCTTGACATGCTCAAAGCCAAGTTTGATGGAGGGAGCAAAGTTACAAAGTCGGACATCAACAAGTATGTGATAGCGGTTCACGGATTGGAACGCAATAAGTATATGGCGGATAAGAACAAGGGGTTGACCGATGCTCGCAGGGACTATTCCGGTTTTACAGCATTGTTCGGCAATGGAGAGCAAGTGGAGGTTGAAGAACTTGAACGTAGAGCGGAAGAATATATCGGGAAGTTTGAGGATGCAGTGGGTAAAGACAAAGCGGATAAGCTATGGTCGCTTGTGGATGAATCAAGACAACGCACGTTGGACGAACTTGTGAGGTCAGGCTTGGTAAGCGGCGATGTCGCAGATGAATGGTTGCGTCGCTTCGAGCACTATGTCCCGTTGCAAGGCTTCTCAGAGGAGGTTATAGGAGAGGACAGAAACGCTAATTTCGAAAACCACATCACGGGGCGTATGTCCGAGGCAAGAGACCCTTTGGCAACACTCGTGAATATGGAGTATGTTGCTGTAACGAGCGGCAATCACAACAGAGTGAAACAGGCTCTTTACAACCTTGCGCTCAACCATAGAACAAACCTTCTCTCTGTAATGCCGATGTTCTCTGTAAAGAATCCAATTACTGGTGAATGGGAGGATGCGGTTCCACAGATTGATGAAACGATGTCACCGATTGAGAGACAACAGGAGGTTGATAAGTTTATCAAGCAGATGCGCGTACGTATGCGCGAGGAGAAAGACCTTCCAGAATCGGACAAAACTGTCAAGGATGCAAGAAAGGTAAGCGTTGGTAGTAAAGTATTGCCTAAAGCTATGCCAGACTTTATTGTGAGGATGAAAGTCAACGGCAGGCAATATGCGGTTGTCCTCAATGGCAATCCAAGAGCTGCGCAGACTATAAATGGACGGTTGAAGGAACACCCCAACAAGGCATTGCAGAAGATAAGCGGAGTGACGAGGTTTATGTCAGCTGCGGTTACGGCTTGGAATGCTGCGTTTATGTTAAGCAACTTTGCGAGGGATGTGCAAGCGGCGAACGCTTTTGCTTATTCCAACGAGGGAGCAAAATATGCGGCTATGATGGATGCTGAAATCCATAAAAATATGTCGTTGACTTCATTGGGCAGAGATTTGTTTGGGATGAAAAATAAAGGTATTTATAAGTTATATTATAAATACAGACACAATCAGCTTGACATGAGTAATGAACGGGAAAGATTCTTCAAAGAGTTTGTTGACAATGGAGGTGAGACCGGGTACACACAGATGGTTGACATTGATAAAATCGCCAAACAGATGCAGAAAGATGAATTTTCTGCAATCAAAGCGATTAAATCGGTCGGCAAGTTCATTGAATTGGCAAACAAGGGCTTTGAGAACGCGACACGTTTCGCAGCGTATGCAACAAGCCGAAAAATGGGTAAGTCTGTTATGCAGAGCATCAACGACGCAAAAGAGATAAGCGTCAATTTCAACAGACACGGAAATGGGCGGAACGGATATGTCATCGCCAAATCGTTGTATCAATTCTTGAATCCTACAATACAAGGATTGGAGAAACAATTGCGTACAATAAAAGAACACCCCTTAGAGGGCACAGCCGTGTTAATTGCGACACCGATTGCAATAGGATTTGCCATCCCGCTTGTAAATATCGGATTGGCTATGTTGTCGGGCGGAGGTGACGATGACAAAAAATACTATTGGTCACTTAGCGATTGGACACGCAGAAACAATCTCATTATTGGTGTGAATGGTAAATTTATAAAAATTCCGTTGCCACCAGAGTTGAGGGTGTTTTATGGAATTGGAGAGATGATTGCGTCGAAGATGAGCAACCCATATGACAAGACGAATCTTTTGACTGAAATCCCGAAGCATATCAGTGAAACATTGCCGTTCAATGACACAAACAGTACATTTCCATCGTTTGTTAAACCATTTATTGAATCAGAGATTACAGACAAGGATTTTATGGGCAGAAAGATTACTGGGCGTTCTGACTATAACACCCAAGACCCGGAATGGAAACGGGCGGGCTACAACACAGACGATGAGTATATAGCCGCCGCCAAATGGTGGCACAGCCTGTTTACCGACAACAACAATGAGAGAGGCTCGTGGTTTGCGGAAATCAACCCATCAGTAGCAGAACATCTTATCAAGGGTTATACAGGAGGAATTGGAAGTATAGTAGGACAAGTGTACACAACGGTAAAGGCAATAGCCAAAGGCAATGAAAAAGATTATTCTGATTCAAGAAATTGGCCTATTGTCAACAGAGTTTATGTCCAGACCACCAAAGAAGATGCAGTGAAAAAAACTACAAATACCGCTTATCGTTTCTATCAAGACAATTACAAAAACTATGAGCATACGTTTAAAGAAACTCTTAAAGATGAAAAATCCGGTATATTCCAAAAGGCTCAAATGATTTCAAACATGGTCGAGACGTCGGAATACAAGCGATACAGAATGACGGAGCCGTTTATAAAAGCGGACAAACTTCTTTGGGATGAAATAAAGACACTCAGAGAGGCTGATGACAAAGAATCGCTTGAGTGGATTGAAAAAGAACAGACTCGACTTAGAAATACACTTGTAGATGTCTCTGAAAAATTTGACAACTATGACAATGCTGGTCTTACCGACAAACTTGACCGGATGTCAAAGCCAGGTGCTTATAAATCGGATTTGAAGATTGATGTGAAATCAGCACCAAATAAGGATATGCGTAAATTCGCCAATGAGTACAATTCCAAGGTCGGCAAATACAAGTATCAAACCATCAAAGACGGACAAGATGTAAAGAAGCATATTCGTGTTAATAAATAAACGGACATAACAGATTGTGTTCTATAACTTTGAGGATATGATAAAGGTTAACAAGAATAGAATGATACCGTTGTCTCGGCTTACTCAAAGAGAGCGAGCCGAGATGGACACGGTCAAGTTTGACAACAAGTTCAACGATGACCGCAAAGCGACAGACATCCTTTTCCTTGCGAAGAACTATTGGGATGCTATGAGCAAGTTCCGCAAAGACCGGAAGCGCAACAAAGATTACAATTACGGCAACCAATGGGGCGACAAGGTGGTAGTGGACGGCAAGGCGATGACCGAGGAGGAGTATATCATACAGCAGGGCGGAACGCCGTTGAAGTCCAACCTTATCCGCAGGCTTGTGCGCAACGTGCTTGGCGTGTCCCGCTCTCAGACCAAGGAGCCAATGTGCGTAGCGCGAGACCGAGACGAGCAGACGCTCGGAGAAACAATGTCGGCCATACTCCAGTACAATTGGCAGTTGAACGAAATGTCGGAGATAAATGCGAGGTCGTATGAGGATTTCCTCATAGGCGGTCTTGTAGTGCATAAGAAAACGTTCGGGTGGCGCAACGGCAAGTGCGACTGCTGGACAGACTATGTCAACCCGGACAATTTCTTCGTTGACAACAGAGTCACCGACTTCCGCAGTTGGGATACGCAGGTAATAGGCGAGATACATGACTATTCGTTCGAAGATGTGTGCCGAGAGTTCGCACATTCACCGGAAGACTATGCGGCGTTGCGAGGAATCTACGCACAGGCGCACAATGCCAAGTACTATTCCATAGACACGTCATATACTTTCGGATCGAAGAGGGAAGGAGACCTTGACTTCTTCATCCCCAAAGACCCTAACCTATGCCGTGTCATAGAGGTTTGGAACAAGGAGATGAAACCCCGCTTCCGGTGCCATGACTATATGACGGGAGACTACTACAAGATAGACGAGGAAGACTATAAAGAGTTTGTCTTGGACGAGAACCAACGCAGAAAGGAACAGGGTATGGCACAGGGCATCGAGGAGGACGACATCCCTACCATTGAGGCTGAATGGTTTATGGATGACTATTGGTATTACAGATTCCTCACCCCTTTCGGTCACATATTGCAGGAAGGCGAGACCCCATACAAACACCTCTCCCATCCGTATGTATACAAGGCATATCCTTTGATTGACGGAGAGATTCACTCGTTCGTCAGCGATGTCATAGACCAGCAGAAATACGTCAACCGACTGATAACGCTGAACGACCTTGTCATACGCAGCAGTGCCAAAGGGGTTGTCCTCTTCCCCGAGGAGGCGAAGCCTGACGGCGTCACTTGGCGAGAGTTGCAGGAGACGTGGGCGAGAGCGGACGGCTTTATGGTGTACAACGGCAAGAGCGGCTCTGCACCGAGACAAATGAGCAGCAACAACACCAACGTAGGCATCCAAGAGTTGTTGTCGTTGCAGTTGAAGTTCTTCGAGGACATCAGCGGTGTCAACGGAGCGTTGCAAGGCAAGCCGGGCTATTCGGGGATGTCGGGAACGTTGTATGCGCAACAGACACAGAACGCCACCACATCGCTTGTGGATTTGCTTGAGACATTCTCATCGTTCGTGGTGCAGTCGGCATACAAGGACGTGAAGAATATGCAGCAGTTCTACGACACCAAGAGGGTTGTCAACATAGCGGGTCGCAGTGGCGGAGCGGTGGTCTACGACCCTGAGAAGATAAACAACATAGAGTTTGACCTTTCCATTGTCGAAAGCACGCAGACACCTGTCGTGCGTCAGATGGCGAACGACTTCCTTATGCAGATATGGCAGTCCGGTCAGATTACATTGGAGCAGTTGCTTGAAGCAGGCAATTTCCCATTTGCCGACAGTCTGTTGCAGCAAATCAAGACACAAGGACAGGCGATAGCGCAAGGACAGCAACCACAGCCGTTGTCGGCAGACGTGCAGCAACAAGTACAGCGGCAGGCGAACCAAGCCGCTGTACAGCAGATGCAGACTATAATGCAGAGAGCCTAACGCTTGGTGACCCAATCGAGGAATGCGGAATGTTTAAGGGCGATGATGTCGGCAGGCATCTCGCCCTTTCCGTTCCTGTATGGGGTGCAATAGAAACACTCCCTTTGCATATCGGCAACGGACGCATCTTTAGGTATATAGTTCTTACGTTTGAGGACACGGAAGTTGCGTCTGTCAACAACGACAAGTCTGCCATCCTCAGACGGCATCACATAATAACGCTCACCATTTTCACTATGAGCGTTGTCCGCGTTTCTTACGGCAAGAGAATACACAATCTCAGCCTTGATTTTCTTGAAAATATTCATATCAGAATTTTGCTAAAGAGTTAATATTGGTCTTTGTTATCAGTCTATCGTTGTGTGCTACAACGCTTGGACGTTCCATCTCGAAGAAGCATATATGCAACCCAATGGCACGAGTCATCAACAAGTCATCGTGCTTTCCGATTTCCGCACCGAACGACCCGTTCTGCTTCTGTTCGTAGCATAGATACTCATCAAGGCACCGCTCGTCACGCTCTACATACAGAGCCTCCCTGACGACTTTCACAAGCGTGGATATAATCATCGGCTTCGTCTGCACGTTTGTGTGGAATCCATACTTCACGCTTCTCCCCTCACGGATGTCAATCTCGCTCGGCTTGCGCGCATACAGATTGTTGTAGACATTCTTGATTTGGTTGAGGATGAACACCGACTGGTCGCCATCAACCATTCTGTCCCTGTCTTTAGTCTCAAGGGTATTGGACTCTATGACAAGCAGGCTGTCGTTGTATAGTTTGGCTATCTGAGCCGCTTTCCACGCAAGAAGGTCGTGGTCTATATGTCCGTACCATTGCGCCACCACGCAAGGTTTTCCGTCCGTCTCCATCATCCAATACCTGTCGAACACCACGACAACGGAGAAGTCGGCTTTATTGGAACGACCTCCAACGTCCACCACAGTAAGGTATCGGTTTGCGATGCGCTTGTCAGGGAACACTTCCGGCAATTCCCACACACAGAACTTTCCTTGCGAGTCAGCCTCAAACTTCACGTGCTGCAAAGCCTCCTTGCCGCTGTCACCGTCACCATACACGTCCCCGACAAGCTGAGGAGGGCGACAGGACGGTTTGAGCAATTCCACCTTGTATTTGTCGAACACCGAGCATCCTGAGTGTTGGAAAGCCTCCACGTCATCGGACGGATATTCGGCAGCCATATCACCGTGTTCATCATACTCGGCACGTTTCAGACAATACCAATGGATTCCTTCAAGCGTGGCTCCCTGCTGCCATAGCCACCACAGATACTTTCCGCTGTCGTGCCGTCTGTCCGAGATATACTCGTTAAGTCTGTTCTTGTAGAGATTCCTTGCAAATTCATCCCTGTCTTTTATCGGCAGCGTGTATCTCTCAATCTTGAACCACGGCACGAACAAGGATTTGAATGTAGACTTGTTCTCCTTGGCCGCCCGGTATTCAGACTCGAAGAAATTACCCGTTCCGTTGGCTGTGGACTCATAGACAATCATTGTCATAGGCATAAGACCAGCACCGGAGCAGGCGGTACGCACAATCTCCTGCGGTGTCTTGCCCTCGGTCTTCTTCCAAAACGCCACCTCGGTGCAATGTACAAGCGCGGAGTCGCCGCCACGCGCGGAGTTAGGCTCCACGGCAGTGCCTATCTTCACCTTGCAGTTGCGTTGCGGAATCTTGAAGATGTTCCCCGATGCGGCTTCAGTCATAAACTTAGGCTCGTTGTCCTTGAAAGACGCACCGACATCGTACATCATCTCCAATGGATATGCCTGAATCAGTTTGTCGAACATACCTTTCACTTCCACCGAGGCATCCTTCGTGTGACCGACTATAAGGCTGTTCCATCCCGTCTTGTGGACAAGTTGTATCCACGACATATAAATCTGCGTCACCGTAGAACCGCCCCATTGGCGAGCCTTCAGCACTATCACACGGATGGGCGCACCGGCAAGGCGCATCTCCTCGAACACCGACACAAGCATACGTTGCGGAAGATTCAGCGAAAAAGGGATGTCATCGCCACCCTCCTTGTTCTTGATCCTTGCGAACACGAACGCCCAAAAGCAGAAGTCGTGCTTGCACCGGATGCGTATAAGCGTTTCCGCCAAGGCTTCCTTTCCTATTTCCGGTCTGCCCGACGCTCCGAGGAACTTCGCCAAAGAACCGCACCTAAGCACCGCTTTCACGAAAGGCTCCTCGAGCATCGCTTTCGGCACGTACTGCCTCGGTATGTCAAAGTCGGGAATCTCAATCCATTCACGTTCCAATATAGCACCTTCTCCGGTCAAAGGATTGAACGGAGCGAAAAGGACGGCATTCCTATTGTCATTCTCCTTCAGCAATCGTTCAATTTCTTCTTCCATTTAATCGGATTGATAAGCAGTCCGTACAACAGACCTGCGATGTAACAATATAGATGGATTATGCCGTTCACACTCGGTATGAGCATACCAAGGAGAATGAACGCTGCCATATATGAATGGTAGTAAACCTTGTGCTCCACCAGATAACTGAAGCGACCGAGCAGAACGAAGCATATTCCGGACAATCCTACAGTAGGCACGTCCCACATTATAGGAGTGAACGAAGCGCAGACAAACGCCACAACAATGTCGGACACCGCAATGTTGAAAGTGAACGCCACGGCAAGCAGACACCACACGTTCATAAGACAGTGGATAGCAGAGACGTGGAAGAAATGATAAAGGAATCTGTTGCGGAAAGCGCATCCGTCGAATATGGCGAAAGCCTCCACATCGTTCACGAGTAGAAGACAAATAACAGCGGCTGACACCGCAAGCACTATATTGCGAGCTGTCCGTTTCTCCATCTCTTCTTGATTTTATGGAGGATGACCTTTGCACTCTTTATTGTGAGATAGAACTTAGGCGCACCGCCCTCTATCACACGTATAACGGCATCCTCAAGTTTGATACCTTCGTGAGCCCGCTCAATCTCGGCCACACGCTTCTCTATCTCCTTGAACATTTCTCTGCGAGTGCCGCCCATCTGTGCCAAGTCATAGCCCTTGCGTATCTTGTGGATCATCACGACCGCACGTTCTATGGACACCCAGAAATGCGATGTCGGAGAATTTATGGTTGCAGTAAGAATGTCAGAAAGGTTGAACTCCCCTTTCTGAAGCGACAACTGTTCACGGAACGCACGCATAAGGTCTCTGTCCCTGTCGTCCTTGAAACACGCAATGCTACCTTTCTGTCTCATACCCTATCAAAATTAAAAATTACTCAGTTAATAAAAAAGACTGATAGCCAACACGATAGGAGTAACTTTGGGTAAGTAAGAATATAAACAAAGCAAATCAATATGGAAGACCCTAAGAATGAACAGGTTAAAAGCAAGCGAGACTCCTTTCTCGAACGTTTGAAGGGGAAATACCCCGACAAGCAATTCACTGACGATGAGGAGATTTACGGAGCCATCAACGATGATTACGACAATTACGACAACGAGTTGAAGCGGCTGAAGGATGACGAAAGCAAAATAATGGAGATGTTTTCGGCAGACCCACGCACGGCAACGTTGTTTCAGACGGCAGCCGCCAAAGGCGATGTCATCACAAAGTTCGTGTCGTTGTTCGGCCCGGAGATTGCCGATGCCTATGAAGACCCCGAGAAGATGGAGGAAATCTCCAAAGCGGGGCAGGAGTATCTTGACCGCATAGCGCAGAGCAGAGACCTTGAAGAGCAGTATAACAAGAACATTCAGAAGTCGGTGGAAGACATTGAACAACTGAAGAATGAGAAAGGCTATACCGACGAGCAGGTTGATGAAGGGATGAAGAAAATCTGCCAAATCGCCTATGATGCCATTGTAGGCAAGTTCTCCAAAGAAGCACTCGACTTCGCCTTTAAGGGATTGTCACACGATGAGGATGTAGAGACGGCGGCGCAGGAAGCGGAAGTAAGAGGACGCAACGCCAATATCGAGGAGAAGCTGAGAAAGCGCAGCAAGGGTGACGGAATCCCAGCCGCACCAAGCGGACGCGCAGGTTCAGCGCAGACCACACCGAAGCGCAGTCTTGGAGCCCTTGACTCCGCAAGTGAAGCCTCTTCCATTTGGGAGAGAGGCGGTTTTAAAAGAAACAAGACAAATCAATATTAACAAAATTAGAAAACAATGAAGAAAGAATTTTTGAAAAAGAACTTGTGGCGAATGCTTTTGGGTATTTTGGCAATGGTGTTCGGCGCAACGGACGCCGTCGTAATGGCGGCAGCGGCAGACCTTCCTGACGCAGGAAAGACCAATTCGGGCAATCCCGACAGCAACGACGGCATCGCGACCGAGACGCAAGGTCGTGATGACGGAGACCCGGAGATGTATACTAAAGACATCGACTCGAAGATTGTCAAGATTCGTCCGATGGCTACGCCTATCGACCAAATCAGCCGATACGGCAAGTTCTTGAAGACCGACTCAATGGTGGTCAAGTACTACTCTCTCGGCACACGACCCATCAAGACAACGTTGTCGGAGAATGTACTCAAGATGGAGAATGGTGCCACATCTATGACAATCAAGGTGTCAGACCCGACAATGTTCACACTCGACGACACAATCCGAGTAGTCGGAGCGAAGGCGGTTTCTCGCCCGGACGGAACGAAATACAACGATGAAGACCCGTTGGAGAAAGATGACCCAATGCGTCCCGACTTGATTCTGTGTGTGTGCGGCAGAGACCAGAACAACGGTTATCCAGTAGTGTATGCGGTCAACGGAGACTTGAACGACAAGAAAGAACCGATTCTCATTCCTGCGCTCAACAAGGACGAAGTGACACTCATCCGTATGGGCAAGGCTTGTGCGGAGCTTGACGTTCAGACAGGACGTTTCAACAACCTTCCTACAAGCGAGGAACAGTATTGTCAGAACTTTATGATTCAAGTGGAGCAGTCGACATTTGACAAGATTGCGTCAAAAGAGGTTGACTGGAACTTCTCCGACATCGAGGAGGACGGCATCTATGATATGCGCCTTGCACAGGAGAACACATATCTCTTCGGAGCGAAAGCACGTATCAAGCACATCACAAAGGACAATATGGACACTTGGTTCACAGGCGGTATTTGGTATATGGCAGGCAAGGACATCGAGGTCGGAACATACAATGAGACACGCAAATGTGTGGAAATCAGCGATGACAACCTTGTCGAGATTTCAAAGGACTTGTTTGTGGGCACGGGCATCGGCAACAAACGCAAGGTCATCCTCTGCGGCTCCGATATGCTTGAGGCATTCTCTAAAATCAAGTCGGAGAAATTCCGCTTGAAAGAGAACGTAGAATCTTGGAATCTTAAATTCAAGTCTTGGTCTACCGACTTCGGAGAACTTCTCGTCATCCATCACGAGCTGTTCGATATGAACGGAATGAGCGACTGCGGCTTTGCCCTTGACCCAGAGTATCTGACAAAGAAAACGCATATCTCTTGGCAGCGCAACGTGCTTGACTTGAAGAAAGCAGGCATCCGCAACACGGATGCAGTGGTAATCCAGGAAGTCGCTTGTCTGTATCTGCGTTATGCTAAGGCACACGCACGAATGAAACTTGCGGCAAAGGCAGGAGCGTAACTGAAACATAGTATTAACAGATAAAGGGGTGTCCAACCGATACCCCTTTTTAAAAATCATAACGATATGCAGAAAACATATAAGTCCAAGTCGTTTCTCAGCATCTCAGTGGCTGTGGGGAGAATGACTTGCCAAGACACGCAAGACAGCAACAAATCTGTGACAAAGGACGTTTTCAAACACATCACCTTTGAACCGGACACCACGGGCTATGCTTACTACAGCACCGCTGACGAGGCAGAGCAGAAGGCTATCGAGGCACACCCTTTATTCAACAAAATGTTTGTTGTTAAGGATGCTCCGGCACCTGCGGTGGCAAAGAAGACAGCCGCAACACCAGTGGAGAAGAAAGAGGTAGAGGTTACGAGTGCGGCTGACGCAAAGCAGTATCTTGTAGACACATTCGGCATCAGCAGAACGAAGATACAGTCGACGGCAGACATCAAGAAATACGCAGAACAGAACGGAGTAGTGTTTGTAGGCATCTGATATGCGGTACGACTTGAAACAGATAGAGAAGGATGTGCGCCTTGTCCTTGACAGGAACAAGGCAGCGGACAGCCTCCTTGACGAGGAGACCACCACGCTTACGCTCAACGACATCATTGACGGTAGGATAGAACTTGCCGCACGCACCGTGCTACTCAACGCTCCGCTGCATCTCATCGGAGAGGGGAAGGAATTGCCTGTGGACGTAAATTGGGAATCACAACCCGGCTATGGAATGGGATTCATTATGCTACCGTCCGACTATCTACGTCTTGTCACGTTTCAGATGACAGACTGGGAACGTCCGGTCACCGAACCGATAACAGAAGAAAACCCATTGTATGCAAGACAACGCAGCCGCTATCCGGGTGTCAGAGGATGTCCGCAGCGGCCTGTCGTTGCCATTGCTTCTTACCCTTCCGGTATGGCGTTGGAGTTTTTCTCCTGCCGAGGAGGAGAGAAAGTTGCGGTGCGGAGGGCAAGATATATTCCGATTCCGAGAATTGAAGTGGGAGAAGACAACTTGAAGGAAATTGAACTTCCACACAAATGTTATGACGGCATTGTCTTCACCACGGCAGCGATGGCATGCGCTGTACTGAAGGATGACTTGGCGGCAGTAATAAGTGAAACGGCAAATCAATTATTGAAATGACAACAGACGTACATAATTTAGGAAATTTCGCATCACTGGCAGCCGCTTGGGAGAGATACCCAAATGGGGCGATGGTCGGAGACTACATATTCATTGCCGGGGTGCGGTATGACTGGGACAAATATGAGAAACAATGGCTGACACCAGTGGCGGTAACGGATATGAACATATCAGTGTTCGATGTCTCCACCTATGACTTTGAAGCAAATGATTGGCGGCACGCCTTGCCTAATGGAGAATACACTGTTGTCTCCAATACACAAGCGGTCGGCAAGCTGTTGAAGTATGACGACGGCTTCGTGCTTGAAGGTTTTGTCACATTGACGGAAGCGGGGGCGGACAAAGTGTTCTCTCCTGTCGTTGATGGCGGCAAGCCAAAGGCGGACGCAAAAATATTGTCGGGCAACCAATCGTATCACAAGTATGTGTATGTGGATTCCAAAGGGGTGTACAATGTAAGCGACGCCACGGAGAGAGGTCAGATAGGCGACATTCAACACCATCTTGACGACATTCAACACCATCTTGACGACTTGCAACAATATGTGGACGACAATTTGAACTCGTTGGACAAGGCCGTTTCCGCTATAAAGAAGGATGTCGGCACGACGAAGGACGAGGCGGACAAGGAAGGCAGTCTGCACGCACAGATAAATTATTTGAAGCAGAACGGAGGAAGTTGTGACTGCGAAGAGATTCTTGAATACGACAAGGCTCTTGTGACGGCACTCACACCAGACTCCACATCAGAGGAGATAAGCCTCGCTTTCGTTCCCATAGGAGCGAAAGACAAGACAACACCTGTGCTTCCGAAGGTAAACGACCTGTTGGTGACCAATGGCAGTGTGAAGGAGATGGCTCAGTTTGTCAACGTCACCGACTATCTCACTCCAAAAGGCACACACCGATACACGCTGATTTACCAAGACGGCTCCATTCTTCACACCATACAGATGCTTGGCTTTACGAGTGTTCATTCCGTGGAGCAGAACGACCTTGCGGATTTTTCAGAAGTTGAATTGGTTCCAAAGACCATATAATCATTAAATTTATTTTTTTATGGCAGAAAAAAAACTACAAGTGGACAGCCCGGTGAAAGTAATCACATCGGACACCAAACCGACCATTGAGAACTTACCGAAAGGGAGCATCGCAGTCGGCAGAGTAAACAACCGTCTTGCCGCTGTTGCCGCTCTCGGTGATCCAAGCGAAGAGACAGAGGCGGAAATCCAAGACCTTTTGCAGTACGATACTGTGGAAGGAGAGAATGCAACAGTCACCGACTTGGGAGGCATCAAGGCTGGAACAAAAGCAAGTGATTTAAAAGGCAAACCCCTAAGTGAAGTACTTGACGCTTTGTTGTTCCCAGTTGTAGAACCAACGTTTGTGGCTCCGACAGCGACATTGACTCTTGATTCTTCAGTGGCAAGGACACAAGAGGTTGGGGCGGTGGCACCGACAGCGGACAAATTTACACACTCTTTTAACAAGGGTTCTATCAACATTGCCGGCAAAAAGGTGAATGATAGAGCAGGTGAGGAAACAGCATTCGCATTGTCTTGCAACCAAGGCTCAATCCCTACTAAGTTTGACTCAGCAAAAGCATACGCATATAAGGGGCGCGTTAGTTATGCAGAAGGCTCGCAACCTAAAGACTCAAAAGGCAACAATGTTGGAAGTCCTCTTGCAGCAGGAGCGGTGGCAACCACAGAGGTTGTAGTGAACGCAGTATACCCTTACTTCGCAAACACGAAAAGTGCGGCAGAATTGACAAAGCAACCATTGACCACCATCAACTACATCGAGGTTTCTTGCGTAAGCGAAAATTCTCAAAACCGACACGCTTTCGCTTTGCCTGCGACATACAATGTGACCAAGATTGAGTACTTCGACACAGTCGCAAACAAATACAATCCGATGGCAGTGTCCGATTTCACAGGGGTGGTATACTCCCAGACCGTACAGGGCAATTCAGTGCAGTACAAGAAATACTCTCGCAACACGCAGGGTTTGTCTGCTGCAACAAAGTTCAAAATCACATTCACTAAAGCATAGGAGGTATAAATTATGGCAAGAATAAAAGGACAAGCGAATTATGCCTCTAACTTTGAGGTGTTGAAACAAGCACCGCTTGATTCGAGAACGGTAGTATCGGACGCAGGCGACTTGACGAAAATTGCAACGTGGCAGGACGCAGACGGCAATGTTTGGTTGTATGACGGTTTGATTGTCACCGTACCGAACACAAACAATCCGTCTGCTCCAGAAGTGTATGTTCTTAAAGACAAGGACAACTATGGACGCCGTGACGCTTGGTTGAAGCTCGGTGCGGACAATGCGTCAGCTGTGGCTGCCATTCAAGAGACATTGAAGAAAAAAGCTAACCTTGTTAACGGCAAGGTATCGGCAAACGAACTTCCTATTGCAACTTCATTAGGAAATCCTAATAATGGTACAATTCCATCAACATTTGCAGTTAACGAGGCTATTAACAATAAGATTGTAGGTCTGCTTAATTGGCGAGGGGTTAAGGATACTACTAATGAAATCAAGGCTATTGCACCTGCTAAAAAAGGTGATGTATGGCATTCAAACGAAGATGGTTCAGAGTGGGTATGCACTGAAGATATATCTACAGTCAATGATTCTGCGTGGACTGAACTCGGCACTCCTATTGATTTGAGTGGATACTATACCAAAACGGATGTTGACAAGAAGGTCAAACCTCTTGCCGACAGCATAGGCACTGATAGCGATGCCGCTTCTGCTAATGGCTCTGTATATGCACGTATAGCCAAAAACAAAGCTGATATTGCAACTAAAGCAAACCAAAGCGATATTCCGACCGCTGTGCAACTCGTTGTGAAAACTATTTAAATATTTAACCATCGGGGATGGAATCTCCATCCCCTTTATATTTATAACTATGGCAGAAGTAACGATTAAACTTGATAGTCCAATAATAACAACCGATAAATCAATATCGGAGATAACAACTGATGGTCTGGCTAATACTGGCGAGATTGCATTGGCAAGTGATGGTATTGTGGGTAATGTAAATGGAAAATTGCGTAAATATCCGAATCCTATAAAGACATTCTATGTTGAAAAGTTTGTCGCAACTGGTGCGGCAAAATGGGGATTTGAACCGAAAGATGTTAAAACTAACGATGTTGTAATAATAAAAACCGCAACAGAGAGCCTAATGTTTACCGTTGCGGAGGCGACTAATACAAAAGCCACATTGTGTGCATTCACCAAAAAAGGTGGAACGAGAATAGTATTTGGTCAAAAAATTGGAGGGACGATTATAGGAACAGATAAGGAACGTGTCGCTGATGAGTATACAGGCATAACATATGAATATTCTCTTTCAGAAGATTTATCACTGACAGACGTAAATCCATTTACAAAAGGTCAAGACGCTCTAAAATGTGTCCCATCGTATTACACGCAGACTGCCGGGGGCAAGTCTTATCTTAAATTGAGCTATAACAAAGAATACCTATTGCCAATTGGTGCAAGTTATAAAAATTATAATTGTGTGTTTTATTTTATTGTAAACCACAAAGGACAACAGAAGTTGGTTGCGCTCAATACTTCTGCCCCTAATCTTTTTGAGCCTATAACCACGTCTTTGTCTTTTGTAGACTTGGTAAGAATTGAGGCGTTAGATAACGGAGATGCATCTGCATCATTTGTGGCAGGTCGTAACCTTAAAG
>ERZ791794.604-NODE-604-length-23977-cov-4.052713_pt1 | contig 23977 bp, 32 predicted proteins | sample MGYA00510312_ERZ791794 | MGnify/ENA primary metagenome ERZ791794 (study PRJEB30046, sample SAMN00791977) | human gut metagenome | study: EMG produced TPA metagenomics assembly of the A metagenome-wide association study of gut microbiota in type 2... | reverse complement strand
CCTAATTATATATATATCATTTCTGTTGATAAAATATAGCTTTACCTCTAATTGTTTGTAAAATTTTATAAAGATTATATCCAGGACAAGCAGTTGCCATTAAATCTCTATGTCCTACTACATGTGTAGTATCAATTGGTAATCCATAATCTGTACAAATATTAGCAAGAAGCATAGCTAAACTTTCAATTTGTTTTGATGTTGGCTCTCCAATTTCAAAATTTCCACATACATGAATACCAATTGTATGAGAATTTTCACCATAGGCATGTGCTCCTATTGTCCAATGTGGTCGACCAATTTCTATTGTTCCATTTTTACGAATTACATAATGATAACCTATACAGGTCCAACCTTGAGCTTGATGACTAGCATTAATTTCTTTAGCAGATAAATCATCATCTGTTGGATTTCCTGTATGATGAATAACAATCATATCCGTTTTATTTCTATTTTCTAGTTCTGAATAATTATATTGTAGCCCTAAATCTTTTAAGTAAACTCTTTCCATTAAAATATACTCCTTTTAATTTGAATACGTTATTTTTTTGCTTTTATTTCTGTGAATTGAGCCAAAGTATCTTTTAGTTTTTTTGGAACTGGTAAGCCACAATTGCTAGCATTTTCTAAAATACTTAAGCCTTCATTTCCAATAAAAAAGAGCAAGACAACATTTTTTATCAATGTGTCCTGCCCAATTAATACATCCATCTGATGTGCTAATATTACCAAGCAAAGAATAACCATTTTCTTGATAATACCTTTGAAACCTTTCCTACTATCTAAGTAAACATTAGACATTATATATGCAGCACTTAGACCTGTAATATAATCAATAATCATAAAAATTAACAATATTTCTATCTGATTGTTCCATTGCCCTATAAAGTGCTGCAATAAAACTCCCACAAAGGCAACACCTCCTCCAACATACGTTTCTAATTTAGTAGGAATTAACGAACTAACAAAATTTATAATTTGCTCATACATAAGCTTCTCCTTTAAACTCCTAATAAAAGGAGTGATTTATTTGAATAATAAAAGATTAAAATTACCTAATGGCTTTGGTAGTATTACCAAAAAAAGTGGTCGACGCCGTAAACCTTTTGAAATCCGTAAATGGATAGATGGAAAACAAAAAGTAATAGGCTATGAGGTTACTTATGAATCTGCACTTGCTTTTCTTTGCGAATACAATAAAAATCCACTATTATTTAGTCCTAGTGAAATTACTTTTGATGAACTATTCTGCTTAGTAAAAGCTTATTTATATCCACGTATTAAAGAACGTACACAATCTAGCTATAACTGTGCTTATAAACATCTAAATCGTTTATACGATAAACAGTTTGCTAAAATTCGTATTGGTGATTTACAATCTGCAATACGTGATATTCATGACAGTGGTGTTGGATATAGCACACAAAAGAAAGCTAGACAGGTTCTTCATCACATGTATAGCTATGCCGTAAAATACGAAATAATTCCACCAGAAAAAGATATTAGTCGATATGTTGATATAGACAAAGATAAAAAAGTTTATAAAAAAACAATCTTTAATACTAGACAAATTTATAAACTTTTTAGAGCATTTAATAACAGATATGCCAAAATGATATTAATGCACATGATGTTAGGTACTCGTCCTAGTGAATTTTTAGCAATAGAAAAAACTGATGTAAAGCTTAGACAACGTTACCTAATAATAAGAGAAAGTAAGACAGAAGCTGGCAGAAATAGAATTATTCCATTGCATAAACAAACATTACCTTTTTGGATAGAATTTTTAGCAGAAAACAATAAATATATTGCTACAGATAATAACGGCATACATCTCAATTATAGCCGTTTTCGTACTCGCTTCGATAAAACCCTTATAGAGTTAAAAATAAAGCGCCATACACCACATGAATGCAGACACACACTTGCGAGCTTATTAAATAACGCAGACGCTAATCCAACCGCAATAAAAAGAATACTAGGACACGCCAGCAGTAATATAACAGAAAAACACTATACACATAAGGACCTGCACCAACTAAAAAAAGCAATGGATTTAATAGTGTTTAAATATTAAAATTTGGCACTAATACGGCGTTAATATTAATCTATATAAATTGCTATGTTCCTTTATTTTCTAAGGTGGAACACGGCACAAATACGGTAATATAATTTTTTGCATAATAAAAGCACCCTCTAAGCCTTATTTTTACTAGCTTCTTGGGTGCTTTTTGCTTTTTCTGCTAACTCTTTCTTTTCTGTTTCTATAAGTTCTTTTCGTTTGTAATCTGGACACTTTGAATTAGTACAAAAGCCTTCTGTATCAAGTTTTCTTCCGCAAAATGTACAAAATTTAAGCATTTGTCAATTCCTCCAATTTTTTTGCATATTCATCTAATATATTTTGTCGTTCCTGCTGTAGTTCAGTAACATACTCAGTATCGCCGTTATTTTTTGCAATCTGAATTGCTTCATCAATCGCTTTAACGTTGGCTTCATACTCCGATTTAAGCACATTTGCTCTCTCCTCTAATGTAATTACCCTAGCAGGCGCAGAAATCGGCTTACCGGTCTCGCTGTCGCGAATATATCCAGTGCCGTTGTCGCCGTCACCCATATTGCCGGTGTAATAGTTCCAATCTTCATCGGATATTTCAATATAGCCTTCGGATTTCAACTTTTCTTCGCCGCCCCAGTCGTTAGCTAATGCCTGCGGAACGGCGGAAATCTTTTGGCCCTCTTCATCAAATTTCATTAAATACATAAAATCAGCCTTTCTTCTATAAATCTTCATTTTTTACATCAGATATATTTATAATCTCATTTTTTCAACTCCTTTAAACAATGGGGAAGTTATCCACAAAATGGTGGCAATATAACATATCCTATTGCTTTTAAAGCTAAAGTTTTTTCTATCACAAGCACATCTGCATTGGACCACAGTAGTACAAACTTGAGTAATTTAACATATTGGCATACGACAGATACTAATTACGGGACTCCGGGCAAAGTAAATGGTTGGTATATTGCTATAGGGGAATTAAACTCCAACTGCAAAATAAACAGCCCCTGTTGCAGTCAAATCAAACCCGGATTTATAAACCATCTGAGAGGCAGAAATAGATTGTATAACGTCTCCGCCTGTTCCACCTGTCCATGTATCTTCAGTAGCATTGTAATTTTTAGCTAAACCAGCAAAACAATTATTCGAAAACGATATCGGAAAATTGATAGTATAAGTAATATCTCCAGAATGGTTTTGTTTAATTAATCCCCATTGTTGAGGTTGAACAATGGGGAAGTGCCAATGGAACAGATGGTTCTAACCCTCCGTGGTATAACTTCCCTATTTCTTTTCCTGATATATGTTATCAAGTAGTTACAAACCGCAAAGATAATGGTTGGGGAGCGGTAGATGGAAACTCAGCTGGAGCTTGTGATTGGAATAAAACTCAAGTTAGAATATATTCCAATGATGGCACTGTTCCAGTAAATTATATTGCAATAGGTAAATAAAATAATATTTTATATTAAATACCTAACGCTAACCATAAACCATCATTATTAGTACCACAAAGAATTTGGAAACTTTTTACACTTAAACTATATACTCTATCTGAACCTTGTCCACCTCCAATAGGAGTTACTATACAACAAAAAGCTTGCTTGGTAAAAGCTATAGGAAAAGTTACAAACTGAGTATCATGTCCTTTTCCCCATTGTAGAATTAGACCATTGCTAAATTTAACCCAGCCGTTTTGTGTTAAACTGCCTTCAACAATGCCACCGAGTGTACCGTCGGTTTTGAATTGATTAATGAGGTTTCGGACAAATTCAGTTGTAGCTATTTTTGTACTATTATCAGAAGTTCCTTGTGTAGGAGCTGTAGGACTTCCTGTTAATGCAGGACTTGCTTTTGGTGCTAACGTAGATAAATCAATATTACAAGCTGTTGCTGTTCCAGCATTAAGATATATAGGTTTACTAGCACTTCCTACTGTAGAAGTTCCTAATTTACTAGCAGTTGTAGCATTTGCTACAGAGCTTACAGTTTTCCACGTTCCATCTCCAGCTAAAAAATGGCTTGCATTGCCATCTCTCTTTGGAGCTAAACCGTTTGCACTAGTAGATACGACAGCGGTACTTGCTTTGCCATTCCATGTATTTTTTTCAGTATCAGATACAAAACGATGTGTAGCATCTTGAGCAATCATACTTGCAGGATGTGAGCTTGGATGTACATAGTTATTGGCTCCCATTGCAATACCATCTAATTTTTTCTTTAGTTCTGGGGTCATGTAACCTTTCAAACTATCTGTAACCTCTCGCCAATCTTGAGCATTTACTACGTTTTGCAATGTATCAAGCCATTGCTTTAATAATTTATCATTAGATAAAATTACACTAAAAATCAAATTCATTGTAGAATAAAGCACTGGGTCCTTTGAAATAAGTTGTGGAATTTCTAAAAAGAAATCATTACTACTAGGTATTGATTCATCTGGTCTTTTAAACCCATTTATCTCACTTGGCATTAATAACCCAAATTCTTTTTTTAATTCTTCACTATTCATCTAACCACCTCAAAACTCTACAGTCCATTTAAATATTGCTCCACTTTCTGCATCTACACCTTTACTTGTTAAGAGTCGCATTTTAGCAGCAGTTTGTTCTTCTTCATCTATCAAAGCTACTTCATTTATTGCACCAGTATACTCACCAGCTTCAATTTCTGCTTCAAAACAAACAGAAGTTTCAACAGGATAAGTAACTTCTTTAATATTTTTAGTTAAAACAACATTATTAAGTGAACCATTGTCTGTTGGTGGTGCAGGGTTGCCTTGTTCGTCGACCTCTCCTGCTGTACCAAACGCCATTTTTACTATTTTTGCAATAGTACCTGTCGTCCCGATTGCCTGTGCAAATGCCGCTCTATAATCGGTTGTAGTCTTCTTATTGGATTGTAAAAAAGTATCCTGATTAAATTCTGCCAGCGGTGCCGGTTCTCCATTTATACTCAAACTCTGCTTCGGATTAATATTTTGTGTATTGCTCATAATCTTTCAAACGTTCCCTTCCTAATGTTTCCATTTTTATCTGTGCTGTAATAGGTGCACAGGTTTTCCATCTGTGCATTTTGCAGGGAATAGTCTCCCTCCCATGCGTGGCTGCCGTCCCAACAAAAAGAGCCGTCCCATAGGTTTTTTACGTTCCCTGTGGTTCGGCTCTGCATAGCATTAATTTTACCTGTATTTAATGCCCTGTGTTCAATGTTTTGTTTTAAGTCTATATCTACATAATAAATACTGCCTGCTTTATGGCTTGTTAAAAGTCTGTGCTTAGATGTTATTTTATACGTTATATCTGCGCTTTGCCCTGTATTAAAAATATATGCAGAATTAACTTTAGTTAAAATCTGCGCAATATGAGACTGTCTTTCTTTGTATTTAGCATCCGGTTTTATACCGGACCAGTCAATACTGCCGTCCCAGCACCAGACACCGTCCCAATAAGTCTTTTCTGCCGTGCCTAAATTCCAAAAATTATGGTTGGCGTTTACATATTGGGTAATACTTGCCTTATGGCTTGTTAAAATTTTACTCAATATATAAAAAACAATTTTAAATCCTAAATGTGCCGGTTTATATAGTTCTATAGCCGCTCTTAAATCCCCTAAAGATATAAGCCCGTCTATATTAAAAAACACTTCAAACCAGTATTCCGAATTGTGTTCTATTATCTGCGCTGATTTATCCGAAATAAATTTATTTGCTAAATCGGTCATGAATTTAATTGTAGATACATCATGCGCATTTAATAAAATTTTTATGCGTGTACGGCGCGTCTGATAATTGTCATTTAATTTTGGGATAATATTTAAAAATTCCTCGAAATAATCAAGTCCCCAGGTTGCCGTATCTATAAATAACTGGTCCAATAAATCATTTAATATCAAGCGTATGTCTTCATGCTCTCGACTTTCTGCTGTGTTTACAGTATAAAATTTGTAATCTTTTTGTAGTTTATACGGTAAATATCGTAATATATCTATTTTACTTTTCCGAAGCCAGATATAATCACTCAATTAAATTCACCTGCCCTACAGTCGGAAGCTGTTCATCAGTAAGCACGATATTTTCTGTCTGATTATTCAGCGTCAAATCGCTATAATCTTGTACGCCTGTCGCCGCTTTTTCCAATATAACTTTGCCGACCTGTGCATAAGATACGTATTCACTTTTAAATGCAGTTGTTTTAAAAAAATCGTTTACAGCATTTTTAATGCCGTCGATATTGCCACTACCTTTCGTTACTTTTAAACTTATATCTATATTCAACGGTTTCGGGCTGACCACAGTTACGGTCGCACCTATCGGTCTTTGCTCATCAATGTAGTTTTGTACTTTCGCAATCAAATCTTCACTTGCTATTTCATTTTCAGCATCCGTTATTATTACCTTTACGGTGCCGTTACCGTTCCAAAGTGGCAAGACTTTAACTCCGCCTACGCCGTCAACATTTGTTGCCCATATAATGTAATGGTTTTTATTTCCACTTGTTGCCGGTTGTCTAACTTTAAATAACAGACGTTCCAAAAGTTCGGCATCCGTTTCCTCATCGAATCCGTCATATGCCGCCGCTTTATTTGTTACAGCAGATACTCCGTAAATACTCACAGGAATTTTTGTTATCGTTCCGGCATCTACATTGCACGAGGTGCCGACATCCTGCGACTGCGCTCTTATATTGGTTGTTTCTTCCTGCCCGATTTGCCCTCTTTCCACGGTCAGAAAATTTTTGCCGTCATTGGTGCTGAATAAAGAGCCTTCCTGTACAACAGTTCCCGCCTGCCCCGTTACGGTTAAAATAACACTGGAATTTGTCGCTTTTTGCCGGATAATGCCATGTTCTTCCGCCTTTTTTGTTAGCCAGTCACCCCAGCTTGTCTGCGGAAATGATGCTTCAATTATCAGTGCCATTTCAGCATATGCTTTTTCAAATTCTTTGGCATTAGCAGACAGCGTATCCCATGCAAAACCGCCTTCGACAAGATTTACTTTGTCGCCTGCTGTTTCGGTGTAATACTGCTTCAACCTTTCCAGTATATTTTTTCTTGTTTCCATTTCAAACATACATAAATCACACCTCGATTTTTTGTGTGGATTTACCATATACAGTGATAAGCTCTAGATTTAAAATTATCTTTTTATTTACTTGTTCGACAGATATATTATTAACCGCTAAAATGTACGGATTTACAAGCAATGTTTCTTTAACAGCATTATATAATTCATTAGCATTTATCTCATCATTAGCAGCTACCTTTCCTACAAATCTTTCTAAATCTAAACCATAATCATCATAATATGCACCATATCGAAATCGTTCCGTCTGCAATACTTTATATACCCATACTTTTATTGCTTCATTTCGTGTAACTATTTTCATAGAACCATCATCATTATAAATAAAAGAATTTCTATTAAAATCCCATGCATATTCTTTAAATTCTTTTTGCGTATTGTACTGTTCAGTATTTACGGTATTTCCTATCATAAAAGGATTAGTCATATCAATTACCGTCCAATCTTTTGCCTTTACTTAATATCCAAAACTGTTTCACTGTTTTATTATCATCTCCCATAATCGGTATCATTAAAACTTTATCGCCAATTTGCCATGTATCAGTATAAATAATAGAAGCTGTATAATCGTTATCGATATCGTGGTTATGACTTTCATAAGCAGCATCACCGCCACCACCACCACGATTTTGGGTAGCAGAAATTATATGTCCTTGTATCTGCCTTGTATGCCCCTGCAACCAGTAATCATCTATATAAAACCACTTTTTATCAAGTAGCATACCATTCCATTGCACTTTTATTTCTGGTGGTGGACTTACAATAGTGCCAATTTGTACAGTGGATTGTAGTCCCGCCTTACCACCAACATTACGAAAAAGCATTAACATTGCTTTATACGGGTCCTCCGTTTTTTTCATTCAATCACCCTTTGCTTGCTTTTATAATCTTTGTTGGTGTCATATCAAGGCTGTTATAATCTCTACCATGTACCACAACGTTTTTACTGCTACTATTGCCGTAATATCCGCCATTACCATCATAAATTACTACATGGTCATCATTACCATAAACAATAACATCGCCCTTTTCTAAATTACCTATAGAAAAATCTTCCAAAAGTCCGGCACTTTCTGCATTTGCCACCATAGAAGGCACACCAACAATACCGTTATTACACTGCTCTGCTAAAAATGGACTGTAATAGCTACCCATTTTACCAACAGCCTCAGCACAACCATTTCTACCATTATTCATGGTAGTACCTCCCCAAGCGTCAAAACCTGTGGCAAGTCCTTTATCTACTTTTAAACTTCCATTACCGCCACCAGTAGTTTTTTTACGTTTACTACTTTTAAATACTGGTGTTGCGATATCTTGCTGTTCAATTTCTGGTATTTGGGGATTATCTGGCATATATTCCAAAGTTAAATCCATTGTATGCACATTACCACTAAAATTATGCGTATCGCTCTTGATAAAAAATTTTCCTTTAAGCTGTTCTTCCTGAACTTCAATCGTATATCCGGTAATACACTGGATATTGCCGATTGCTCTAATCGAACTTTCGTCCTGCAACCGTTTAAGTCTTGCCTTTGCCATTTTCACATTATCGACCGTTTCGCCCTCTTTCGGTGGTTGCATTCTGTAAATATCCTGTATCATGCCGTAATGTGTAACGTCATCGTTATTCGTAAAAACTTGGCAGATATTGCCGTTATCATTAACCGATTTTATTCGATTTACCATGCTTTCAATACTTTCGGAGTGTTCCGAGTTATCAATATCAGTTAAATCTGTAGCTATATAATCTTCTATCAATTCGCCTTTTTTTATAACTGTTACATCACCGTTTAAACAAATTACCGTATAATCTTCGCCATTCGGATTATTTGTTGTATCAGCTTTGGTATACTCAAACAACATACGGAAAACTTCTGTACAGCTTTTGCCGTCTGCGATGAAACTGACCACGGTATTAATCTGCGGCATATCCACCGCCGTACTTATGCCGATTTCGGCGCATACTTGTTTTATAGCATCCGTTACGGTTATACCATCAAATAGCATTTGCACTTTCGATTTTGCCAAATAAACCATATCATCATAACATGTAAAAGAAAATGTGAAGGTATTGGAATTTCTTTTTCGGTAAAATATTCTGCCTTCAAAAATTTCAATCGGTTCTGATTCGTCCGTTTCGGCATAAGACAAATAGACAAACCCGCCCACTTTTAAATCCAGGGCGGTAAATGCGCTGTCTTTATCTACGGTATTATAAACAATTTCAAACTCAAGTTTTCGTGCCGCCTGCTCGCTGTCGCCGCTCCACGTCCATTTTGTTACAAAATTTGTAATGTCAAAATCGCTTAACGGTTCAGTATACGGCTCGTTGTTATTTTTCTTCTGTTGTAATTCCTGCTGTTCTTTCTGTGTAAGCGGCGGGTCCGTATATTTACATATAAGCATACTATCACCCTAGAAATTTATAATCGTATCATCGCTGATTTTAACGGACTGCTTCGTTGCATAGAGTACGGAACCAACATTTAAATTTTTCGTTTTCGCCAGCGTTTTAAATACGGATAACTGTTTTGCGTCCTGTTCATCTATCGGGAAAAACTGTCCCACGCTCTGCGCCGCCACGTCCATTAAATCCATACCTGGATACCAATTTATTACTTTTTCTTTCTGCTCCTCCGCCGTTCGGCTGGCAAGCCCTGTTGTATCGTTAAGCTTATTCGAGTTTGGCAGTATGTAACGATACTCACGCAAAGATATGGAGAAATATACATCGCTCGTGCCGTCTTTTTCACTATAGTCAAAACTGTCGATACTTACGTTCAGATTTATATTCGTGCCGGATATCGTAAGTTTGCACGGCTGTCCTTTTTGTGCAAAAGAATTTATTTTTTCAACGTAACTGTACGGGCTGTCTGGTGCACCGTTCACAATACCACTATATGCTTGTGCCGGAAAAAAGCTGGAGAATTTCACTGTAGTTAATCCGCGTTTTCCCAGCATATTAATATCACCTAAAGAATTTACATTTACCGTGCTGTTATTATAGGCGTTACCGACCTCGAAAGAAGGCGGCAGCACGGGAAAAGTTACGCTTTCCCCTGCACAGCTCAAAACCAATTTACAGCCCGTATTCAGCCCGCTTCCCGAACCGATAAGACTGTCCACCGCCTGATTTAGAAAAGATAAAATCGAAGCCATTATACCGCCCCCTCATTCATATTAATACTTCTTTTCTGCATTTGATAATAAATCCTCTGCATTAATTTATCCGCCAACTCGTCCATGTCGGCATCATTTTTCATATTTGCACCATAAATATTAATACTGAAATTAAAATTATTACTGTTACTTTGATTGTCTTGTCGTCCCTGTGCATACGCTGTCTGAATAGATTTATCATGCGGAATGACACGTGTTCCACTTGGTAAATCCACGATTTCCGCACCTTTATCATGAATAATTGCAGGACCACCAGCAAAATTTTCAACGCCATTTGCGAATAGTGGAATATTTAATCCTTCAAAAGTTTTGCCACCTATACCTGGTACAATATCTGGCACAGTAAACTTAATAGAATTTATACTTTTAATAATACCGTTTATGGTTTCTTTTACGCCACCTAATATTCCATCTGCAATACCTTTAATAGTAGAAAATACACTGTCAAAGATTTTAACAATTCCTTGCCATGCCATTTCCCAATTTCCCGTAAAAACACCAGTAAGAAATGTAATAACGCCTTCTAGCACACCGAGAAAACCGGTTATAATCGCCGCCACTACATTAATAGCTGCTACCACTGTACCGACTAATACATTAGCCGCAACAATAAAAGCTCCTACCAATGCGCCGCCGAAAAAACTTGCTACAATCTTCAACACTGAAATTAACGGTTCAAAGGCTCCCTGTCCGTTTATTGCCATAGTAAAAATATTATCTAAAGCTACAAGTGCCGGGTTAATAGCAATTTTTAATTTCGGTATAACGTTCATCAAGCTGTCCCATGCCGGTTTTATTTTATTCCATGCGCTGATTAAAGCCGTTTCAATACGTTTCCATAAACTTATAAAATACGGACCAACCATATCCCAATTTTTATAAATAAGGTACGCCGCTCCTGCTATAGCAATTAAGGCAATTCCTAAAGGGCTTAATGCAAAAGCAAAACTTGCTTTAACTAAACCGAAAATACTTTTTGTTGCTCTTCCTATACCACCCGCAAAACTTTCCATTGCTCTACTCATGTAAAAAGTTCTGTACATTCTTGATAAAGACTCTGTTGCTAAAATCGCTGAGGTTCTAAATTTCTGTAATCGCGTTATTGCCGTAGTTTTTATAGAAGAAATAGGATTTTTAGGCATTACATTTACTATTGCTGTGGTAATATCGACCCATTTTAAAGCACGTATTCTGTCAAATTCCTTTTTAAAGTTTATATATAATTGCGGTTTATTATTTTTTAAACTATCTATTGTTTGTTTAATCTGTGCAGAAATACCTGTGAATAGAGATTGTTTACTGCCATCTTGAGCTGTTTTTAATAGAGTAATTTCCTTATTTAAATTTTTATAAGCATTAACCGTATTTAAAACAGCAAATTGTAAAGCCTTGTTTCGAATACTTCCGCCTTTAGCCGCCAAACCGATATCTCCATAAAGTTTTACAATACCGCCACCAATACTTATAACTTTACCTGTTGCCAGCATAAAGCCCGTAAATGCCACCGTACCCATTAAGATATCGCCTATTAATAACTTTGTTTCCGGGGATATGGTATTTATCATATCGGCAAAACCACCGATAGCGTCCGTCATTGCCTTAATTTGCGGTGTCAGTACACTACCAAAATTAATAGCAAGACTTTCAAGACTCCCTAGCATACCATCAATACTATTTTTAAGTGTACCTTTCATTACTTCAAATTGAGCCTGTGAAGAACCAGTTGCATTATCCATTGCATCTTGCATTGCTTGATAATCTTGGGGTGCTGTTTTTATTAATGCTAATAAACCACTATAAGCTTCCTGACCTGCTAAAGCTTGAGCAATAGCTACTTGTTCAGTATCAGACATACCAATCATTTTTGTTCGCAATTGCTCAATTATTGGCTGTATTCCTAAAAAATTTCCTTGAGTATCTTTTACTTGTAATCCTAATCGCTCAATAGCTTCTGCTGCTGATTTAGGTGGACTAGATAACCTTGTAAAAATAGAACGAAGTGATGTTCCAATAGTACTTGCTTCAATACCATTATTTTTCATTATAGCCATTGCTGTAGATAATTGTTCAATCGAAATATTGAGTGTTGCAGCAGGAGCACCAGCATACTGCATAGCCACACCAAAGTCTGTCATACTAAGACTAGATTTATTTGCAGCCATCTGTACTACATCTGCTACTCGCATAGCATTACTAGCAATATCACCTTGTTTTAGATTCCAAATATTAAGAGCATTACTTACAACATCGGAAGTCGTAGCTAAATCCTCACCACTAGCTACTGCTGCTGTAATAACAGATGGCATAACACCAACAACTTGATTAGCGTCATAACCTGCCGCTGCTAATCTATCCATACCTTCTGCTGCTTGCGTGGCACTTATTGGAAAATTTGCGCCAAACTGACTTGCCTTCTGGCGCATCATTTCCATTTCTTCTGCTGTTGCTCCAGCTTTTGCCGCTGCTCCAGTTATAATGCTATCAAAATCAATAAAAGCACGACCTCCTGCTGCACCGATTGCTGTAATTCCAGCTGCAATTGGTAACATACTTTCACCAACATTACTAAAACCATTACCAATTTGTCGAATCTGATTACCTAATCGCTGGTGCATTCTAGCTGTGCGTTCCATTTCCATTTGTACATTACGAAGAGGTTTTGTTACTTGATCCATAAAAAGCAAAGTAAAATCAATAACATCACTAGCCATCTAAACCCCTCCTTAATTTTTCTGCATTTGCTTAATATCTTCTGTTTCCTGCAAGAAAAAAGCTCTCATCACAGTTTTTTCGCCATTACCCATATTATAAAAATCTGACGGTTTTATATGATGCTTTGCATAAAGCCAATATAGCATAGCTACCTCACCGTCAGATTTTATCAGTTTTTTACTTCTTCAATATCCTTTTTATTTTTTTGGTTATCATAACCAGATAACTTGCCTATTTCATTGGAAATATCGGCAATCTCTCCCGCCAAGAACAATTTATTAAACAAATCCATAGGCGTAAAAGCATTAAAATGCTTTAATAAATTTTCATCTGCAAAATTTGGTGTTTTTATCCCATCACAAAGAGTAAGCATTTGCATTTTATATAAATTTACATTAGTATTTTTTGTTTTACTATCTACATCAACGGAAATACTCTGAATTTCTGTATATCTTTTAGCAGGAATTGGCTTTATTTCGATTTCAAATTTTTTATCTAAAACTTTACTAAGACGTTTAATTTCGATTCTTTTTGTTTCTTCTTTTAAAATTTTGCTTACATCAGTATTTAACAATACATCAACTAAATTCATCTTTCTTATCTCCTTTAAAAATAAAATAATTGCAATTATGTCAAGCGTCAGCAGTAACAGGCACTTCAAAATCTGTAAAAGTAAAATCATAGTCATCTTCTGTTAATTTTTTAGCTTCCCAATCCATAAGCGTAAGTTTATCGAATGTCGCGTCGCGGATAATTACTTCTTCACGTCCCACAGCGTCAGGGTCATCAAGTTTGGCTCTAATTGTAACAACCGTCTGACGTCCCTTACGAATATTATCTGCCATAAGATTAATAAAATAAGAAGACACATGATTCATTTTTACATTTCCAGTACCTTCACATCCTACAACTTTATACTGTTTAAACATGGTTTTTACTTGATTAACTTCTTCTTTTATGAGTTTAATTTCTGCTTTAAACCCTGTTACTTCTGCCATGTATTTACCTTCAATCCAGATTTCACCCTGCGTCCCACTCATAACACGTTGGGCTTCAAATTTATCCATAAAAGTAAGCTCCTTTCTTAAATATCAAATGGCAATTCTATATCTTCCATAGCGTCGATAATCTTAATTTTACCTTTTAAAAATACTTTCTTTTTAGTATCAAGCAAATTAATTTCATCATTGCTCATATCTGCAAGCTCATCTTTGGTATATAAACCATTTTGGAGCTGATAATTTTTAATTGCTTCTGTATCAAGCTCTACTGTAGAATAATTAGCTTGTAAAAGACCTTCTTTTTCAAGTTCTTTAAGATATCCAGTTATTGCCATGATAAGCAGGCATTTATTATCATAGCTATTAGAATATTTACCTATATAGCTATCTTGCGCTGTAGTACGTACATCATCATAAATCATATCCATAATGTCTACGATTTTAATAGTTTGATAGCCTTCTTGTTTTCCTTCTATCGTAGTAACAAGACTGTTCATCGCACGACTCATTTTATATTTTGTACCGTCATACCAGATAAAAAATTCACCATTATTTACCTTTTCATCATTTTCGTCAAGGTCATATTTATCACAGTCAATAACTTCACTAAGTGGTGCATATGTCGCACTTATAGTCATCGGTGTTCCAGCGATTAATCCTGCAATGCGTGCTGTATATTCTGCTGGTGTATACGTCTTTGTTGCTGTCTTGATAGTTTTATTACTAAAATTAATAATCCCTTCATAGTCGCCATCATATCCAGGAAGTACAGCTTTTACTTTTTTATATTTATTTTCCCTATTGGTCTTAATCCATGTACCGACAGTTTCAAGCTGTTCTTCTTCAATAGTAGGTATTGCCAGATAATCCCAGCGTTCTGTGGCAATTTTCTTTAAAGATTCCTGCCATTTATCCGCTCCTGTTTTACCTTTAGCTTGTAAATAAACTTTAACTCGGTACGGTGCGGTTACATATCCAAGCAAGCACTTAGTAATATAATCCTTATTATTCTCACTAAGTTCGCTAGGAATATCATCTATCGTATAAATAACAAATGGATTTTCAATAACTTCCTGTTTTTCTATATTTCCTGTTATTGCCTGCCCTGTAATAGCCTTACCACAAATAGCACTTGTATTTACAGTTAATTTATCAATAACTTCTTGTTCTTCTTCTAAAATAAGAAACACAATGCCACGTTGACTACGTTCAATTGCTGCAATGCCTGCTTCTTTAAAAGATATAATCACACTTGGCATTCCTAACTTTGCCATATTGCTTTCTCTCCTTCGTTTATTCTCATTTTTAATTGCATATCTTCCATGATTTCATGGTGTTTATGTGGTCTCATAATTCTTTCCATATATTCGATTTTTAATGTCGCTTGAATAATATCTTGTTCCTCTCCTATACGCTCTATATAAAAATCATTTATGTGCAGATATCTTTCATTAACCCTTATTCCATGTTGAAATAAATATTGAAGTTTATCCATAATATCAGCGTAATGAATTTCATTTCTATCTTTATTCTTGGGGAAATATGTCATTATTATGGATATTTTTTTCTTTGTTATATTCTTAGTCTGTGGAATATTAGTACATAAACACTTAATAAAAAAACACGGTTTATCGAATCCTTCTAAGACTTCATCAGAGTAAACCGTGCTTTTAAATTCTGTTTTTAATGTAGTACTTACTTTATCTAAAATATCTATTTGTTTTATTATCTTAGTCACGTAATTTCCTTTTTATCCTTCTAAGCAATTTTTCTTTCATATCGCTTTTTATATCATCAATATTTTCATCAATAGCTTTTTCTTTAAAAAATTTTCCTTGTACAAATCCTATTGGTTCCCCCTTTCGGTTCAATTTTATATGCCCTCTTTCTACTAAATGAAAATGTGGCGCTTTTGAATAGATTTCGCCCCGCAACGTATTGATACTCGCACCAGTTACCCGCTTTTTCCAACTATAACGCAGTTTATTTTTGTGATTTTTACCCGTAATAGGTGTCCTTTTTTCTATGGCTTTTTTCATTTTATTTGTACCCGTCTGCATTACTTTTTCAGCTTCATCGGGTAATAATTTTTGCACTTCATTAAGCCTGCCAATAAAATCTTCAATCGTAAATTTGCCCATCATTTTCACCTGCTCTTTTTATAGAACACATGAGTTCGAGTTTAATATGTGCCTCATACGGGTCTATAACAGTATTTATTCGATACAATTTATTTTTATACTGTACTACCATAGAATTATTAATATTATTCCGATATCGAATAGTTATTTTACTCAAATCTTCGGTTTTTTCTTTGTATTGTTCATAATAAGCTCTACCTCTAAGAGGTTCAATTCTTGCCCATATTTTCAAAAATGGCATTAATTTTTTCTGCGTCAAATTATACGGTGTTTCAACATCTTCATATTTTAAAATTGTTACACGTTTATCTAATGTACCAATTTCTTCAATATTAATCATGATGTTTCACTTCCTAATGGTTTATAATACTGTGCCAAAGAAATATGCGTAATTATAGCTTCTATAGAGTGCGGTAGATTGTTTACATTGGTTTTTGTAGAAAAAACACTTCTATTTTCATACCAGTGTGCTACCAGCATTTTAACAGCCAAGACAAAAAGCTGGCTGTTATCACTATACTTTTTTCCGGTAGTCTGCTCTAAATAATCAGTAGCAGCTTCGATTAAACTTCCTATGAGTTCATCATCTTCAGTTAAATCTTCATCAATTCGCAAATAATCTTTTGTTTGTTTTAGTGTAACAGCCATATTAAATTACTCCTTAACTAGCAGAATAAGTACCTGTAATAGAAGCTGTACTTTCATCATCAAGATGAGCTGTACCTGTAATAGTTCCGCCAGTAATAGTAAGTTCTATACTTGTTATCTTTGCACCAGTATCTCCTTTTGCTCCAGCTGTTCCTTGCTCACCTGTTTCCCCTTTTGGACCTTGCTGTCCAACATCACCTTTTTCTCCTTGAGGACCTTGTTCTCCGTCTCTTGGTTTATCAATATAAATTAATTTTCCATCTGCTCCACGAGCTAAAATTTGATTTTCAGTACCATCTACTTCTGGTTTATCTAATTTATCTTCAATTGCATTTTCATGTGTTTCAAGTGCAGTTTCAATTTTATTCATATTTTCAGCATTTACTGGAGTTTCATTATCTACCCAATTAGTTTTTGTATACATAATTATTTACCTCACTTTTATTTAACTTTCTTTTCCTAGTATTGTTTGCCCCACTATTGCCTTACCTACTATTGCAGGTGTGGGGCTATTACTCTCCCGCTTTCACCAATTTAACAAGGCTATCATAGATAATAGGTTTACCATCGCACACCATAATCATTTTGCGGATAATGTCATCAGTGTCATTATCTTCATAAGTTTTAATACCAATCTGGAAATTGGTATTAAGCGTATAATCGGCAAAATTATAAAGAAACGCAAATACTTTACCAGCACCTAAACTTTCATTAAAGGTATCAATATAGTTTGTAAGTTTTACCGTTCTACCAAGTAAAATACGTTCAGGTTTTCCGCCAATACCATAATTTACACGTGCAATAGGCTGTCCGTTTTTATCTACCATTCCTATAAACTGCATAAATGTCTTTTTCGTCATGCACCAAACGGCACCATTTTCATATTCCATCGGGAGCTCTGCTTCAGCATTTATAAGCGTCTGATAATCAAGTGCAGATACTTTAAGCTTCGCACCTTTGCTATCGTCTGTAAGAATACCTGTTGGTTGACCACTTCCTGTGCCAGAAATAATCGCCATTTCCAGTGCTTTTGCCATTGCTTCTACGATATTCTTAACAAGAGTTGTTTCAAAAGCACTATATGCCATATTTTCTGTTTCTAAAGTAACAGCTACAGCACAACGTAATTTAAAATGTCCAAAAGTAATTGTTCCACTAAGAGCTTTTTTCTGTTTATCAGAGCCAGCTCCTTCTGCTACCCATGTAGCTGTAGGTTTTACACTCGCTGTTGGAATTACCATACCTGTTTTATAAGCTGTACGTGTTACAAGTGGTAAAATCATGCCGTATGCTTCAAGTTTTTCAATAATTTTATTGAGTGTAACTGGTGGAACTAATGCCCCAATATCTGTTGTAGCTGTTACTTCATCACTTCTAAATTCTTTAGGCAATCTTTCACCACGACAAACATAATTCATAAATGCCTGTCTATATTCTTCACTATCATAGATATTGGCTTTTACTGGTTTAGCTGTATTAGTTCTTGTTGTCATTGTACCCATACCATCAATAATTGTTTGACGTCTGCGAATTTCTTTTTCTTCTTCGTCAAGTTCTCGAAGTTCTTTTTCAATTTCATCAAAATTAATATTTTTATTAGTTTCATCAGCTAACAAAGAGCGAATTTCTTCTTTTCTTTGCAAAATTTCTTCTAATCTTTTGTTCATATTCTTTCTCCTTTGCATAAAAAAAGCACGTCTAACCGTGCATTACAAATAAGTCATTAAATATAATTTTTTTCTTCTTTTTTCTTCTTGTAAGCCTCTTTCTAGGTTCACAAAATACTCTTTACTTCGTGCCTGTATAGATGTTCCATCATATGCAGGGAAATCGACAACCGCCACATCATAAATTTTATCAAAGGCGGTTATTGTACGTGTATAAATCTTATTTTCCCTATCAGATTCAGAACGCTCATTTTTTACAGTAAAAGCAAAACTCATTTTGTTTAAATCACCACGTTTAATAAGTTTATACACATCTGTACCATTATTGGTATCAATAATATCAGCACTAATTCTAAGACCCTTATCATCAGTATTCATAGTAAGAGTATTATTGCTTGCTCTAGCAAGTACCATAGCAATATCACCATGATTGTACTTAAATACAGTATCGCTCATGTCAGCACCATCGAAGGCATTGCGGTCTATTACTTCCATATACTTCCAACCGCTCCACTCGCTTTCCCATATCAATGTCCTTTGATTGAAAACTGCTGCATACCCTTCTACAAGTTGCTTGTTTTCTTCATTTTCACTGGCTGGCTCCAGGAGTGCCATTCTTGTTTCCATTTTCCCCATCATCTTCACCACCTTTCAATGAATTATCATCTGTTCCAGTTTGATATAAACTTTGGTCTTTAGCTTTTACAAAATTCAAGCTGATAAGACGTTCATCACCGCCTTCTATACCAGCATAACCAAAGATTGCTCTTATTTCATTGATTGTCATACCGCCAGTAGGGATAAGTGTTTCACAAACTTTAATTTTAGAAGCTACAGACATAAAGTTTAATCTATTACTTTCTAAGATTATTTCATTACCAAATGCACGTTCTCTCCTTGTAAACATCTTATCTGTCATTTCTTGAGCTAATTTAACAGCTACAGGTTCTATGACAGATTCATAAAAGGCTATATACTCATCTTCTGTATACTTGCCCATTATTATATTTTCATTCAAACCAAAATGTTTATATATGTTATCTCTAACATAACTCATTTGCTGGCTATTAAACGTTGTTACTTTTGTGGTCAACTCATGGAACTCAACTTTATTATCAATACTTGCAATTCCTGAAGGATTGTTAGTTGCATAAGTATTAACAAAATCATCATGTGTTTTCTTCATGTCGTTTGGTCTCATGGTCGTTAACCATTTCAGATAACCTCTAAGCGATGTAAAGCTTTTTACTGCATTAACGATAGATGCTTTAGCAGCTTTCAATGTTGATAAATCCTCAATCATTATTCTAGAATTGTCATCACCAAAAATTTCATCACGATTAAAATGACGTCTTATATGAATAATACTACTATATGGCACTACAGTTCGCTCACCGCCACCAAATGTAAAACGTGCATATAAATTATTCTCCCTATCCTCTAAGATTTCTAATAGTGGAAAATCTAAAGGATATAGCGCTTCTATTTTTTCAAGTGCCATATCCCATTTTATATAAATAAACGCATTATTATATGTGTAATATTGGGCAATAACCTTTTCAAGAAATTCACTCGCTGTCATTAGCTCATTCGGGTATGAACCGAGCAAATAATTAAGTCTATCATCAACCGTCTTAATGATTTTCCCGTTGTCTTTTATAACGTGTTTTGGGCGCATTTTACCAAAATGTCTTGCAATAGTATCTATACAGTCCCGCACTGTTGCATCGTCATATGCGTTACCACTAAAAGGAGTATAAGCATTTGTATATCCATTCAACAATTTCAGAGCTGTAACATCTTTATATTCTTTTTCTTTGCCAAAAACCTTATTGAATAAACTTCTAAACTGCAACTCTTCACCACCTTTTAAATAATATTCATATAATCATCTTTGTTTCTCTCATATACTACATATGCATCAAGTAGACTTGCAAAACCATCAATTCGTTGTCTTGGATTTTGTAATTTACATGGTTGGATATTACCATTTTTATCCATATCTACACTAACATTTGCCATGCACCATTTAAGTACAGGATTATTGTTATAGTTTATAAGTTTAGCTTCTAAATCTGCACCCAAAGCTTTCATTGGACCAGATAAAGTTTTCTTTCCTTGTATTACTGGCTCCATAGTTGGCTCACCAAAAGTATTTATCATATCTTGCACAAAATATTTTGCAGACCAACTATCATAGCCACATTTAAATAAATATATATCTTTTTCATTCTGCATTTCTTCAAACCATTCAACAATTAAGCGATAATCTATGCTATTACCAGGACTTACTCTCACAAATCCACGTTTTAACCAAATATCATAAGGCACTTTATCCTCATGTATTCGCTTTTCAAGTAATTCTTCTGGTATCCAGTACATCTGTTCTACATAAAAACGTTTTTCATCTTCAGGAGTTTTAAACAGCATAGTAGCACAAGTTAAATCAGTTGTAGCAGATAAATCTATACCGCCAATGCCATATCTAGGTTTTAAAACCTCAACATCAAACGTTGCTTCATTGTTTAGTTGTTCAAAAGTCATAAAAGCTTCTGTAGCAGTTTCTCGCACATTAAAATCTTTACATAATAAATTTTTAACATAATGAGGATTAGCCTTTGCACGATTTACTTTATCTTCTAATTGTTCTTTATTTTTTATTGTTCCTAGTGCAGGATTAGCCTTTGCCCAATATTTTGGATTAGTCCATTCACTTCTTCTATCCAGTTCATAAATCACTGGTAAAATAGTATCTACTTTATAGCCTTCTTCATTGTCGAAATCGGCAATTATATTAGCTGCTTCTTCATACTTTAGGTCAAAAATACCTTCACGCACTGTACCAGCAGTAGATGTAATAATAGATAAAGGCTGTTCTCTTGCAGTCATACCATCAATTACTACATCATAAAGGTTCTTATCTTTGATAGCATGCAACTCATCTATCAGTGCTCCATGAACATTAAGACCATCTAAACTGTCGCTATCACTTGCCAGTGCTTTAAATGTTCCATCGTTAAAATTGCACTGGATTTCATTTACCAAACATTTAGAGCGTTTAGCTAATGACGGTGATTTTTTAACCATACGCTTAGACTCTAACCAAATTATTTTTGCTTGGTCTCTTTTTGTCGCTACACTATAAATTTCAGGGCCTGCTTCACCATCTGCGAATAACAAATACAATCCTATTCCACTAGATAATGTGGATTTCCCATTTTTTCTGGCCACTATTAAAATCAATTCTCTATATTGTCTTAAACCTGTGTTTTTATCTCTAAAGCCAAACAATGCTGATAATATAGCCTTTTGCCATACCTCTAAAATAACAGGTTTACCAGCCCACTTACCTTTAGAATGTTTGCAATATCGTTCAATGAAGTCTATTGCATGTGTTGCACGATCTTGGTCGAAAATATATTTTTCTTCTTTTCCGTTTAGCTTATCATGTAAATGTTTAAATAGTTTTGCCACCTTTTCAGATACTACTACATCTTTGTTTTTAATTTGATTGTAATAAATATCGATGTAATTCATATGAATCATTTCTTTAATGTGGTAATGAAATCTTCAAAACCATCATCATTCGTAGTGTCTATTTTAGCTGGCATACATGAAAGCAACGTTCTTATAAGAGAATTGTAATTTTTAATAGCTGTAGAATACGCTTTACTAGCAGTAGACTCTTTTGTGCCATATTGGTCTTTTCCATTGCAGTATTCCTCAATAAAACCATCTCTATCGAGGTCTTTTTGCAGGTTATCAAGCCTAAATTCTAGGTCAACAGCAAAATCTATTGTTCTTTCAACTATTGCCATTTTATCATCATCAATATTTTTAAAAACCTCTCTATATTGCTCTATCCTTCGCTTTCTTAACGTTTTTTCACTAACTTTTGGCACAAAATTTCATCTCCTTTCTAGTAAAATTTTCTGAAAAATAACCACACCCCTCTCGCCGATGACGCATATTTTTTACGAAGGTGGACCCTCCGGTCTAGGAAATTATCAGATAATTTATCGTATATGGGGGTGTAGTTAATCATTTTAATTATTTTTTGATTCATCAATACCAATTAGATTACCATCATCATCAAACACCATCTGCCTATGCTCCTTAGAATGTATCTTGTTATGACATTCTAAGCATAAGAACATAAGGTTATCCCAGCCACAAGCTATGTAAGGAGCATGTATGTTCTTAGGTGTTAAAGGTATTTTGTGATGAACAATGTATCGTTGGTCTCCATCAATCTTTTCAGGTGTTTGGTTATGGCACATTTCACACACAAACATCTTAGACTGTGCAAAAGCTTTAGCACACTTCCGCCATCTTGTACTGTTATAAAACTTCCTTGCGAACTCTTTTGACATTTCTTACCTTTCTATTGTTTGCATTTCTGTTGTTTTTATACTTGCAATTTTTCGTACTGCTATAAAGCGATTATCCCAACTTTTATATTTACTATCCGCCAAGATAGATTTTTCTTTAGCATCTAATAAGACTGCTTTTGCTCGTACTACATCATCATCTGTATTTACCATTGCTTTTAATTTAACTTGATTGATTTTAGGATATTGCTCTGAATACATTAAATACTTCATATCCCAAATTCTTTTATATGTGTCATCTGCTTGTGCCAATATATTTTTAGTCTTTGCCACATATTCAGATAACGTTGCTATTGTATTTGTTATAAGAGCAATATCATCTATTAACTCTTGCCCTGTTGGATTATTAGATATTTTAAATTCATTATCCATACAAACCTCTTAAATATTCTTCACATTTTGTTTTTATCTCTTTAAGTTTATCTGTATTATGGCGAGCATAATGACACTCATTACATAGCACAACACCGCCACTCATTTCATCAGATTTATCTTGACCACATGGCTCGTGATGAAACTTATGACTATCATCTACATATTTTCCGCATACAATACATCTATAATTATCACGTTCAAAGATATTCTGATTTAGCTTCTTTAATTTCTGTCCATATAGTTTTACTCTTTTCTTTTTTTGTAGCATTTTCTCACCGTCAATAAAAAAGAGATATAATCATTGGATTATATCTCTAAATTTATTTATACACTTTATTTGAATTATCTTTATATCGCCTATGCTCTCTATGACATGTTAGTTTTACATCTATTAAATCTTGTACCTTGAATGTTCGCTTATCATCTCTTGTATAGTTTAAACACTTAAAATATCTAAGATTTATTTTACGATGGGAACATATTCCCTCTATGTTATAGTAGCATTTATGTTTATTACATTTTATTGTAGTCATAATGTTACCTCACTTAAATTTATGTATAAAAAAAGACAGCCATTATTGACTGTCTCTTTTATGTTTCCCATGCTCTATATTTTTTTGTAATTATAATAATAACACTTTTTATTACTAACATACAATAACATTTAGTAACATTTTTATTTTATTTTTATTAAAACTGAATTTAATCCTATTA
>ERZ791794.596-NODE-596-length-24343-cov-4.003500_pt1 | contig 24343 bp, 21 predicted proteins | sample MGYA00510312_ERZ791794 | MGnify/ENA primary metagenome ERZ791794 (study PRJEB30046, sample SAMN00791977) | human gut metagenome | study: EMG produced TPA metagenomics assembly of the A metagenome-wide association study of gut microbiota in type 2... | reverse complement strand
TGCTTCGACCTGTACTGAATAGTTACAAATTTACAATAATGATTTGAGGGTAAGGATAAAATGGAAAAAACAAAATCCTATGAAATCGATATGTGCCATGGGCCTTTGTTTCGAAAAATACTGTTATTTACGCTGCCATTGATGCTTTCAGGTATATTACAACTGTTATTTAATGCGGCGGATGTTATTGTGGTTGGACAGTTTGCCGGTAATGAGGCATTAGCGGCAGTGGGTTCTACGAGTGCATTGACCAATCTTCTGGTGAATCTGTTTATTGGATTATCGGTTGGTGTCAATGTGTTGGTAGCACGGTTTTATGGTGCACAACAGGAGCAGGAAGCGCAGGAAGCGGTTCATACTGCAGTTGTAGTAAGTATTCTTGGCGGTATTTTGCTTGCTTTTATAGGAATTGTACTGGCACAACCACTGCTTCAATGGATGGATACACCGGACAATGTCATTAGTCATTCCGTGCTTTATATGCGGATCTACTTTGTGGGAATGCCGGTGATGCTGCTATATAACTTCGGAAGTGCAATATTAAGAGCAATTGGGGATACCAGACGACCATTGTATTTCCTGGCAGCCGCAGGCGTGATTAATGTTATTCTGAATCTGATTTTTGTGATCAATTTTCATATGGGGGTTGCGGGCGTAGCGCTTGCAACAATTATATCCCAGTGTGTTTCAGCAGCATTGATCATGCGTTGCCTGATGAAGAGTGAGGGCTGTATCAGGGTAGAATGGACGAAGCTTCGTATTCATTGGAAAATGCTTGGAAAGATTGCACAGATCGGACTTCCGGCGGGAGTCCAGGGTGTGCTGTTTTCCATATCCAATGTGCTGATTCAGTCATCGGTAAATTCCTTTGGATCAGTAGCTATGGCCGGGAATACTGCTGCACAGAATATAGAAGGGTTTGTGTATACTTCAATGAATTCGGTGCATCAGACAGCCGTGAGCTTTACAAGTCAAAACCTTGGCGGCAGACAGTATGGAAGAATCAATAAAATTTTGGCAGAGTGTATTTTATTTGTAACGGCGGTTGGACTGATTCTTGGCAATGGTGCTTATCTGTTAGGAAATCAGATCCTTGGGATCTATTCTTCTGATCCTGAGGTCATTGCTTATGGACTGGAACGGTTATCGATTATCTGTACCATGTATTGCCTGTGTGGAATTATGGATGTACTGGTGGGATCCATCCGGGGGCTTGGCTATGCAGTGATGCCGATGATTGTTTCCTTAATGGGAGTATGTGTTTTTCGTGTGGTTTATATTTATACGATATTTCAGTGGAGCAGAACCTTACAGACGCTGTATATTTCCTATCCCATTACCTGGACGTTGACGGCAGCCGTTCATGTAATCTGTTTCGTGATAGTGCGAAGAAAGTATGATATAGTATAGATTATAGTTAACAGGATAGCCAAGAAAGGGAACACTTATGGAAAAAGCAGATAGTTATCAGGTAAGAAAACTGAATCCGAGGAAAGAGTATCTTATTCAGGTGCCAGGGTCGAAAAGTATTACCAACCGGGCGTTTTTGTTAGCTGCGCTATCCGGTAAGAAGTGTGTATTGTCGGGAGTCCTGTTTAGTGATGATACAAGAGGCTTCTTAGACTGTCTGATCCAGCTTGGATTCCGGGTAGAAATCAAGGAAGAAAAGCAGAAGGTGACCATTCAGGGTACGGATGGCAGGATTCCAAACCCAGAGGCATCCATCAATGTAAGAAGTGCAGGAACAGCGGCACGGTTTCTTACAGTTGCACTGGCTTTTGCAGGTGGCAATTATTATCTGGACGCATCCGAACAGATGCGTAAGCGTCCGATGGAGCCGATCCTGAAAATATTAGAGAAATTAAATATTAAATTTAGATATAATAATGAAAGATATCATTTCCCATTTGAACTGGCTTCGCAATTCACAGAAGATGAAGAACAGGAAGATCAAATACAGGAAGATCAAATACAGAAAGACAAAATACAGAAGATGGAAGCGGAAGAAGATAGATGCCGGAATGATGTAGAACAGGAAGAGAATGAGATGAGTGAAATCACTATTGATACGAATCTCAGCAGTCAGTTCGCAAGTGCCTTATTGATGGCAGCATGCCTCCTTCCAACGGGATTAAAGATACATCTGACCGGAAGCAGAACCGCTGGATCCTATATTAAAATGACACTTGCTATGATGAAGCAGTTTGGCATTCGGGTGGAACAGACGGAGAATTGTTATGAGATTGCTCATCAGGAAGGATGGGGGCTTACGGAATATGAAGTTGAGCCGGATGTATCGGCAGCCTGCTACTTTTATGCCATGGTTCCTTTACTGAAAACAAGTGTTATTGTTAAGGGGGTTCAGGAGAAATCCTTACAGGGAGACATTCAATTCCTGAACGTATTGGAACAGATGGGATGTCAGAAAGAGAAGATGCCCGAAGGAATACGGCTGACTATGAAGGAGCCGGAAATGCATGGCGTGGATATTTCGATGAAAGACTTTTCGGATCAGACGATGACACTGGCTGCGCTTGCACCTTTTGCAGACCGTGTTACCAGAATTCACAATATCGGACATATCCGTTTTCAGGAATCGGACCGGATCCGTGCGATTTTGACAGAATTGCAGCGAATGGGAGTTCGGTGCGAAGAGGCTCCGGAGATTGACGGAATTCAGATTTTTCCGTGGGGGAAAGTTCCTGAAGATCATATTGTAGCGGAAGGTGAAAGTACAATAGAATGTGAAAGTACAACAGAAAGTAAAAGCGCAACAGAGAGTGAAAGTGCAGCAGAAAGTAAAAACGCAGCAGAGAGTGAAAGTGCAGCAGAAAGTAAATGTGTAGCAGAGCGTGAAAGTATAATAGAACGTGGAAACATAACAATAGAAACCTACGATGACCACCGGATGGCAATGGCGTTTACGCTTCCGGGATTAAAGACGGGAAATATAGTGATTAAGAATCCGGGATGCTGCCGCAAAACATTTGAAAATTATTTTTCGGTAATTGATTCCTTATATCAGTGTCATTGAAGCATGGGGAAGATAAACATTTACAGAAGTAAATGGATACAATAATAAGTAATTGGATAATTTCATAAGAGGTGCTATGGAAGAGTATTGGGATATTTTTTCAGAGGAACAACAGAATAGAGAATTGGAACGGGTACTGCTCGTCGGAGTAGATACGGGAGAAGAACAGAATTTTGATAACTCCATGGAAGAATTGAAACAACTGGCGAAGGCGTGTTTCATGGAACCGGTTGGGACGGTTACCCAAAGAATGGAATTCGTGCATAAAGCACTTTACATTGGAACCGGAAAGGTACAGGAAGTACGGGATGCTGCGCAGGCTTTGGATGCGCAGCTTATTCTAATTAATGATACCTTGACGCCTTCCCAGATCAAAAACCTGCAGAATGAATTAAAAACACCTGTTATTGATCGGACAACCCTGATTCTCAATATTTTTGAGCTGAGAGCCAGAACACGGGAAGCCAGGTTACAGGTAGAAACAGCCAAGCTGCAATATCTCCTGCCGCGTCTTGTTGGAATGCATGAGGCACTGACCAGACAGGGAGGAACCAGTGGCAGTATGAGCAGCCGTGGTGCCGGAGAGAAAAAGCTGGAGCTTGACCGCCGTCACATTGAGCACCGTATCAGTGAACTGCGTAAAGAACTGGATGCCATTTCCAGAGAACGTGAAACTCAGAGAAAGCGCAGGGGACAATCCAGAATTCCTCTGGTAGCATTGGTTGGCTATACGAATGCAGGAAAATCGACCATTATGAATCATATGGTCGAACGGTTTGTAGGGGATGAAGAGAAAAAGGTGCTGGAAAGAGATATGCTTTTCGCAACACTGGACACGACAATCCGGCGGATCAACACCGGAAATAATCAGGATTTTCTGCTAACGGATACAGTCGGGTTCATTCATAAGCTTCCACATGGTCTTGTGAAGGCATTCCATTCGACATTGGAGGAAATTAAAGGAGCAGATCTGCTCCTGCAGGTCGTGGATGTTTCTGACCCCGGGTATCAGGAACAGATGGAGACTACGAGAGAGACCCTGCGGGAGTTGGGGGCTGGAGATATTCCCATGCTGATTGTCTTTAATAAGGCCGATCGGCTCACGAATACAGCGAATACGACCGGGAAGCCACGGAACCAGATGGAGCAGGAGCAGAAATTACAGAACCAGAAACTACAGAACCAGAAACTACAGAACCAGAAACTACAGGATCAGAAATTGCAGGATCAGAATCCACAGAATCAGATGCTGCAGCTTCACAAGACACCGGATCAGGAAAAAGAATTGCAACAGATGTCTTTGGGGAAAACCACATATCCGAGAACAGCAGGAACGAATAAGATTTACATCAGTGCAAGGCAGCCGGAATCCATCGAATTACTGGTAAAGGAAATTATCCGGAGAATTTATGCAGATTATGAGGAGGTTCGCTTGCTGATTCCCTATGACAAGGGCAGCATTGTTTCGTATCTGCAGGAAAATGCACAGATTCTGGAACAGTCCTATGAACCTGAAGGAACACGGCTTCGTGTGAATTGCCATCATGCCGATGCCGGGAAGTATGAGCAGTATGTTGTGAAGTGAAATTGAAATTATTAATGAACTGAGTGAACAGTGAGAACCGTAATGGTTTATGTGCTGAAATCGTTGATCATGGTAGAAGTTGAGTTAACGGAATCATTGATGAATTTATAGGAGCTGTATGAAATGAAATCACGAATGAACAATAAGAGTTACATGTAAAGAATGCAAAGCTTAAGAATATAGGTAACTATTCAGAGCCATGCAAATTATGACAATATGGACGTCGAATGCATGCATTCGTAAGGACATTTGGCATAATTTATATGGCGAAGTAACCACATGAGTAAAACTCAAGTTGCGTTAGCAACGGTTTTACGAATGGGGATCTGAATAGTTACGAATATAGAAAGATTAAAATACAGAAAGATAAGGAAGATCAGGGATATCAGGAATATGGAAAAAGAACGCTTGAATAAATATCTGGCATCCTGTGGCGTCTGTTCACGGAGAGATGCAGACAGTCTCATTGATCAGGGACTGGTTACGGTGAATGGAAAACCCGCAGCCATGGGAATGCGTGTCTCGGCAGAGGACTCCATTTTAGTGCGTGGAAAGAGCATTCATGGAAAGAATGATAAAGTGGTTCTGGCCTATTATAAGCCGGTGGGAGTAACCTGTACGGAACGGGATCGCTTCGCAGACAGGAAAATTACGGATATGGTAAGGTTCCCGGTGAGAGTGACTTATGCAGGGCGCCTTGACAAGGATTCGGAAGGACTGATTCTTCTCACGAATGATGGTGAGCTGATTAATGCCATGATGAAGGGGAGTGCCGGACACGAAAAGGAATATATCGTAAAGTTAAATAAAGAAATTACAGAGGATTTTATTCAAAAGATGGGAGAGGGAGTCTGGCTTCCAGAGTTAAAAATAAAAACCAGACCGTGCAAAGCTGAGCAGATCGGCAAGTTTACTTTCCGTATCATACTGACCCAGGGAGTCAACAGACAGATACGCAGAATGTCGAAAGCACTTGGGTATGAAGTGAAGGAACTGAAGCGTATTCGTGTGGTAAATATCGAACTTGCAAAGTTAAAAAAAGGAGAATATCGGCAGATACTCGGGGCGGAATTACAAGCGTTATACGATGCGGTCTACCAATAGAAGAGATCTGTGAGGGATTGTGACCCAAGATCTTGTTAGGAAACGACAAATAGAAAAACAGGTTTCATTTTATGAAAAAGAGTAGAAATCGAATGAGAACGGGAATTATGAAATAACCGCCTGAAAGTAAAACAGAATGACTTGCAGGAAAACTTGCAAAATTCAGTTTACATAAGAAGAAATGTAATTATTATTTATATTGAAGTAACTATTCAGAACCCCATTCGTAAAACCGTTGCTAACGCAACTTGAGTTTTACTCATGTGGTTACTTCGCCATATAAATTATGCCAAATGTCCTTACGAATGTGCGCATTCGACGTCCATATTGTCATAATTTGCATGGCTCTGAATAGTTACAAACTGAAGTATAAAAGAAAGAGATTGCCAAAATGGAAACTAAGAAGAAACGGATTGAAGAGCTTGTCGGAATTTTGAATGAGGCATCCGGTGCCTACTATCAGGGGCAGGAAGAGAAAATGTCAAATTATGAATGGGATGCCATGTTTGATGAACTGACGGCATTAGAACAGGCAACCGGTTATATTCTTCCGGATAGTCCGACGCAGAATACCGGAGCAGAGGAAACGGGAGGAAACCGTGAACCGCATGAATTCCCTGCGCTTTCCCTTGCGAAGACCAAGCAGGTCTCCGAGTTGAAAAAGTGGGCAGAAGGGCGGGATATCTGGCTGTCATGGAAGCTGGATGGCCTGACACTGGTTCTTACCTATGATAAAGGGAAGCTTACGAAGATTGTAACCAGGGGAAACGGTGCGGTTGGAAATAATATTACTTTTTTAAAAGATGCCATTAAGGGATTCCCCTTAAAGATTTCCTATCAGGGGCATATGGTTGTCCGTGGAGAAGCAACGATTTCCTATACGGATTTTGAGATGATTAATGATCTGATCGAAGATGATGATGAGAAGTATGCCAATCCGCGAAATCTTGCCTCCGGAACCTTAAGCCTGGATGATCCGCAGAAGGTAAAGGAACGCTGTGTATATTTCCATGCATTCACATTGGTTTATCGTGAAGAAGGAATCCGGTCTTTCGGAGAGCAGATGGATTATCTGGATAAGGAAGGATTCCTTACAGTTGAACGGGAACGGTGCAATGAGGACAGTCTGGATGAAGTGATTGCACGTTGGACGCATAAGGTTGAGAGCGGGCAGATGGATATTCCGGTGGATGGACTGGTCATCTGTTATGATGACACCGTGTATGCTGCTACCGGATCGGTAACCGGTCATCATGCGACACGTGCCGGATTTGCGTTTAAATGGGCGGATGTTTCTGCAACGTCAAAGCTCCGCTATGTAGAATGGTCCTGCGCTGCATCAACAATTTCTCCCGTAGCTGTTTTTGAACCGGTGCAGTTGGAGGGAACGACGGTGAGCCGTGCTTCCCTTTGTAATATCAGTGAAATGGAGAGACTTGGAATCGGAGAAGAATGCACTCTGGAAATTATTAAGGCAAATAAGATTATTCCGAAGTGCATTGCAGTAAAGGAGGCAAAAGGCTCTTTCCACATTCCGGAGACATGTCCTGTATGCGGTGCGCGGACGCAGATCCATATCAGCAATAGCGGGACGAAAACACTTCATTGTACGAATCCGGATTGTACCGCCAGGCAGGGAAAGAAATATACCAGGTTTGTAAGCAAGTCCGGAATGGATATCGATGGCTTATCAATTCAGACTATGCTGCGGTTTATGAACGAAGGATTTGTACATGAATTTGCCGACATTTATCATCTGGGACAGCATGCTGAAACAATCCGCAATATGGAGGGATTCGGAGATAAATCCTGTGAAAACCTGTTGAATGCGGTTGAAAAGAGCCGGGAAGTGAAAGCGGTGAACTTCATATATGCGCTCTGTATTCCCATGATCGGCGTCGATGCCGCCAGGAAGATCGTAGGAAGTGTGAGCTTTAATGGATTCCTTGAGCGGATGAAGAACGGACAGGGATTTGAAGATGTTGACGGAATCGGACCGGAAAAGTCTGGTTCTGTCATGGAGTGGTATCGGATTGCGAAGAATAAGGAAGCCCTGGAACACCTTTTGCAGGAGGTTCGTATTATACAGGGGGAAGCTGTCAGTGCGGAAGGAGGTACCTGTGCCGGGCTTATCTTTGTAATTACCGGTGATGTACACCGGTTTAAGAACCGGGATGCATTTAAAAGCTATGTGGAGCAGCAGGGAGGAAAGGTGACCGGAAGCGTCAGCGCAAAGACAAACTTCCTTATTAATAATGATTCTGAGTCCTCTTCAGGCAAGAACAGGAAAGCAAAAGAACTGGGCATTCCGATTCTGACCGAGGATGAGTTCATAGAAAGGTTCTGAAGGTATTTATCCACTGATAAACTGCCAAAGGAGATCTACTGATAAACTGCCAAAGGAGAGGTTGCCAAAAGAAGAGAAAAGGACTATGATTAGTAGTATCGCATGCCAGAGGCAATGACAGCCAATATAACAGGGAAAGGAAATATGTACAATGCCGATTAAAGTACAGAACGCATTACCTGCAAAAGAAATTTTGGAAAATGAGAATATATTTGTTATGGATGAAAATCGTGCCATGCATCAGGATATTCGTCCCTTAAAGGTCTGTATTCTGAACCTCATGCCAGTGAAGCAGGATACCGAACTGCAGCTGTTACGGGCACTGTCCAATACACCGCTGCATGTGGAAGTGACGTTTATGAAGATGAACAGTCATATTTCCCTGAATACGCCGATTCAGCATTTGAATCGCTTTTATAATACCTTTGATGAACTAAAGAATAAAAAATTTGATGGCATGATTATTACAGGGGCACCAGTGGAGCAGATTCCGTTTGAAGAAGTAGATTACTGGCCGGAGCTGTGCGAAATTATGGATTGGGCGAAGATGCATGTAACGTCGACCTTCCATATCTGCTGGGGAGCACAGGCCGGTCTGTATTATCATTATGGATTAAAGAAGGTATTGCTGCCTAAGAAATTATTCGGGGTATACCATCATAAGGTGATGAACCGCAAGAATCCGCTTGTTCGTGGATTTGATGATTATTTCCTGATTCCACACAGCCGTCATACGGCAGTTCTTTCCGAAGATATTCATCAGTGTAAGGAACTGACGGTTCTTGCAGAGTCTGAGGAAGCCGGTGTTCTGCTTTGCATGAGTGATGGCGGTAAGGAGATTTATGTCATGGGTCACCCGGAGTATGACCGTTATACACTGCACAAGGAATATGTGCGTGACAAGGAAAAGGGGCTTCCGATTGATGTGCCGAAGAATTATTATCCGGAGGATGATGATACGCAGAAACCCTGCCTGGAATGGCGCGCGCACTGCAACATTTTGTATTCAAACTGGCTTAACTATTTCGTATATCAGATTACACCGTACGAATTATAATAATATCAGTGAGCAGAATATCTAAGAGAAGAAGTATTCTGCTTTCTTAATAAGATAAAGACTGCTTAAAGAGCTTTGGTATTACCAAAAAGGAGGGACTGATCATGTGTACAGCAGCAACTTATAAAACAAAAGACTTTTATATGGGAAGAACTCTGGATTATGAATTTTCCTATGGAGAACAGATCACGATTACGCCAAGGAAATATCCGTTTGCATTCCGGCATGACGGAATGTATGATACGCACTATGCGATCATTGGAATGGCACATGTGGCAGGAGGGTATCCGCTTTATTATGATGCGGTGAATGAAAAGGGACTCGGTATGGCCGGACTTAACTTCGTAGGAAATGCGGTCTATGCAGAGGTTCAGGATGGAAAGCATAATATAGCACAGTTTGAATTTATTCCGTGGATTTTAAGCCGGTGTGCAGATCTGAAGGAAGCAAAAGAAACACTTGCTGACATGAATCTTGTGGGAACTCCGTTCAGTGAGCAGTTCCCTACAGCACAGCTTCACTGGATGATTGCAGATGAAACAGGATCCATTGTGGTGGAATCCATGGCAGACGGACTAAAGATCCATGACAATCCGGTGGGAGTCCTGACGAACAATCCGTCCTTTGAAATGCAGATGTTTAATCTTAACAATTATATGCATCTTTCAGAAAAACAACCGGAGAATCATTTTGCAAAGGAAGTTTTGCTGCAGACTTACAGCAGGGGAATGGGAGCGCTCGGAATGCCGGGCGATCTGTCATCCATGTCCCGGTTTGTACGTGTGGCGTATACAAGAATGCATGCAGTATCTGGAAAGGGAGAGGAGGACAGTGTCGGACAGTTCTTCCATATTCTGGGATCGGTAGAACAACAGAGGGGGTGCTGTGAGGTGACGGACGGAAAATATGAAATCACGATTTATACCTCCTGCATGAATGCTTCCAGGGGAATTTATTATTACACCACTTACCAGAATCATCAGATTACGGCAGTGGACATGCACAGGGAAGATCTGGATGCAGAAGAATTGATCTGTTATCCGATGAAAGATGAAGAAACATTTGTATACCAGAATTGACGGGTAACTATTCAGTACAGGTCGAAGCATTTACTGCTGAGACCGTAAGAAAATGATTCAGTAATGCAAAATCCCATCGGCGAAGCCGATTTGGAATGGATTTTGCATCGTAACTGTGAAGGTACTGAACAGTTACATTAACCGAATCCCTTGAGAAATATAATAAATAAGAATGTTAAAAACCGTGGCGGAAGCCACGGTTTTTCTAATCACGTTTTTCATTAGGTACATGCGGACGTTTGTGGGATTTTAATTTCATAAAGTCCAGAATGTCTTCTTTGTCACGCAGATCCAGTAACTGAAAATAATATAAGAGCAGACGTTCATCACGATTGAGGTATTTCAATTTGTTGCGAATTTGTGGATCGTTGGTATATTCAACAAATGCCTCGATTTCATCTGGACAATTCATGTTCGTTGGTTGTATGGTTCGTGCAAAATCCATATTAATATTATAGGTAACTACTAAATTTAAAAGGTTCTCCACCGGAATTCCATATAATTTGGCAAGATTGTACAGGGAATTAACAGGTGGAGTGATCCGCCCGGTTTCGTAATGTGAGTATGTCTGACGCGTAATGTTTAAGTGCGATGCAACAAACTCCTGGGAATAGTTGCAGGATTTACGCAGTTCTTTCAGATATTGTTCTAATGTTCGGTTTTTATTTCCTGTGATCATCCACTTTCCTTTCTGTAGATTTCTGCCGGCCCATCGGGGCTCAATGTTATGATATGTATAGATTCCAAACCTCTTGATCTCTATAGTATCCGAAAATGCCCCTCTAAAACATACAAAAAGCACAATAAATATCGAGAAAAAAGAAAATGCACTATAAAAAGTGTATAAATTTTCGCGAGAGGATAAAATTGAACATAATTTATAAGATTTTATCGTAATAGAATTTATTTTCATGCAAAATATGTCTTGAAAATATATTATTAATAGCATAATATATTATAGAAAGATATTGAAAATAGCATACATATAAAAGGGAAAAGGATGAAAATATGGATCTGATTGATATTCATTGCCATATTTTGCCTGGGGTTGATGATGGATCCAAGTCTATGGAGGAAAGTCTTGCAATGTTACGGATTGCACAGCAAAATGCTATCCGTACTATCATTGTCACACCACATAATAAACCTGGACGACACAATATTCACATCCCCAGTATGAATGTCTATATTAAACAACTACAGGAGCAGATGGGCAGAGCCGGATTGTCAATTGAACTAATCGGAGGAAATGAGCTCTATTATCGTATGGAACTTGCACAGGAGCTGCATGGCGGCGTGGCAAGGACGATGGCGGATTCCAGATATGTACTTTTGGAATTTGCTCCAATGGATGATTACGATTATCTGCGTAATGGTGTCTATGACCTTTTATCTGAAGGTTATTTCCCGATTATAGCACATGTGGAGCGATATCAGTGTCTGGCAGATCATGTTGAACGTATCAAAGATCTGACAGGAATGGGCGCGTATATTCAGGTGAATGCCGGAAGTGTAATGGGTAATGTGGGGTTTGGAATGAAGAGCTTTACACGAAAGCTGTTAAAGCAGGAGCTGGTACATTTTGTGGCAACAGATGCACATGACACGAAGAAACGGGCACCGGAATTAAAGAAATGTGCGGATTATATTGTTCACAAATATGGGAATCAATATGCTGAGGATATTTTTGTGAATAATCCGGAACATGTTATACGAAATGAGATTCTCTGATGAATCCTGTCAGATGATTAATGTGAGAAATTACCAAGGAGAACTTCATGGAAAATCAAAATGAACGTGATGAAATAGAAATTGATCTTGTGGAGTTGTTTTATGTCCTGTGGGGACATGTGTGGCTGATCTTAAGTATCGGTCTTTTTTGTGCGCTCAGCTGTTTTGCTCTAAGCAAGTTCATAATTGCTCCGACGTATAAGTCTACAACCAAAATATATATTTTAAATAAGAGCGACAGTTCTTCTGTTACCTACAGTGACGTGCAGCTGGGGACACAGCTTACGAAGGATTATGCGGAGCTGATCAACAGCCGTTATGTATTGGAGGCTGTGATTCAGGAGCTTGGTTTAAATATGGAATACAAAGATCTGCTTAAGAAGATCGATGTAACAACGCCGAGTGATACGCGAATCGTTTCGATTACCGTAGAGGATCACGATCCGGTGCAGGCAATGAATATAGCGAATTCTGTAAGAGAAAATGCAAGCACCCATATTCAGAATGTTATGGACATTGACGCAGTTAATGTAGCAGAGACGGCCAATATGCCAACCGAAAAGGCATCCCCAAGCTGTTCCAAATGGGCACTTATCGGAGGACTGCTTGGATGTCTTGGAATCAGTGCAATAATTCTGATTCGTTATCTCATGGATGATACGATTAAGTCGTCGGATGATATTGAGAAGTATCTGGGCTTAAGCACACTGGCACTGATTCCCATGAAGGAAGATGAGGTCAATTCCAAAAAGAAAAAGAAGAAGCATAAACAGAGTAAGTAAGGTGTTAAGGAATAACGGGATGATCCCGGATGGGATCACGAAGGAAACATAGAGAAGCACGGGAAGATAAGGAGAATGACCATGGATGAGTTAACCATGCAGCATGTATCTTTACGATTTGATAAATCTGAGGATTACCGGATTAAAGAAGCATTCAAAACATTGCGCACCAACATTGAATTCAGCGGTGCAGACTTAAAGGTAATCGCCGTAACCAGCTGTACTCCGAATGAAGGAAAAAGCTCGGTTGCCATGGAACTTGCCAAGGCTTTTGCAGAGGCAGGGAAACGGACTCTGCTCATCGATGCCGATATGCGTAAGTCTGTATTAGTAGGGAGATACAAAACAGGTGCAGTGCGCCTGGGTTTGACTCACATTCTGGTGGGACGGGAGAAACTGAGTGATGTGATCTGTAAAACAAACTTCCCCAAATTATACATGATCTTTGCAGGCCCCGTTCCACCTAACCCCAGTGAGCTTCTTGGCGGAGAAAATTTTGAAAGCCTGATTAATAAAGCAAAGCAGCTGTTTGATTATGTGATTGTGGATACTCCACCGCTTGGGAGTGTAATTGATGCAGCAGTTGCTGCCAAGAAGTGTGATGGAACCATTCTTGTTATTGAGAACAATGCGATCAGTTATAAATTTGCACAAAATGTAAAAGCACAGCTTGACAAGACAGAAAGCCGTATCCTGGGTGTCGTTCTTAACAAGGTGGATATGAGTACGAAGAGTTATGGTCATTATGGTAAATACTATGGCAAATATTATGGAAAATATTACGGACAATACGGAAATGAAGGCGGACATACGAAGACAACAGATCTGAGCAGGCAGGGAGCGGAAGAAGCCGGAGCAGAAGCAGGAATGCGTGCTTCAAGAAAATTAATCGAGAAGCATCCGATGGATTCGACAGTAGAAGAAAGTGCAGAATCGGATCTGAATCTGGATGAGATGCTGGATAGAGGTTCTGACTTAGAAGAGATAAATTTGTAGTCTGAACTGATTTGAAAAGATGCGCGAACAGTATATGCTGTCGGAAAAATTACAGCCGGAATAAATGTGACAGAGGAATAAAAGTATGAAAGACAGTGGAAAATGGGCAGTCGTTTTTACCGTTTTAAATATCATATTGATTACCGTTTGTGTGGTGCTGCTGCTTAATAAGGACAGGAAACCGCCGGTAATTTCTTTTTCCGGAAATGACCTGATTTATTACAGTGGCATTGACAATGAGAAGCTTCTGCAGGGAGTGGGCGCTGTAGATGCCAAGGACGGAGATGTCACAGATCGGATCGTAGTAGAAAAGATTGTTCAGAATAAGAATGAAAACCGAGCCATTGTTTATTATGCGGTAACGGATCTTGACGGAAATGCAGCGAAAGCATCCAGAGTGTTTGAAGCAGTAAACGAAGCTACCGGAGATGCTATGAGGGATATCGGAATGGCAGGATTTAACGGAGACATGGATGGATCGCTTCCGGGTGAGCCGGAGACTTTGGAACCTGCAGATGCACAGGAAGAAGAACTGCAGGCCACAGCAAATGCAGAAGATACGCCGGAAGAGGATACAGAAGCTGAAAGTTCTCCTTCCGTATCACCGACACCGGATATAGAGGAACAACGCCGTAAAGAGCAGGAAGAGGCGGACCGGAAGGCACAGGAAGAGGAAGAGCAAAGACAACAGGAAGAAGCGAGGAGACGGCAGGAGGAGGAAGCTGCTGCCAAGGCCGGAAATCCGAAAATTATCTTAAAGAGTACTACCGTAAATGCGACCGCCGGGCAGCTTCCGGCATGGATTGATGCGGTTGGGAGCTTTCAGGATGATAAGGATGGATATGAGACGTTATTTAAGAATCTGAAGGCGTCCAAATATGATGTCAATGTAAGGGGAGATCATGCCGTAACGCTGACGACGACAGACTCTGATGGGAATGTGTCGGATCCGGTGAGTGTGACGGTGCATGTGAAGTAGTCATATATGACGGAAGCCTTGCGAAAGGTCTGCTTGTGATATTCCGCCGGCTGCGCTGATTGTGAAAGAACTATCAAAAACCGCAAATTATACAAATAGTTTAGATAGATGACAGATAAGAATGACAGAATGATGGGTGAGAGATTGTGGGCAACATGTTAACGAACAAGAAAAATAGAAGAGACCGTGTGGCGAATCTGGAGAAGTCACAGATTCTGGATCCCGAAAAGGTGAAGCGCGATAAGAAGCGTAAACGCAAGGTGGTTGCGTTGACTGTGCTTGCTGCGATTACGGGACTGCTTGCAGCTGCATTTGCAGCGTTCCTGATTGTGGGAGCGATTGGTAAGGCGAATTTGCGCAGCAATGTGATTGCGGCGCCAAAGCTTGAAAATGCGCCGGTGGTGATAGAACTGCAACCGACAGAGGAAGAAGCTGCAGGCTGGAAAGAGGGCTGGGTGAAGTATAACGGTCAGGTTTATGCATATAACGAGGATATTCTGACATTTCTTGTTATGGGAATTGATAAGAACAGGGATGTTAAGGAGGTAGAGGAAGGAACGAATGGTGGACAGGCAGATGCGCTGTTTCTGGTGGTATTGAATCCGCATGATAATTCCTTAAGTGTCATTGGCATTAACCGGAATACAATGACGGATATTTCTGTTTATGATGATAACGGTGCCTATGTTAATACGATTAAAGCGCAGATTGCCGTGCAGCACGGCTTTGGGAATGGTGTGGAAGAAAGCTGTGAGTATCAGGTGAATGCTGTACAGCATCTGTTCTATGAAATGCCGGTTCATGGGTATGCAGCCATTAATATGAGTGCGATCGGACCGCTTACGGATATGGTAGGTGGTGTGGATGTAGTGGCACTGGAGGATATTAAGAGTGGAAACAGCACCGTAATTAAGGAGGGTGAGGAGGTTCATCTGGAAGGTGATCTTGCATTTGCCTATATTCATAATCGTGATACGAAGGAGTTCGGTTCTGCGGATCATCGTTTGGAGCGTCAGAAGCAGTTTATTACGACGTATTTGCAGAAGGTAAAGCAGAAGACAAAGGAAGACATTGGATTTCCGATTTCCGTATATCAGTCGATCGCTCCGCAGACTGTTACCAGTCTGACGGTGGATGAGATGACCTATCTGGTATCCATAGCAAAGGATTACAGCTTTGATGAGAATTATCTCTATACCCTGAAGGGAGAAACAAAGCAGGGGGATGTATTCGAGGAGTTTTATGTGGATGAGACCGATCTGTTCGAACTGATTCTGAAGATCTTTTATGAACCTGTGGAACAGTAAGACATTGATAGGAACAATATGATCAGAACTGCTGACAGTTGGTATAGAGACAGAGAAGAATAAGAGATCTGGTAGAAATAAATATACAGTGAGAGACGTAAGAACAGTAAGAGATAACAAAGAAGTAACATGAGTTGGGTAAAGGATAAAGAAGCAGCGATACAGAAAATGAAAAAGAAAATGAAGAAAGACATAAAAAAGAAATGGATAAAAATGACCAGCGGATGCCTAAGCGTTCTGCTGCTCATGGGTATATTAACCGGATGTGGATCTTCTAATACAGACAACAGGGAGGAGACAGCTAAGACAGAGGAGGAACAGGCATCAGGGGAAGTAACAGATGCAGAGGAAACGAAGAGTACCGGACTTTTGTTTGAAACAGCGAAGGATGGACGAATTGACTTTACGGTTTTACAGGAAGAAAATCCGGAGATCTGGGGATGGCTGTATATTCCGGGAACGGATATTGACCGGCCGCTTTTGCAGAGTGCTACATCGGATACTTATTATCAGAATCATATGGCAGACGGACAGGAAGGAGAGGCAGGGGCTCTTTATATCGAGATTCCGAATCAGACAAACCTCTGTGACTTCAATACCGTGATTCATGGAAAGGATCAGAAGGAAGGAGATCTTTTCTATGAACTGCATAAGTTTGAAGAGCCTGATTTCTTTAATGAACATGAGGCACTCTATATTTACACACCGGATAATGTATATACCTATAGTATTTATGCTGCCTACTATGATGAGGGCAGTGATATTCTGCGAAGATACGATTATACCACCTATCAGGGGTGCAATGCATATCTTGCGGATTACTATGACCGAAGAGACATGACTATGAATAAGAGGGATGGCTGGGAGGATATCACAGCCGGACATTTCCTTCTGACACTCGATGGAATAACAACAGGAGACCGACAGTTCGTTGTGATGGCAGGACTTGTAAATGCAGGCGTGGCAAGCATGGACCGTATGATATTCGATGGAACCGACTTCGTATATGATTTTGAGGACGAAGAGTAATGTATTGATATCTGCATCGAAAGATGTTGATATAAACCACACTTAAATTTACGAGAAGGGAGGAATTGGTCCAATGAAGAAACTTATTGCATTAGTATCTGCAGCAGCAGTTCTTGTAATGCCTATGGCAGTATGCGCAGCTCCTTCACCGTCAGCCGGTGCAGTAGTAGCATCTACACAGGTAACTGCTGTTGAAACAGCAGCAGCTGAAGTAAGCATGTCTGTTGGTGAATACACAAACAATGCGATTGTATCTACTCCCGGACTCTCTGCTACTGACACTTTGCCGGTAGGACAGGGCGGAAAGATCATCGTTAATGGTGTAGCAACCAATATGACTGTCACCTTAAGAAAGGTTGACGCTGCAACCGTTAAATCTGCTAAGGCAGCAGCAACAGGAAAGATCCTTAACCTCGTTAATGCGAAGCTTCCTGTAGCAAAAGGAAACACTGTAACTGTTAACTTCTATGTTAAAGGCTTAGCCGGAACAGAGAATGTTACAGCATTACAGCTTGTAAATGGTGAATGGGTTCCGGTTACCGTTAAGGAAATCAGACTCGACCATATCGTACTCGACCTGACACAGTCCGGTCCTGTAATGTTCGTTCAGAACTAATCCGTTACCTGAATAAGGCGGAAACGCCGGAATTCAGATGACAAAATGAATCTAGATTTATAAATAAGTGTGGGGATTTGTCTGCGCCGGTCCCCACCGGCGCAGACGTTAAAAAATGAATTTTAGATCATGCTGGCAGCTTTTATCTGTGTTACCCTTTTCGCGGTTGCAAGTGATGTCTGCAGGATTCTGAATAGGTATAAAATTGATGTAACTATTCGCCATATAAGCAAGCATTCGACGTCCATATTGTCATAATTTGCATGGCTCTGAATAGTTACCAAAATAGTGAGAAATCTTCTGAGTAGTATATGCTTCCTGAAGTTTCGAACGATCATAAAGAATGGCTTACGTCGGGGTTGACACCGTGGCAATGGCGAAGCTATATCAAAAAATCGGGAGCGAACTTATCATGTGGTACGTTATACAGACAGTAAACGGACAGGAGCAGCAGGTATGTACCTGGATTAATCAGAGGATGGATCATACATTATTTGAACGCTGCTTTGTACCGTTGTATGAAGATGTCTGGCGCAAGGAAGGCGTTGGACACATCAGTGTCAGGAAAACCTTCGCCGGTTATGTGTTTATCAAGACCGACCGTCCGGATGAAGTATATGAAGAGCTTCGGAAAATTCCTAAGCTTGCAATTATGCTGTCTGATCAGCTGGATCAGAACAATCAGAAAGAAAAGACCTTTATTCCCGTGAGCGCGGAAGAAGAACAGTTCTTGCGCAGCATTTACACGGATGGAATTATGAGGGTCAGCTATATTGAGAAAAACTCAAATGGAAGAGTCACAGCAATTATAGGACCATTAGAACAGTATCAGGATTATATCATTAAACTGGATCTTTCTCATCGGAGAGCCGTTGCAGAAATTCCACTTTTCGGACAGATGCGGAGAATGAAATTCGGTCTGTGGTCTGAAAAGGATGCAAAGATTCCGTGGATTGAGGAAGAGAAAAGGCTGCGCAGGAAACACATTGAGAATGCCTGCCACGCAAAAGGAAACAGCGTATTATCTGCCACCGGCATACATCCCGGTGATTATGTCATTAATACCATGGGCATCTGTGGGGATCAGACATTAAAAGTAACCGGTGTTGATGAACGGAAAAGAACCATTGATGTTGAGATGGAACTGTTTGGAGAACTGCTTTCCGTGCAGATGAGCGTTGATGATGTAGAAAAAATACCGCCAGACGTATTGCACTAGACGGTATCAGGATACGAGGGGGATTTTTCCATATGTACAAAAGGGAGCCGGAAGGATGGCTGAAACATATTGATTTCATATTGCTTGACATGCTTTGTCTGCAATTCGCTTTTTGTATTTCTTATATTATTCGGGGAGAAGGAATTAACCCTTATTATTATCTTGTTTATCGAAACATGGCAATCGTACTGGAAATGGCTGATTTGACTGCTATTTTCCTGTTGAATTCCCTGCATCAGGTGATGCAGAGGAAGCTATATCATGAATTTTCTTCCACTATAAAAAACTGTATCTGCGTAGGAATGATTGCGCTGGCGTATCTGTTTGCCGTGCAGGAGGGAAGTACCTATTCCAGGTTTACCTTTGCAGTAACGCTTCTTTTGTACTTCGTGTTTACCTTAGGCGTACGCCTCTTATGGAAGCATATGATGAAGAGCAGCAGCCGGCACAGAAATTATAAATCCCTGTTGCTTGTAACCACGTTATCACAGGCCGAAGAGGTGGTGTGGCAGGTACAGACTGAAAGCGATGGGCAATTCCTGATTCACGGACTGGTTATCGTGGATCGTGAAGCCATCGGACAGCAGCTCGGTGGAGTTCCTGTCGTAGCAGATCAGGGAAGTGTTCCGGAATATATCTGTCAGCAGTGGGTCGATGAGGTATTGATTGTTCTGCCGAATACGGTTGAGTATCCCGTGGAAATGATGGAAAAAATCGAAGAGACGGGAGTAACGGTTCACTTCAATTTGACAGGAATCGAGAATAATGATTATCGGAGACAATTCGTTGAAAATATCGCTTCTTATACCGTATTAACCACAAGTCTGAATTCGGCATCGGCCATACAGCTGATGTTGAAGCGACTGATGGATATCCTGGGAGGATTGGTTGGATGTGTGATTACAGGAATCCTATTTCTGTTCGTAGCACCGGCGATCTATATCAGTTCTCCGGGACCGATCTTCTTCTCTCAGGAACGGATAGGAAGAAATGGAAAACGATTCAAAATATATAAGTTCCGCAGCATGTATATGGATGCGGAGGCTCGTAAGCAGGAGCTTATGAGCCAGAACCAGATGGGCGATGGAAGAATGTTTAAGATGGACTTCGATCCACGCGTCATCGGAAATAAAGTCCTGCCGGATGGAACAAAGAAAACCGGAATCGGTCATTTCATCCGGGAAAGCAGTATCGATGAATTCCCACAGTTCTTTAATGTCCTCAAAGGAGATATGAGTATCGTGGGAACACGGCCTCCACTACCAGGGGAGGTATCGCAGTATGAACTGCATCACCGGGCAAGACTCGCAATCAAGCCAGGCATCACAGGAATGTGGCAGGTAAGCGGAAGAAGCAGCATCACAGACTTTGAAGAAATCGTAAATCTGGATACTAGGTATATCCGGGAATGGAGTCTGTGGTTAGATATAAAAATTCTACTAAGAACAGTATACGCTGTGTTGGGGAAGAAGGGTGCGGTGTGACTAATATCAGTAGAGTATGTTTTGCATTGACAAGTTATGCCAAGAAGAAATAGTAAAGATTGTATTAAAAACAAGTGATTAAGGGGAAAGGTCAAGAGAATCTAATATCACGAAAATGATAATCTATAGAGACACTGCCTAATGAATAAACATGTGTTATAACGTCCTTGGCAGACAAAACATAAGAATGATACTTGAATTTTAATAGGTATATTAAATTTACGTATCAAAATAGGGTGAAATTAATAAATGACGAGTGAAGAGTTATCTAAAAAGATCAGACTAGAAGCATGGAACATGGCTTATAGGGCAAAGGCATCCCATATGGGGGGAAATTTTTCAATGGCAGATATTCTAGCTGTCTTATACACAGATGTGGCAAAATTTGATCCTCAAAACCCAAAGGCAGACGAAAGAGATCGAATTATTTTAAGTAAAGGTCATTGCTGTGCTGCTATGTATGCAGTTTTAGCACATTTTGGATTTTTCTCAGAGAATGAATTGAAGCACTTTGGAGAAAATGGGCACATGCTGTCTTGTCATGCCTCTTGTAAAGTTCCTGGAATCGAGTTATCAACGGGGAGTCTAGGGCATGGTGCTGCGGTGGCAGCAGGTATGGCTTTAGTTGGCAAGCTTCAGAATAAAGATTATAGAGTATATGCGATATGTGGTGATGGGGAATGTGATGAAGGCTCTATTTGGGAGATGGTTATGTTTGCAGGCCAACATAAATTAGATAATTTCACCGTCATAGTCGATGCAAATAAAATGCAAGCAATGGGCGATACAAAGGAGATTATTGATCTTCAGCCAATGGCAGATAAATGGAGACTATTTGGATGGCACGCAATTAGTATTGATGGACACAATCATGATGCGTTGAGAACTGCTTTTAGTGAAAGCTCTGGTGGAAAGCCTAAACTAATTGTGGCTAACACGATTAAAGGTCATGGAGTCTCTTTTATGGAGAATAGTCTTTGGTGGCATTATCAAATTCCATTCGGAGAGTATTATTCTAAAGCAATTAAAGAATTAACAGGAGAGGATAAGTCATGAGGGATCATGTGTTGGCTGAATTAACTAGGCTTGCTAAGGAAAACTTGAACATATACCTAATTACAGGAGATCTTGGATATGTGGTTTTGGACGATTTTAGAGAGAATTGCCCTAATCAGTTTATTAACGCTGGAATTGCTGAGCAAAATATGACAGCGCTTGCGGCAGGCATGGCAAGAGAGGGGAATGTGGTTTTCACATATTCTATTGGCAACTTTCCGACGCTTCGTTGTATAGAACAAATTAGAAATGATGTATGCTATCACAAGGAAAATGTAAAAATTATGGCTGTTGGTGGTGGATTTGTGTATGGAAATCAAGGGATAAGTCATCATGCAACAGAAGATATTGCTATGATGCGTGTTCTTCCAAATATGCGGGTTTATGTTCCTGGTGATGCATATGAAGCTGTTGAATGCTTAAAGGATGCTTATCAGTATGATGGTCCATGTTATATAAGACTTGCAAGAAATAAGGAAGAGAATTTCCATAAACAGAATGAAAAGGTAAATATTGAGAAAGTACTGGACTTTGGCGGAGATGGAAGAGATGTCACTATACTGACTACTGGATCAATTCTTTGTGAAGGAGTGAAACTTCAGAAGTTTTTAGGTGATCAGAACATTAAAGCAAAATTAGTTTCTGTTCCTAGAGTTAAACCGATAGATAAGGAATCAATAGTAGCAATAGCTAAAAACTCTAAGCTAATGGTTACGATGGAAGAGCATCAGATTTGCGGTGGTTTAGGCGGCACGATAGCAGAGATTTTATCTGAAATTGAAGGGAAAAAGGCTATGCTATATCGTAGTGGCTTAAATGATATGTTTTCGGAGATTACGGGGGATCAAGTGTATCTTAGAGAGTATTATGGCATTTCAGCTGATAAACTGGTTCCAATTATTAATAACATATTAAAGGAAAAGGAAGATGAGACTCACAATAGCAGGGGCTAACAGCTTTATAGGAAAGCGAATGGCTGCAATAGCCAGTACACAAAGAAATATGAATTTAACACTTGTTATTAGGAACGGAAGTAGCATGGAATGTCCAACTGGTGCTAAGCTTGTTCACTGCGATATGAAAGACTATGATAAACTTGGTCAACTTACTGGATCTGGTGATGTATTTGTTGATTTGTCGTGGATTGGTTCAAGAGGTGCCGATAGACAGAATAAGGAGATTCAAAAATTAAATTATGAATGTAATATGGCTGCAATGAGAAGTATGGCTAATGCAGGGTATAAGGTATTGGTTTCTGCCGGAAGCCAAGCAGAGTATGGTCAATGCCATGGATTCATTTCTGAGAATACGCCTTTAAATGCAAACACAGAATATGGAAAATATAAGGTTAGAGTTTATAATGAAACAACGGAATTAGCTCAGAAATATGGTATCAGATTTATAGAACCTAGGTACTTCAGTTTATATGGTCCAGAAGATTATAATAAAACACTGATTATGAGGTGTATAGATAAAATGAGAAACAATTTACCTGTAGATCTAAATAAATGTACGCAGTTCTGGGACTATTTATATGTTGATGATGCGGTAGAAGGTGTGTTGAAACTTTGTAAAAATGAAAAAGCTAATGGGGCATATAATTTTGCTACAGGTCATTACAGACAGCTCAAAGATTTTGTAATGGATATCCATAAAGCTTTGAATAGTAAGAGTATGGTTAGGTTCGGCGTTGCTGAGTATAACGACCTTTATATAGATTTGCAGCCAGTGGTAGAAAAGTTAAAGGAAGATGCTGAGTGGGAGTACAGAATCAGTTTTATAGATGGAATAAAAAAAACAGCTGGAATTATTGATGGGAGAGGATAAATACAGATGAATGTAGCATATCACTTAACAGATAACTATGCGAAGATTTCTGGAACATCAATAGTTTCACTCTTCGAAAACAATAAAGATATTGATGAGATAAATGTTTATTTGATAGAAAATGGATTTACACAGAAAACTAAGGATAAATTTACGGAACTGGCCAATAAATATGGGAGAAGAATATATTTTATACCATTACCTGATCTTAATGGAGAAGACTACGAATTGGGTCTTATAAGTATTAAAAAGAAATGGATGTTTGATTCATATAGTCGTTTGTTTCTAGATAGATTATTGCCTGATGATGTAGAAAGAGTCATATATCTTGATGGTGATGCTTTAGTGCTTGGATCATTAAAACACTTGTGGGAAATGGATTTGAAAGGGAAATGTTGTGCAGCATGTCTTGATTGTGTCAGTGAACCATATTATAAACTGTTTGAAATAAATAGAAAAAATAAATACTGCAATAGTGGTCTAATCCTTATGGATTTAAACATATGGAGAGAAAAGAAAATTGGAGAGAAAGTAAAGAAATATGTACATAAAAATAATGGATATGTTTTCTTTATGGAGCAAACGGTTTTTAATGCAGTGTTGCAGGATGAGATTATTTATTTACCTTTCAACTATAATGTTAGTTCATTAGTACGTGTGCTTTCTTATAGTGATTTGATAAAGCTGAGAAAGCCTCTTCATTTTTATACGAAAGCTGAAGTAGATGAGGCACAGAGAAATCCAATTATTATTCATATGACGGGGTTTTTCTATATTATTAATAGGGCATGGAATGAAGTTACGAATCATAGTTATATAGAATATTGTGAGAAATTTAACTGGGATATAGCTATCCTTGATCAAGATATGAGAAACTTCAGCACAAGGATGAAGGATTATATGATTCATACACTGCCTAAGCCGGTTGTGATAGTGGTTGCTTCTTTTTTATATAATACTTGGAGAGTAAGGAACATTGCAAGAATAAGCAAGAGGTTTGAAAAAGAAAAAGGATAGAGTATTGTATGGTATTTATAAGAAAATGCATAGATAGAATGTTGATTTGCATAGACGCTTTGATTAATTACATTACCCAAAAGCCGTATTGTGA
>ERZ791794.589-NODE-589-length-24514-cov-24.358805_pt1 | contig 24514 bp, 10 predicted proteins | sample MGYA00510312_ERZ791794 | MGnify/ENA primary metagenome ERZ791794 (study PRJEB30046, sample SAMN00791977) | human gut metagenome | study: EMG produced TPA metagenomics assembly of the A metagenome-wide association study of gut microbiota in type 2... | reverse complement strand
CGAAAGGTTACTGACCTGATAGATGCTGAGCTCTTCGGCCTGTTTGCTGAAAAGGGAGTTTAAAGGTAAAAAGGTAAAAGGGTAAAAAGGTAAAAGGGTAAAAAGGTAAAAAGAACCTTAACCCCCTTTCGCCCCCCCGTTCCTAGCGATTCCATCGCTAGTCCCCCAAGTCCTTATCATAAAGGTAAAAAGGGCAACCCCGCTAGGCGTCAAAGGAGGAACGCCTGGCGGGGTTGCGTTTTATGGTTGTACAGCTAAAAGGTATATGGTTGTACAGCTAAAAGGTATATGCTTGTACAACCAAAAGGTATATGGTTGTACAACTAAAAGGTTTATGGTTGTACAACTAAAAGGTATATGGTTGTACGACTATAGGGTTTATAGTTGTACGACTATAGGGTGTATGGTTGTACGACTATAAGGGTTGTAGTTGTACGATTAAAAGGTGTTGTCACTAGGCTCGGCAGAGCTGCTGACTGCAGTCGGCAGAGCTGCTGACTAGGCTCAGCAGGTCTGCTGAGCCTAGTGGCAACCTTCGAGAAGCAGTCTCTTTCAACTCGAAAAGCAGTCTCCTAAAACTAAAAGAGACGTCTCTTTGAACCCAAAGAAACGTCTCCTTTCGCTTATTCAATCATATCCTTTCGCTTATTCAAACATCTGAATACGCTTATTCAATCATATCCTTTCGCTTATTTAATCGTCTTCTTTCGCTTATTCAAACATCAGAATTCGCCAGCAGAACTATCTCCTTCCTCCGGAAGAGCCGGGAGCTTTATAGAACTTACCTTTCTGGCGGGAGATGAAGATGCCGCCTCTGGCTGAGGTCTTATCTACTTGCTGGCCATTGAGATTATAGATAATCTCTTTCTCATCCTTCTTATGCAGGGTAGGAGAGGTGATGGAAGTCGCGCCAGAAGCAATGGCGAAGCAGATGGAATGCTTGCCCAATGCCAGATTATCCTGGTTGCTCTGATTTACCATCTTTTCCAGATGATATGGTTTTCCGTATCTACCTTTTCCTTATCCTCCAACTCTTCGTCATTTTTCGATAGTAATCCCGATTTTGCATCAATCTGCCGGCAGAGAATTTGAGGTTCGAAGGCATCCGTACCACCCATTACGTTGCGGATATTATAGCCGGTAGTATCTGTGAGGATACAGTCGTCGGAATCTGGAGCAGGTGAGCAGGCGGCAAGCGAACGGGTTCCCAATGGAATAGGGGAGAATAGGTATTGCCGAGTTCGTATTTGGTTGTGTCGTTTTCTAGTGTCCAGTATTTGAGGGTATAATATTGCTCAACAGCATTTCCTTTATCATCAATGCTCTTGAAGAGGGTATAGTTGGTAGGGATGGTAAAGGAGCGGACGTTGAGCATATCGTCCGGTTTGATGCTGATGGCATTCTTGAAGTTGCCGGTTGATATCTTATTCTTTCTATTCATATCTTTCTGTTATTTTACCATGATTTTTCTGTTTCCGAAGATGTAGATGCCGTCAGGGAAACCACTGTAGGTGGCGGTGCCAGGACGTACATCCAAGATGCGATAAAGCTGACCGGTGGTTGAGAATACCTGCAACTGGGTGGCGTAGGTACTCTCTATGCGTACACGGTGAGCTCCGATAGGGCGGATGAAGAGTGATTCGCCGGCTGGTGTATCATCGTTACCGTTTATTTCCGGTTCTATCCTGTCGATGCCCGTGGTCTCGCTGATGCGGATTACAGAAGGAACCTCTGAAGAACGGGCTCCGGCGTTCGTACTTTCTGTAGTCAGATAGGTACGGAAAGGCATTACGGTCTGTGAGGTTGCCGTATTGCTGAATGCTGTTCCCTCTGTATTGAGCGCATAGATGCCTCCATTCGCCACTTCCTTGGCAGCGAAGGTTCTCCGGTGGGCATAGCCATCGCTTACGGTCTTCATATCTGCTGTGATAGGAATCTCGATAGCTCTATTCTGAGGTTCCTTGTTCGCATAAGCATGGAAGGTGATAGTCTGAGGATCTTCCTTCTTGTTCAAAATACTGTTGTAGAACTTGCTGGAAAGGTCGAACTCATAATAACGCTCACCTGGGAAACGGATGATATAAGGTACTCCAGCTGTCAGCGGAATGTAATCCTGGTATTCGTGATCCTTGGCATAATACGAATCTGCATCCCATCGGTAAGCCCAGTCTTTATAGGTGTTGCCAAAGAAGGAATTAGAGAACTGGTAATTCCATTTTGCCGCATTCGCACTTTCATTCATGAAGAGTCCTGCTGTTGTATCAGGTCGCTGGAAGGTGGCAGTCTTCTCCGTTTCATTCACACCAGTCAATCCTCGCAGCCAGTACTCATGGTGCAGGGTGTGCGTGTTCGTGGCTGGGTTATCCAGTTCTTCTTCTGTTGGTGTGCCATAAAAATGAGTAATCTCGCCATTGAGCGATGCCATTACCTTTTGTGCGGTGAATGGCAGACAGATACCTTCCCAGGCTCCGGTAGCATCCTCAGCATAGTACATCGGCTTGCGAACATACCAGGCATGGTTGGTTACCGTGAATTGGATAGGGGCACAGAAGTCGTTGTTCTCACACTTGTCTCCCTCGCTGTTCTTATCCTCAGGGGTGCGTTCTACGAGGTGGAGGAGAGAGGTGGTATAGCCATCATCGGCATTATTCTTGAAAATATGATGTCCGTAGATGGTAGTCTCACTCGTGTTCTCCTTGTAGCCGAGTGCATTGTCTGCGATGTCGTAAGCCTCTGTATTGTTGTCGATGTCGTTGCCATTGGCAGCAGTATATACCAGGAGGTTCTGGCTTACTCCCTGCTGGATGCTTAGGTCGCTGAATATCTTGGCATTGTCATCTACCGGTGTGTAGAAGATGCCGTTCTTGTTGATGTCTGCCGCCTGTTTGAATCCCATGGCAGCCCCCTTGTCGTTCCGGCAGGTGAAGTCGATAGCCGTTGTTGTCGTCTGGTGTACGTAGGTACTCATGAGGCTGTTGGCATTGTTGCTGGCATTATAGTGGAATGCATCGAGCTTCGTGTCGCCATAGTAGCCGGCAGTACGATATATGCGGTTTCTCATATAGCTGTTCTGATGGGAAGCTATCTGGGAAGGACAGAGGTCTGGAACCTTCTGCAATGACTGTCCCCAGAAGATGAAGTCGTTCATCGGCTGACTTTCGTCTGCCTGGTTTCCGTCGAACTGTGGAACGTAGCTGACTGCGGATGCTGTACCCTGCGATGCCTTTCGAGCCGCATCGATAGCGTGACTCTGGTCGTGGCGGGTTTCGTTGCTGCCGTAGTTAGGCTGGTCACTGTCTGTACCTTTTCTCAGATAGGTGATACCCGTGTTGTTGCCGGTGATGGCATCTGTACGGTGGGCATACTGATAGTCGCCGTTGGCATAGTAATCGTAGACGTACTTCAATGCCTCCTTGTCTTGGGCATTCTTCATGTTGTTGTAGCGGGCACGCAGATAGTATTCGTTGAGGTCGTAGCCAACCTTGCCGTATCTGAAGTCGTCTGCCGTATAATGAGTATCACTTGTGCCGTCCATGTGATAGACGATAGGCTGTATGCCCTTGTTATATTCGAAGCAGCAGTGGTAAGTACCCTTATTGCTGGCAGCGATATTGCCGCTTTCCATTCCGAGGTTATAGATGTTGCCTCGGTTCTCTTTGAGGAATGATTTGCCTTGAGCCAGACCCATGATGACATGTCCGTTTCCATGAAGAGTGCCGGCAAATACAGCATTGCTTCCATCAAAGTCGCTGGTCACGGTGATGTCGTTCTGCAGGATGAATTGGGCATTCTTTCCATATAGTTCCGCCTTGCTTCCCGTACCGGTTCCGATGGTATCCACGAAGTTGATGAATGCCTTCAGGTCGCTGGCATCAGAGATATAAATGCGAGGTTCGGCAAACGTCTTGTCTTCCTTGGTACGCTGGATAGCCTCTGAAAGATGCAGGTTCACACCCTTCTGATGAGGATTCATGCGGTGGTAGTTGTGTACGGTAAACTGGCTGTCGTCTGCCATATCCACCGTAAAGATCTTATTCAGACCATTCATGGTGATACCCAGCTGTACGCCATATCCGTTCATGAAGTAGTAGGCTGGAATATCCAGATAGTCGTTGGTCTTGTCATATACGCAGTCCTTGAAGAGTCCTTGTGCTTCGCTGCTTCCCTGCTTGTAGGTGTCGTAGCCTGTAGCCTTTTTGTTGATGTCCCATTCGGTAGCGTCTTCAAATACCCAGTTTCCCTTTTCGTTTTGCTTGCGCTTTCCTATGCGCCAGTAGTATCCGTTGGCAGAGAACGATTCGTCTGCCTCAATGGAAATCTGGTTTTTCCTGAGTCTGACCATCTCTCCCGGCAAGGCGCAGTTGTCAACAGTTATCTTACCGTTGATGTTAGGACCCTGCACATATTCTATGGTGAGATAGATGGTGTAAGTGTAGATTCGTTCTACCTCACAGTAGTAGTTGGATGATCCTGCTACTACGTCTGTGATGCTGACCTTAGCATAGCCATCTTCGGCAGTGGAATCCTTTTTAAAGATTCTCTCAGGGTATATCATGGTGTATTCTCCAGCAATGCCGTTCTTGATATAATAATCAGTGCCGGCAGATAGCTTGGTTCCTGTTGTTACCTGTTTGTAATCATTGCCTTCTCGGATGAAGAAGTCGGATGAGGCCACCTTACTGATGATAGGCTTGTTGTGGTTCTCATCTGTATATTCTTCGTATGCACGTCCCTTCAGTACAACGGTGGCAAGACATTTTTCAGAGAGATGCTTCTTGAAATAGTCGGTTGTCGTATTGTTGACAGAGTCTGTCAGCTGGAATGAAATCTTGGCATCGCCATCTGTCAGTTTGGAAGGGAGCTTTTGGTTCACATAGTTCTCTTTATTGAATTTTCCATTCATTGGCAATACGGCAGCGAATCCCTTGCCATCATATTCCTCTGAAGAAGAGGCACCGATGCAGAGCTGGTATTTGCCGGATACGTCCTGATTGTCCATATCCACATTGCCTTTTGTTCCGGCTTTCAGATAGTTGCGCTCTTCCAGGTCGCAGCTGTATTTAGTCTTATCTTCAGGATGTCCGCTGCGCATCTTCCAGCTCTGAATGGTTACAGGCTGGTTTGGCTTCAGTCCTGAGAGCACGGTGAGACCGTCCTTGTTGTCACTGAAGAAGGTCATCTTGTCCTTGTAGGTATAGCCAGTGATGTGGGCATTGTAATAGTAGTTAAAACCTGTTACATACCAATAGTGAACATCAATATTGTCATCCGGATTTGCTTGTCCTGCCTTATCCATACCATAGAATCCGGTAGGAAAGCAGTCGTCAACAACGAAGCGGTTCTGCTTGGCATCGTATGGGAAGACGAAGTTTCCGGTGGTTTCCAGGAAGTCTACCTTGTGTCCGCTTTCTCCCTCTGCCGTTGCCCGTTTATGCACATTGTCGGCATATACATAGCCGCCACCTTCGTCTTCACGAACGTCGATGAGGTTCATCTCCACTACGCCGTAGATAGGACCGTAGAAAATACTGTCGATGACATTCTTTTGGCTGTCATCGTATAACTCCTGTACGTTCTGAATCTTGAGGGCATAGCCTGAGGCGATACCTATCATGTTCTTTGCCGTACCGTCATTGCGCTTCTGGAAGTTCTGGTCGTGTTTGTCGATGTAATTCTGTTTTACCTCCATATATGACTTGCCCTTGAAGTCGCCATCAGCAGGTACCATACCGGTATTGTTGCGCCATGGTTCTTTATCGGCATCGTCGAAAGGAACATTCGAAGTTACTGCTCCCACGTAGTGGATATTGTTGGCAAGACCCATATAGTTGCGTGCACGCTTTGTGGATTTGTCCTGCAACTTGTTGTCGGTCAAGGTTATGTTCTTGGCAAACATCTGGATTTCTCCCACTCGTGCTATTGAATATGGAGTCTTGTTGGTTAGGTTGGTGGCATAGTCGCGTGCTCCAAGTACGTTGAAGCAGTTATCCTCCAGTCGCAGGATGTCCATACGCTGGAAGGTATTGATGATCTTCGGATTGTTGATATTGGTTCCTGCAAAGCCGTAACCCGTCAGGTCGGCACTGCGGAAGCCGGCTGCATACGACTGGTGTCCGTCTCCGAAGATGCCACCTTCACTGTCGTAGGCATATATATTCTTGTCGGTCTCCGACTGATGTTCCGGCTTCTTATATCCGTCTCCATAGAAATAGTTGTCCTGGAGAGAGATGTAACGGTAGTTGCCGTCTTTGTCCATGTAATAGTAGCCGAAGAGGTCGGTACCTGTTGGTAATACGACCGACTGCATTTTCTGATGGGAGATGATGATATGGTCACGGTCAGATTCTGGTGCAGAATTGTCGGCAACCAGGATGGTGGTGTTACCGCCGAATCCTGTTGTGGTACCATTAGGCAGATCAGACAGTTTTTCCTGTCTTTCCGTGAAAGCCTTGTCTATATTGTATTGACGAGTAAATTTCAGAACGGTAGAGTCGTTTGCCATGACAGAAGTACCCTGTGCCACGGAGTAACCGCCACCATAGATAGCTTCTCCAATCTTGATATTGATGTCGTTCCATGTAATAAGTGGTGAAGCCGGGGCTGTAGTGATAGTGGTGAAGTCTTTCTCCTTCACGAAGTCCGTAACTCCCTGCTTGCCGATGATGGAAGCATAAACAGCCTGCGAAACCTTGTCACCACTGATGAGTCTGATGCTCTGCTTGATGGTTTCTGAGGCAAGGTTTGGCAGTATCTTTCCGTCCTTATTCTTATTCTCATGGTCAATATACAGGTTGTTCTTGTCGGTACGGTCCAGCAGATAGATGCCGGAATGCCCGTCTTTTACCTGATAGTAGGTAGGGTAGCCCACCTTTACCTGGGTAGAACCATATACATAGCCAGAATAGGAACCGCCTGTTACCGAACGGAAGACGTGACCATTGAGGATATCCACATCGGTAAGTCCGATGACATTACCCTGCTGACCGCCACCATAGATGAAGTTGGCTGATACACCTGTAGCTCCGTTTACACCGCAAGGAAGGAACTTACCACCTTCTGTCTTATGTTCAGAACATTTCATATCCTTACCCATGATGATGTGGGTATTGCCGTAAACATAACTCTCCATACCATATCCGGCACCATAGATGTTGAGGCTGGAGTATTCCGGTTTGGTAGCCAGAGAATCGTTCGAATTTTCCAGTTTCTTCTTATCCTTACCGGCAAGCATGTCGCTCCGGAGATCGATGGTAACGTCGCCTCTCACGGTTCCCGTCTTGTAGCAGCCGCCGAATACGTTTCCTCCCACATAGGCATCGTTCTTCTCCTCTGGCTGGAACTTGTTCTTGATGGTGAGTTGGATGAAAGGATCGGTAGAGTAGGCACGTCCCAGTAGATAGCCACCCTCATGATTCACCAGTCCTTTATAGTTGTAGTTGGCATTGTTGCAGCCACCCACAATCTTGTCGGTGATGGTGAGTCCCTCCGGGAAGATATAATTGATTACATTGCCCCTTGCATTTGGATAGATGTTCATGTTGCCACGGTTTCCTCCGCAGCAAAAAGTTTTGATGGTACAGTCTTCCAGTCCTTCACCCGTCTGGGTTCCGTTCCATCGCAGTTCTCCCTGGATATCTGTTTCCACTGGCTGGAAATACAGGTCGATGAGGTGAGGATATACGGTTGGTCGGTCTTCCAGCTTGGTAGGGAGATAGAGGGTACCGATATTCTTGTTCGAAGGATTGAACCAGTCGATGGTATCGGCAAGGTTCAGTTCCTGTGTATAGTCCTCCACGTTTCCATTGAGTTTCTGGAACTTGTTCATGAAGTCATTGTCCTCTGATTTGGCGAAGAGTTCATCTCCGTTGCAACCCATGAAGACACGTCCGATGTTCACATGACTTCCTATGTTGATATTGATGTTTCCCACCTTTTCTACAGCCTTGTTATCCTTGTCCTTCACCTTCAGTACGGTGGCAGAGTTTCCTCCTCCATAAACGTCACCGGCGATATTCACCTTTTCAGATGTAGAGTTACCCTTGATTTCGATGCTCACCTTGTTGGTGAGTGGTCGCCATGAATTGATGTTCACAATCTTAGCCGCATCGCTTGCCTCCTTGTAGGAAGGCATGGATTTTCTCATCGGTACGGTATATACCAGAGGAACGGTCTCTGAGTTTGGATCCTCCGGGTTCATAGGGTAATACTCGTTCACCGTCACCTTCTGGTTCTGGTTCTTGTCGAGTGCATACAGGTAGTTACCGTTTCCGGCTCCATATACATTCTGATAGATGTGTCCACCCAGAATCTTGATGTTGCTTCCTTCACCGCCATTGTCTCTGAATCCGTTTTCCTCTGTAGTTATGTTCACATAGCCCGAAACGTCGTTGCCGCCATAAACATTGCCATGGATATGGATGTCGGAATTGTTGAACTTGGAGGTGCCTGATGGACCACCCGTTGTACTGCCCGTTGTACTGTTGTCTGATCCGATGATGACATGGGTAGCTTCCTTTACGTCTCCCATGAAACCGCCACCGAAGATGTCACGGCAGTCGATAGCCTTGATGGTGACATTTGTTTCCTTGACAGAACTGTAGAAACCGCCACCAAACACACGGCGGCAGAATACGCCACCGGCTCCCGATATATTGGTACTGCCTTCTACGGTACCCGAATAGCCACCGCCCACGATGTCCATGTACGAGAAGTCGCTGTAGAAGTGTTCATGTTCCTTGCCTGGTTTCAGCTCAATGTCCTGGTGGTTGTTGGCATCTCTGCCCTGCATGTCGATGGTGATGTTGGTATTGCCCTTGACATAGGTCTTTTCACCAAAGCCGCCACCGAAGATACTGAAGTGAGGAGATCCCACCTTATTATATATCTCTTTCCATTCGTTTGTCTGGTAGAATTTCATTTTCTTCTTGTCCTGTCCCGGCTTCACCTCGGTGTTGTCATTCAGGAGACCCTTGGCAATCAAGATGTTGGTATTGTTGCCCACTTCGCAGGCTTCGTTGCCACCGGCATAGATGTTGTGGTTTACCTTGAACTTCAGTGCCTCGTGGTCGTATTGTGGTGAGTAGGTGATACCGTCAATGATGCTGGCTGGTCGCCATGAACGGGTTTCCGGATTCCAGTAAGAGGAGAGCAGTGCCTGTCCACCATTGATCATGATATTGGTATTGCCGGTTATGTCTGCCGAAGTCACGGTCAGGGTGTCGGTTCCGTTCACGGTGTCGCAGTTACCCCAACCGCCGCCATAGATACCATGGCCTATCTGTCCGTCGGAGATGCTCATGAAGGTATTGCCATATACCGTACCGTTTTCGCATCCGCCGTAGATTCTCTCCAGGAATGCTGGCATGATATCCTTGTTCTTGTCATTGTCTGGATGCTTCATGGCATCGGGGCTCCATGGCTTGATATACTCTTTCGTTTTTTCGTCGAAGTATGGATAGGTGATGTTTGGACGGTCGATGACTAGACTGGTATTGCCGTAGATGCCACCCAGCTTCTTATAGTCGTTGCATTCAGACTTTAGGCGTCCTCTACCTCCTGCAAAAACCTGAGAGAAAACAACGCCGCCACGGATGTTGACGAGCGAAGTGTATTTGGCTGGTACCTGGTGGTGTTCAAAGTTAAAGACATCCGGTGCTTCCTTTGCTTTCTCATTTCCCACGTTGGCAACATCGCCACCGCCATATACGCTGCCCAATATCATGGTACGGGCTATCAAGCCGAGGTTGTACCTATATTTGATGTTTCTACCATAGACGTAAACTTCCGTTTTAGGGACGCGTGCCATATTCGGGAAGTCAATCCATGTATTCTTGTTCTTGTCATAGATTGATTCGATACCGGCACCACCGCCATATACATTCTGTGCTACATAGCCTGATTTGATGAATACTCTCGACAGGGAACCTACCTTTCCGAAGTCATAGCTTTCTCCCTGGTTTGCTGTGGTGATGTTACCGATAGGCATGGCACCAACACCGGCACCAAAGATGTTCTCGCAGAAAGGCTGACAGTCGGTTTCTACATAGGTTTCACCGGTAACATAACCTGAGAAGCCACCGCCGTGGATAGCCTGGAAGGTGAAGCCTGGCAAACCGAGGGTCCAGGCCCAGCGGCTGGCATGATAGCGCTTGAAGGTCATCGGGTCGAAGTCGGGATCACCCGGATTGCTGCCCGTCACACTACCGAAATAGAGCTTCTTGTCATCCTTTGAAACCTTCAGGAAGTCATTGTATATCTGCTTCTCGAAGTCACTGTATGTCTTGAGGTCTGCATTCTGGTTGAGATAGCGGTATTTGATGCCGTTGACGGTGATGACGCCATCGTCATCCATCTTGTTACCAGGCTGCACACATACTTCGGTCTTTACCACCTTGGTGTTGGCACCGAAGCCGGCTCCGAATATGGAGAATTCCGGGTCGTTTGTGTTCTTGCTGCTGATATACCAGCATAAGCCGGCAAGCGAGGTTTCATCGAACACGCTGATCTGGTTGCCATCCTTGGTGATGACGTCGGCAAGAGGAGAGTGGTTGATAATTACCTCACTCAGACCGTTGCTGTCAGAAGTACCGTTGCCAATGGTAGAGTTTCCGTCCTGTCCGAATCCCACATAGCAGGCACGGTTTCCACCGCCATAGATATTATGGTCTCGCTTAAAGGAACCGGAGTTCATCGTTCCCTTGGTAAATGCATAGAACTGTTGGGTATTCTCATCACTGATGATGCGATTGATGGCAGCCTTTGCCTTTTCGTTGGTAATCTCATTGGCAGTCTTGGCTTTCAGGATGGCAGCGGTTATCTCCTTGAACTCATCAATGTTCTCGCAGATCTTTTCGTTATTTTGAACTGCCAGCCAGGTGGTGATGTTGCCGTTGATGTCTGCCTTGCGGTTCCATATCCAGGTTCCACCGTCTATCTGTACCTTGGTGTTACCCAGGATGTTGGCGTAGGTTCCCTCCTTGTTTTTATCCACTTTTCCCAGTACTGTGTTACGGGTAATTTCCTCCTCTTCCTCTTCGGTTTCATTGCCGGTGAGGTCTATCTTGATATTTCCGTATCCACCGCCGTAAATGTTGTGGCCCAGTTTGCCGCCCTCGATATGTACCAGGGTACTTCCATTTACGGTACCGAAGGCACATCCGCCATAGATATTACTCCAGATGAATGGCACGATGTTACCCTGGCTGTCGGTGTCGGCAAGGGAGGTGGCATTCGTGTTCACCACGTGTACCAGAGTGTTGCCGTTGATTCTTCCCACCTTATAATATTCAGGAGCTTCAGCTTTCTTGAGACCCTTTCCTCCGCCAAAGACTTCTCCGAAGATGTCGCCACCGGTGATATTGACGAAGGTGGTATAGTCCTTTGCCTCATAGCTAAGGAACTTGCCTGTTGTCTGGTCGAGCTTTGATTCGCTCTTTGGCTTCGTGTTGTAATAGGCTTCCTTGTCTGCTCCTGTCAGGGTGATGTATGATTTGATGTTGGCGATGTCACCGCCACCATATACATTGCCATATATTTTGGCTTCACCCGATATCTCTACCTTGGTGGTTCCTAATACCTTTGCTACATCGGTAAAGTAGGTGTAAGTGCCGTTGTTATCCTTAGGTGCTACACCGGCACCGCCACCAAATACGTCACCGTAGATGTTGGCTCCCTGGATATATACCTCGGTGTTGCCGCCAATCTGACCCGTTTCGTTATTCTCTGTAGAGGATGGGTCACCGAAGCCACCGCCATATACACGGTGCAGGAAGGTCTTGCCATCAATGGTTACCTTTGTACTCTTGTTAACTTTTCCAGCATATCCACCGCCCAGAGCACTCAGGATGGTGAAGTTAGGAATACCCTTTGAGTTGTCGAAGACAGAAATATCTTCTATCTCAGTATTGTAGATTCCGTAGTCGCCATTCACGTTCACGGTAACGTCGGTGCTGTCCACGGTTGTATTGATACCATAGCCACCGCCGAATACTGCGAAGTGAGGATGGTCGCTGTCGTCGTATGCTTTCTTCCATTCTGCTGTTTTCAGGAGTCCGAATGGGGTCATACCTTTCAGGATGGTAAGGGTAGCCTTTCCTGTTACTTTGCAGGCTTGGTTACCGCCACCATAGATATTATGAGGGCAGACGAACTGACCGTCATTGAAGAACTCGCTCTTGTTGTCATTCCAGTAGATCCACTTTGTTCCGTTCCATTTCTTGTCCCATATCACATTGATGGAGAAGTTGTCCTGCTTCTTTCCGCTTTCTCCTTCTGTCTGTGCGCCCTGGTCTTGAGCCAGTTTTACAAAGGTATTACCCTTTACGTCGGCATAGGTATAGAGGAGATTGCCGTTGTCGTTCGTAATCAAGCCCTTTCCTCCGCCATAGATTTCTCCTGCGAAGTTGGCTGCATATATATTAATATGTGTATCTCCCTCTACCTGTGCTCTGTTTCCACCGCCATAGATGTCGCCATAGATGGATGGTGCCTGTGCAGAGGTGCCGTAGAAGTTGAGGTTGGTGCCGCCAAGTACCTTTCCTACAAGTTCTGAATGCCAGGTATCGTCTGCGATGGTTGTATTGCTTTCCAATCGTTTCTTTCTTCCGTTACCGCCGGCAAACACATCCCCTCTGATGTCGGCATTGTCGCTGATGGCTATGTTGGTGCCTTGCTCTACTACAGCCATGTCACCACCGCCATAGATATTCTTAAAGAAGGTACCACCATTAATCTTAACTGTAGACGAGCCATAGAGGCGTGCCATGTTTTCGAGGGTGTTGATGTCTGAGGAGTTGAGCCGTTTGGCATCAGCCACACCATATCCACCACCGAATACAGGGCAATGGAAGATACCGCCATTGATGGTCAGTTCTACGTTGCCGTATATTTTGCCGAGTTCTGTATAATCAGCAGCATTACCACCCTTTGGGTCTAAAGAATAGAAATAATCAGTTCCACGTCCACCTGCAAAGATGCCGTTTTTGCAATAGAATTCTCCACCATTGATGGTAAGTGATGCTACGGTTTCTCCTGCTTTTCCGTATATGTTTCCACCATCCTTACTTGGTTTTCCATTTGTAGTCCAAAGGTCAGAACTCATATATCCGCTACCTCCGGCATAGATTCCGTCAATGGGTTTTTCTGCAGAACCGAATATGCCTCCCTCTATAACGATTTTAGTACTCGTTTGTTTTGGATCTATTTCTGTATAAGTATGTGTGTCAGAGTTGTAGCAATTAAACATGCAAAGATTAGCTATGGCAGCATCATAGTTGCCAAATTTCATTACAGACTTTTTGCTACTGTCTTCCCAATATGGTATTCTGGTATCTGGTGTTTTGTGTGTATCGTCTCCTACACCATTCATACCACCAGCTCCAGCTCCATAGATGCCACTGAAAATCATATCTCGGTTACATGTTGAAGGAATTAAGAATGTTCCACCCTTTATGGTTATTGTACTTTGTCCATAGAATGGATTTTCAATGAGTCCATTAGCTTCAAAAGCACGACCGGTGCTACCACCATATATCTCTGTTATCTCAACTCTGCTATTTATATCGTTTTGGTTATTTTCTGACAGTGCTGGGTCTATAAGAATGTTGGCACGTCCCATGAATGTGTTGAAAGGAACATTATTATATCCATTATCATATCCATCTACTTCACGTCTGTTACCGAGAGTACCATTAACAACGCGACCTATCTTTCCACTCTTAATCACGATGTCTACATCACCAACCATAGCACCCTCATGGTTGCCTGCAAGAATTACGGCAACATCAAGAGTAGGAGTCATATTACCATTTTCTGATTTATGAGTATCATTGTACTCTCTGTCTATATCTATATCTATGGTACACTTTATAGGCATATTTGGACTGCCCATAATGCCATTCATGTGACCATTTATTTGTCGATCGCCTACACAGATTGTAGAGTAATGACCTGACTTGATTTTAATCTTGAAACCTTCACGTCCGTGTGGATATGAATCTTCCATTTTCTTTAGATTGTCATCTTTATAAAGTGGACGAAAACGGGCATCGTTTAGTGTACCGCCAAATATTTCGAATGATGTAGATGTTGCTCCATCAAGAGTACCGTCACCTTCAAATTTCTGATCATAGTTTTTCATCTGTATGCCTTCGCCCATTTCCAGGTTGTTGTAATTGCAATACAAGACGTCGTAATTTTCGTTTGCACGCCTAAACGTAATATACTGGAAGCGAGTATCTCCAAAGATTGTTAAGCCTGTATTCCACAAGTTTCCACCTTTTATTCTTATTTCGCCAGCATAGTCTACATCTCCCCAACTACCTCTGATAGTCGCATTCTTGAATAATGGCGATTTCGCTTTAGCTTCATTCCACTTATCAATTGCGTCTTCTGATGAATAACCTGTAGAACTAAAGCCGTTATCTGTATTATTGGTGACATTCTCGTCACTCGTTCCCATCAGCACGATGGTGTTGTCGTCCCATGATCCTTGCTTTTCCAACTTGGAATATGCGCCCTTCCATGTCCTTACTGCAGTCTCTGGAGATTGACCGTCATTACTGTCGTTTCCGGCATTGTATGATATAGTCTTTCCTTCAGCTGTTGTTCCAGTAGCGCCAGCAGGGCATAGATATACCACGCTCTTGGTATAAACCAACCATTTGTTTAATAGCTCAACTCCGTCTTTGGTTGTTACTATCACATGACAGCTCAGCTTGTCGGTAGAGCCAAGAGATGACTTGTCGAAAGTAGGCTCTGTGCTTACTTCTACATCATCATTCTTTACCCACGAATATTTGATATCAAGATTATCGTTGTTGTCCCAAATATTATTATTTATGTCAATGTAGATTGTATTCTCTTTGTGCTTCATCACAGCATTCACTTTTCTTGCTTCAATCTTTGCCACTCCCGATTGCGAACTGCCATCTTTCAATACTGCATAAACATACTGGTCGAAGTCTGTGAGCGAGATGCTGAAATTGTTATATGGATTGTTCTCGTTCTGTAGAGTCCAATTCTTCTTGTCTGTAGATGTATACCAGAAATATTTCTCGTTGGCTGCATTCCCTTTAACAGTTTCTGCTGTGATGATTGTATTATAGCCACGCTTGACAATCAGCTTTGTTGAACCGAAGTTAAAGCCTGTACCAGAAGTATAGCTCCAGTTGAGCTTGTCTTGAAAGTTGTTGGTTGATATATACTGGTTGTTCTGGCTTGCAAATGTTGTTGCAAACTCATCAACTTTCTTCCGCGTACCCAGGTTCTTTCCACCATCTACGTACTGGGTGTAATACCAGGTAGAAGCATATTTAGTGGCATTACCTTCGTTTTGACAATTGGCAGTGATGCCACCTTTGTTGATCTTGGTACTTGTATTTTCGATGTTAAGCCCATTGCCAAAGAGATAGATGTTGGTAGGCTCTATGATATTATCGCCTCCTTTCATGTCATAGCTGAAGCGACCGAAACCTTGGGCTATGTGGAACTTATCGTTATGCACGCTTGTATTCTTCAGCATATTTATCTGTGTATCAGCTGCTATGTTGAAGATTCTGAAAGTTTCGTTCTTACTGTCGGTCTGTACATTTCCTGCTATACCGCCAATCTTTGTTTCCCTGTTTATCTCGTATGTTTCGTCGTTATCCGTAATTTCAGAGCCACGGATAATGATGTTGCTGAGTTCTGTATTGCCGTATATCTCACCAGCTACTACACCCACGTTATAACTGGGACCATCAGGTGAGAAGCCTGACTTCTTTTCTACCCTAGCCTTCTCGATGATGAGGTTTGTTACGGTAGTAAGGTTAGTGCTGCTTTCACCTTGGAGTGTTGAGAAAAGTCCCCATACACTCTTGGCTTTCCTGGCATCGACATCTTCCCATTGTATATGCATATTTTTGATGACATGACCATTGCCATCAAACTTTCCGAAAAACAAACGGTTGTTGCCATTGCCGTAGTTATAGTATTTACCGATTGGCATCCAGATACCGCCACTCAGGTCGATATCGGCAGTAAGCTTAAAGTATTTGCCAAGGAAAGCCTGCGGTGTGTTTCCGTTGTTCACATCACGTGCCAGTTTGGCGAGCTGTTTTGCCGTAGCAATCTCGTATGGATTGGTCTTGCTTCCATCACCCCCTGCATAGCTATCGGCATAGATATCTATGGAATATTTGTTTGTTGTCTGAGCCCATAAGGTTTGTCCACACATGAGCCATAGGGTCAGAATGCCAAGAAGTATTCTGAATTTTTTGTTTTGTGTATTGTTATCTTGCTGCTTTTTCATGAGTCTTCATTTATAAGCGATTCTTTTTTTCTTTGTTCTTATGTTTCTTCGTGGTATAGGTCATGAGGGTATTCTGTTATTACTGTATCAGGAGATGCCCCGTATAGGCATCCTGGTCAGCCAGTACATAGAGGTATCTTGGCTGGATGAGTATATTGATGTTGTAAATCGCTGCCGTTTGGGCAGGATTGAGTGTTTCGAAATATTTATTTCCCAGGATGATGGTAGAGGTTACGTCCTTACGGGTAACCGTTTCTCCCTTTTCATCCTTCAGGATTACATCGTAGGTGACGGCAATGGTGGGTACGAAAGAGGCATCGGCGATGGCATAGAAGGTGGTGCCCCAACGGTGATACTTACTGTCGTCAATATCCATAGATTCGTTGGCTACCGGAGTAAATGGGGTTTCTGAATTTTTATCCTTTGCCAGCTTGATGGCGTTTTCTTCCGTTATAATTACCTTGTTCAGTTTGCTCCATTGGATGGCTTTTGCCGTCCATTCATAGTTACTCCAGGTATAGCTGCGGCTTACGTAGCCTCCCGTTGCCAGACCTTTGCCGTAAATCTTGACTCCCTTGATGCGGAAGTAGCGGATGGCATTCATCTTCTGGTCCAGTTGGAAGTTGAGGTTATAGCCCGTCAACGTCTGGTCGAAGAGGAAAGTAACTACTCGTCCAAAGGTTGCATCCGAACCTCCTGCCGCTGTACTTCCCTTATGTTCCGGTTTGGCGCAGATGATTGGCGCCTGTCCTAAATCTTTCTGAGCAAGGATAGGGGATGGGGTGCCATTTATGGTTGGCATGGAGAAAGGAATCGTCAGGAGATAGGTGCTTTCCGTTGCCGATGGCTTACTGAGGGTTGCTTCAGTAGAATGCGGCATATATCCGAAGAAGTCGAAGTTGCTGTCTGGGTAAGCATCCCATCGCTTTTCTTCCTTTGGGCTCCAGGTCTTGGTCGATGTACTGTAATCTACCTGGATATTGTCGAAGATGGCGTGGTTTTTGCCTCCTGTCTCTGTACCAGTGGTTTCAAAGCTATGAGTGGCAAAGTTGTAATAGCCGAAGACGCCCATGTTGAGTGGGTGCATTCGCTGAACCGGATCATAGCTTTCATATCTGTCATCCGCACGTGTCGTCATCTTTTGTGTCCGTGCAGCAAAGGTGATATATCGGTAACTGTCGGCGTGCTGGATAGGCAGGTCGTTGCTTTCGCAGGCAGTGAGACTTGCGAGGAAGGCAAAGAGGGGTATCATCTGTTTTTTATTCTTCATAATGAGTCATGTGGGGCGTTACCAGTCTTCGGTACCGCCATTATTTTTAATAGGAGTTTCCACCCATTTCTCCACCTGCATATTGGTGAAGGCAATGTTGGGTCCTGCTACTGTTATTTTAAAGATGTATGTATATTGGTAGCCTGCCTTCCATTGCATATATTCTGCCGGAATGGTGGCTGTAGATTTCTTTCCGTCTATGGTGGCGCTGATGATGTAAGCGCCCTGCGGTGTGTCACTGTCTCCCAATGGTGGAACGTAATACCATTTCTTTCTTTCTGTAGCCTGATGATTCAAATCAGCATCTTCCTCGTAAGGAATGGTGAATTTGATGGGCTCAGTTCCTGTTTCTGTAGTTACCCATTTATAGGAAGCTTTGGTTCCTGTTCCTGTTATAGGGTAGCTGACGATGATATTTCCCTTTGTAGGTGAATGTTCATCGTTTATATTTTTGAAAACAATATCGGTGATAGAGATTTTGGTATCTTTCAGATAATTGAATCTGAATCTTACCTTTGTGATAATAGGAGCAAAGGTGAGTTTTACGCATGCCCCGTATTTCCTGTTTCCGAAGTTCTGGTTGTCTGACAGCCAGAGGTCTGAGATATATGGGGTGGTAACTGCGGTGGCATCCTCTTTGTAAGTGAATGGGATAGAGAAGGATGCATATTTTGCTGTGGAACCTTCTATCGATGTAGGTTCCTGGAAAGATGGGGCTGAACTGTTATCGGCTGCTGTCGGGATGCTATAGGCGAAGAAGCGATAGCTGGTAGCGGAATAGTCCCAGTATTTGATAGTTTGATTAGCAATACCCACGTATTCCCAATCGGCAGTATTGCTGGAGGTTGTATTGGCGGTTTGTTGCGTCCAGTTGACGAGATATCCATCCATTACGTTTTGTGAATCAGTAAATCCGCCCGTATTATTTCCCCCTGTAGTTTTATATCCCCATACTTTGAAGGATTTGGCAATGGTTTCCAGTCCTGTTTCTTTGTTTGCACGGGTAGTAGGTGCATCTTGCCATGTTCCGCTATTTCCTCCGAAAGAGATACTTACTCCCTTCGGTTCTTCCGGTAGAGTAGGCACATCCGGTTCTTCCTGCCCAGATCCAGCGCAGGAAAAAAGACAGAGAGCCACGAATGGTATGGTCAGGATGCAATATAATTTCATTTTCTTCTTGCTTTTTATCATAGGAGCCGGGCAGGGAACATTCAACCCCGTCCGGCCTTAATCGTATTGTTTTGCTCCCGAGTTTTTGGGGCAAAAAGTATTTTGTTACTTAACAGTAACAATCTTGTATGCCTTCTTGGCGTTGTTATCTCCGTAAGTATATTCAACAGCGTAGATTGTATTTGCTGTACCTGTCCACTTGAGGGCGTTAACTTTAAGGTTACGACCATCCTTGGTTGGAACAGAATTTACAGTTGTACCAGTAGCATCTGTTATTACCATTTTTTTACCACTAGCATCGGTAATAGTGTAAGTCTTGGCTGTCTCATCACGTTTACCGTTTTTCAATGCGTTTGCAACGCTTGTCTCGTTGATAGTCTGGGCAGCATCCTTATCGATAGTAACAGTGAACAACTTTTGAGGTGCAGCAGTTGTTGCTTCATGTTTGACATTTCCTTCATCTGTATATGCAGGAACAAATGCTGTAGCATAGATATCAGTTTCTTTTTCATACTCATCCTTGCCAGTTGTTACCTGACCATCCTTGAATCCATAAGTTGTAATAGAAGGATCAGAAACAGTGGTGATTGTCTCCTGCTTTCCTGTTTCTTCATCATCAAGAACAACAGCATCAAAGCTGATGGCTGTCAGACCTTCACTATCAGATCCTGGAGTACCTGTAGTACCATTGGTGTTCTGTGAAATCTTGAAGATGTATGTGTATGCATAACCATGCTTCCATGCTGTATAATTAGCAGGAATGGTTGCTGTTGCATTCTTAACGTTGATAGTCTCGTTAGAACCATCTGTTGCTGTCAACTTGTAGTCAATTCGAAGGTTAGCTGGTTGGCTAGCGTTTTCTGCAGGAAGTACAGACTGATAATATGATGTTCCAGTGCCACAATAAGAAGGCGTGGCTGCGCTTTGGCTAAGGTATGTTTTACCTTCGGTAATAGCATCCTCTTTTTGGTTTCCGTAATTTACAGTGCCAAAGCTCTTTTTTGTTACAGTACCACCTTCTCCTTTATCCGCTTCAAATTTAATATGAGCTTTGTTGTAATCATTATTATTATCTTTGTTGGCTGTACCTGTTGTTGGGAAATATACAGTCATAGTTCCTTTGTTGTTGAAAGTTCCAAAGAGTGTACCTTCTTCTTCGCCATCAGCGTAATTGCCATTGCTCTTTTCATAAAAATCAGAATGGAATTTAACATCGCTGATAACATAGCCAGGAACTGTTTCATAGAGAGCAATGCGTACTTTGCTGCTTGCATGGCGGAATTGCATGTTAACAGCTTCGTTTTTATAGCCTTTACTGTCATTTACTACAGTAACCATATCTGAGATGTAGCACTCACCAAGGGTATTAACATCTCCTGTAAGAGTATATGCTTCAGAACTCAATTTATCTTTTTTTACTGCAGTTGGAGTAGCGTATTCTTTAGTACCACCTTCACCTGTATGTCCTTTTCCCATAGAGAAAGCAAGGAAATCATAAGAAGTGCAAGAGTTATCCCAATACTTAATGGTCTGAGCCATTGTCGCATCTGCAGCAAGCTTTTTATTTGCACCATTTACTTCTTGTTTTTGACCTACATACTCCCAGCCTTTTGTGTTGGATGCTGTTGTGTTAGCTGTGCCAGTAGCATAGTTAACATTGTAGTGGTCGAATACCAAACTGGTATTGGCTGCTGCAGTTTCGTTGCCTTTGAAACCAACAATAACAAAGTTGTTGCCAAGAAGGGTGGCAGCAGCTTCGCCTTCACTATTTGCACGAGTAATCTTACCCGTCTCACCACCAAAGTTAATAGCCTTATTGGCACCATTCTCAACATTTCCGCCTTCTGTTCCGACGAAGTCATCACTAGAGCAGCTTGCAAGAGCTAATGCAGAAACTGCAAGAAAAATATATTTTTTCATATACATATAAGTTTGTAAATTGATAATGTTAAATACTAATTCTTTAATTCTCTTTTTTTGTTTATTATATTTTTTTGTTAATAATCATCATTTACATATCAAACTCCCATTGCTTCTCTTCGAAATCCTTGACTACGGCATCAAAACCGGAGCCACCGGGACGAACAGGAACAGGGACTTTCGTCATGTCTAAATCAATTGTGATGACGCCACCTTTGTACAGTCGACGAACCTGGTCGGTTACATCAAAGACCAATGTGGAGTCCTTGCCATTATAAAACTGCATCTTTACATCCAAATAATGTCGGTTGTTAAGGTCGGCATCTCTTACTTTAGATAAAGATTCAATATATGAACGGGTGTCTAAACGGCTGGGATTCAACTTCGGCATACCGAAGGTCAAGACCCTTCCTCCAATGATATCCACCTTCTCTCCATCCTTCATTTGCTGGTCAAACTTCATCCTCATATTATAGTTTACCGTGATGGCATCCCTTCCGGCAACACCGGTATTCAGATTCACGCTGCGCGCCATGCCACTCAGGTTTCCGCTACCATCAATACCCGTTACGATGCGGGTATGCTGACGGTTGTTGTGGAGGATAATCTGCGTAAGATAAATATAGGTAACAGGCTGAATCTGCATTTCCAGTTTCCTTACCCAGCAGTTGCGATTCTCATCAAATACAAATCCGTCAAGGTTACGGTTGATTCCAATACCCTTCTCATATCCCGCAAACAGTTCTTCCGGTTGATAGAAGGAGTTGCTGAATTGGGGAGTATTGTATTTTGAGGGAAACATCGTCTGTCCCGTATTTGCCGTTACATATTCGTAAGTGGAAGATTCATCTATGCGGACACTCTGAATACCATCCGCTGTCTGGATGTCATTCCACGCCAGGATATCCCAGAAACCGATGTCGTAATTGGCTGTCAGCTGTTTTGACTGTATCAGGTTCTTATAGGGTGCTTCGTGCGCACCATATTGCACATCCTGTGTGAAGTATCTTCTTATCTCGAAAACAGATGGTTCGGTATATCCGATTTTTCCGAAGAGTTTGTTGTCCTCATCATCCCATCCGTATTTCCATTCCGCCACCCAGTCGTATACCACATCATATTTGAATTCATAATCCCAGAGCACTTTCAGCTCCAGGTCTATCTTCGGCAGATCCATTGTTGTTTCCTTACCGCCCTGATGCAGATAGAGATTCGGCTCACGTTCGCAGCCTGCAAGCAGCAGAACTGATGAAATGAAAAAGATAGCAATAACCGTTCTGTAAACTTTGTGGCTTACAGAACCCTTGAGGAGATATGTTAACTGCTGAAACTGATTCATTATTTACTTTCTTTTACTTTTTCGGTAGAGGATATCGTAACTCAAACTCACCTCCAGACGGGTTGGTCCTAACCAATTATAGCGATACTGTCGCTTTTTGAAATCCTTGGCATCTCCATACCATTTGTAATAATATACCTGTTTGTCTTTATCTCCATCCACAGGGCAGAGCCACTGGTAGGGGTCATAGCGGGTATTGAGAAATCCTGCCTGCAGACCGATGTCGAGTCGCCAGTGTTTGGAGCGGTCTAGCGGTATCGCCCAACCCAGTCCCAGTCCGGCTCCCCATCCTTCACCTTCCCATCCCCGTTTTTCGTCGAAGCATATATTATATAGGAACGCGTGCGCGTAAGCACTTACGAAGAACCCCCTGAAACCCGTTTCACCGCTTTTCAGGTAATATCGGGTGTGCAACTGGTAGTTGCGCAACTGGAAATATTTATGCTTGCTGTAGTTCTGCCACCAGGGACCCTCGAAACTGGCACCGTATGTGAAATGTCCGGACAGCGGATAATACTCAAGAGCCACGTTGGGGATAGGGCAGAAGCGGTCGTAGCCCGGCATATAGGCGAAGTCGTAGAGCAGATTGGTCTTGATGCTCAGCAACTCACGGTGTTTCCTGCTGCTTTCAGCCGGTTCCGGTAGCGGCATTTCCACATAGATGTTGGGCTTAGGAAACAGCAAGTCCGTGTGGATAGGTTTTGCCTCTGGCAACTGGTTGGTATTTACGAGCCGTTCGTCTATCGGCATGATTCTGACGGCACGCAACTGCGGAAAATATTTCTTGAGCAGATGGTTCCAGATTTTTCCTCCTTCCAGCCGTTTCAGTTCCGCCTTCAGCTGGTCACCTTTTCCGTCATGTTTTCTGATGATGGTCTTTACTGTAGGCAGGTACTTGTCGTGCTCCATCAGCATCAGCGAGAGGAGGAGCGGATAATCTTCCGGCACCACATCATATCTGATGCGCTTGGTGTTGATACCGTATCTGCCTAGCAAGGCATCCATGGAAGCCTTTCGGCTCCGGGCAAGTCGCACGTTGTTGGGAGTAGAACCTTCTGGTGACGCCGTAGCACGCCCAAGGATGATGTCCCTGTCTCCAAGTGCTTCCAGCTCAGGAATCAGAAAATTGTTAATCCAGTCTTTGTCACTCTCGCTGATATCAGTTCGGTTGACGACAAAGACTATAGGGCGCGAGTTATTTATGAACGTACTGTCTGTGGTTTTCACCTGGGCAGATACATTCATCGTTACGTATATCAAAAAAATGATTATAACAGTTTTGTTTCGCACTTTTACCTTTTACTAATTTCAGTTTTTGTTATACTATATATATTCCAGAAAAGCTGTTGGTAGATAAGCTGTAGCCATGGTAAAGCCGCCGTCGATGATGATGGCAACCCGCTGCTGCCCCTGATACCGTGCAACTCTTCCTGTCAGTCCCTTAAACTTACCATCTATTACCCGAACCATCTGCCCCTCCTTGAACTTCTGAACCTCTTCTGGCACATAGAGGATATCATCAGCTTCTGATTCACAGATAATCTTTAAACCCTCAATCTGTTTCTGGGGAACAATCAGAGGAGATTTCGTAATCCTTGCCCCTTCATGCATGTGTCGGTAATAGAAGCGGAGATATGGCAGATTCACATTATCATACACATAACTTTTGATTTCCTCTTCGGTACCGAAAGCAAAAAAGATGTTGGGCAGTCGGGATTCCGTTACAACCTTCCGTTGTCCTCTTATTTCTTTCATCACCTGGATGGTAGGGTAGAAAGCAGAAACGCCTTTTGCTACGAGGTAGTCGTAGGCTTTCTTCTCTCTTCCGTAGGTAGTTCGGAGTGCATACCAGTTCTGTTGTTCGTTAGGATTTTTTGCGATAGATTTTGTTTCCGCAGGTATACAATGGGTGGACACCCCTGTATCTGAGCTAGCCGCAAGAATCTTGTTTTTAACTTTGGGGAGGGCGCTGGAGATAAGTCCAACGCAAGAACCTTTATCTGCATACTGAGTGTAGTTATCCTTCTTCATTGTAATTGCAAATGCTTTTATATATCAACCTATTCTAGACAGAACCCGGTTAGCGGGTGCAAAGGTACATATTTTTTTGTTATTTACTTAAAATGCTTTGTAAAATATTTAAAAGATGTAATTCTTTTAACTTATTTTGGGTAAAAATACCTATCGTGTATTCAACAAGCAGGTGCAAAGATACGAATAAATGGCGAAACTACATAGAAATCTTCGTTCATCGACGTTGAACGGACATTCAACGTCTTTGAACGGCGGTTCAACGTCTTTGAACGGACATTCAACGTCTATGAACGGAGATTTAATCCGGCAGTAAATACACAGTTTTTTGCTTTTTTTTCATTTGGGGTGTAAATTAAACCATAAAAAAATGTGCTCTTTCAGAAAAAAGTGTTACCTTTGCAACCGCTTAGAAGCAATTATATAAAATAACGTTATAAAAAATTTATGAACTTTACACTATTTATCACCGTTTTGCTGACGGCTGTAACCTTGG
>ERZ791794.564-NODE-564-length-25349-cov-3.415988_pt1 | contig 25349 bp, 24 predicted proteins | sample MGYA00510312_ERZ791794 | MGnify/ENA primary metagenome ERZ791794 (study PRJEB30046, sample SAMN00791977) | human gut metagenome | study: EMG produced TPA metagenomics assembly of the A metagenome-wide association study of gut microbiota in type 2... | reverse complement strand
TCACCTATCTTAATTCATTACTTTTATAATATACTGCTTATCATAATTAATTATTTACCATTTTATTATATGTATAATTACATTACTTGATTACCATTTTACTTATCATTATCTTTATTAGTCTTGGCATCGCTTATGTCTTCAATTGCCTCTGCAGATAATGATACAGCTTCCCTTACAATATCCTCAGATACACCCATACGCTCTGCGACTTCCTTAACTGACGGCTTTCTTCCAAGTTCTTCTTTTAATCTTACTGCCCAGTCATTGACATAATTAACTTTATTAAGAACCTTTCCAGATATCTTATTGCTGTCCATCTGTTCATCAATCAGCATACGCATACTTTCTTCTGCCTGATACTTAACTTCATTGTCAATCTCATTAAGCACCTGAATTAAATCTTCTGTAGTTCCCTCTTTTATCTTATCTTTCCATTCGTAATTATTAAGCCACTGCCTCTGTCCTATATAAGCCATCATTGAAAGATTACTCTCCTGAACAAGGTCTGCCGCAAGCACTCCCCTGCACCTGAAAGGTTCAACCCAGCCTACAATTTTTCCAAGATATGACTCAGACAAAAGCTTTAAAGACTCTTTATCATTATCTTCAACGATATTAATTAAAAGGTAAGCTCTTGTAGTATCTGATACTGGCTGTATCTGTTCAAGCTCCTTCTGGTATCTTTCAAGATATATATCATCTTCGGAATAGTCCATATTATCTGCTATCATCTGAGCCGCCATAACAGCTTCTTTTTCTGGCAGATTATTAACCTCTTCCTCTGTAACATTTATCTTTTTAATAATTCCGTCGTCTGTTTCAGTATATGAAGCATCTTCCTGTGCTATTCCATTATCATCATTATTTACAGCATCATTTTTAGTACTTTCAAGCATATGGAGGAATTCATTGTCTGCTCCATCTACTCCATTTATTGTAATATTATTAGCCATAAGATAACCCATTATCATTGAGTATCTGTTATCATCTAATTCAAGTCCGTTAAAATAACTCTTAACATCATCCTTGGTAACTACATTCCCATTAACCTTTGCATATTCTTTAAGTCCATCTAAAGCTTCCATAAATGTTGCTTTAGCATCTTTATTATTAACTTCCATAACACATTCTCCTTTTCCACTAAGGGATTTTAACATATATCTGCTATTTTATCAATTTGACAAATATTATATATTTCAGTATATTTAATATATCCGTAATAATCGGAATAATATCAGGAAAGATGAGGTTTTTAATAATGAGAATCGCTTTAATTAACGAAAACAGTCAGGCTGCAAAGAATGATTTAATTTACGCTAATCTTAAGAAAGTAGCTGAAAGCAAGGGACATACAGTAGACAACTATGGTATGTATTCTGCTGATGACAAAGCTCAGCTTACATATGTACAGAATGGTATATTAGCTGCTATCCTTCTTAACTCAGGTGCTTGTGATTTTGTAGTAACAGGCTGTGGTACTGGTGAAGGTGCTATGCTTGCACTTAACTCATTCCCTAATGTTCTTTGTGGACACGTTGTTGACCCTTCAGATGCATATATGTTTATGCAGATTAACGATGGTAATGCAATCGCTCTTCCATTCGCTAAGGGATTTGGCTGGGGTGCTGAATTAAACCTTACATACATTTTTGAAAAGTTATTTGAAGGCGAACCAGGTGGTGGTTATCCTAAGGAAAGAGTTGTTCCAGAACAGAGAAATAAGAAGATTCTTGATGAAGTAAGAAAGGTTACTCTTAATCAGGATTTAATCAGTGTTCTTAAGAACCTTGACCAGGATCTTGTTAAGGGTGCTGTAGCTGGAGAAAAGTTCCAGGAACTCTTCTTTGCTAACTGCAAGGACGAAAAGATTGCTGAATACGTTAAGACTTTACTTGCTTAATTTAATAAGCTCTACAGGATTATTATCAATCAATTTAATTTATTAATACGGATATTGATGTTTACATCAGCACATCTTTAACGCTAATAAAAAGCAGCTTTCCTTTCTGTAGAAAAGCTGCTTTTTATTAGTTGTCTGTATATATAACAAATTATGCTGTTACCCCGCTGACTACCTTATCATTAGATAATAACCCTGCTTTAACAAGTGCATATCGCACCGCCTTTGCGAGAAATGTAGCTGCTACTATCTTAATAAGATCAAATACAATAAATGGATACACACATACCTTAAGTGCGTAACCCACTGTACAATGCTGTACATAGGCAAACCACGCTGTTCCTAATGCGTAATCAACCATTGTTCCAACTATCCACGCAATTATAACAAGAACCATATTACGATTAGTCTTCTCAATTACATATCCACCTATAAGTGCCATCAACACAAATCCAACAATATATCCACCTGTTGGTCCTGCAATCTTAGCTGGACCTCCTACATATCCTGAGAATACAGGAAGACCAACAACTCCTAATAACACATATAAACAATAACTGCATGTTCCTGCTTTAAGGCCAATCACATATACTGTAAAATATACCACAAGATTAGTAAGTGATATTGGAATAGGCCCTATAGGTATTGATAATGGTGCTAATATGCATGTAACTGCCGCCATAAGTGCCATAAAACATAACTGATAAACTGTAAACTTCTTCTCTTTCACTTGTCTTTACCTTCCTCATAAAAGATTTAAGGTTGATTGTTAACCTTAATTCTAGTTTAGTTTACAATTGTTTTTATGTATTGTCAAGCTTTATTGTTCTGAATATATATACTGAATCATTCCCGGTCCTAACGCCTCTGTCGGTCTTGCAATAAAATTATGCTTTTCATAGAATATCTCACGTCCCTTGGCACACATAAGACATAACATCATTCTTGAGTCCTCCATTGTTATAGACTTAACATACGCTATAATATGTTCTATAAGTTCACTTCCGATATGCTTCCCCTGATATTCCGGTATCACTATCAAATCCTGAATATAGCTTATAACTGCCTTATCTCCAACAACTCTTCCCATTCCTATAGGCTTGTCATCATCAAATACAGTAAACACTTTCACGCTGTTATTAAGTGCTTCCTGTGCCTGAGCTTTTGTAAGTTTTATCCAGCCCACTTTATCACGCAGTCCCAAATATATATTTACATCTTTTACATCTTCAACTATTCTAATCATTTTACACTTATCCTTTAATACACCTTTTTATTTTATCAATCAGTATACAATTTTTTTATATTTATGTCTATAAAAGCATTTTAACTTAAGAAAAAAATGATATAATAGCATATAGGTTTTGCATTTACTATATTTCATCAGATGTAAACCTAATAATATTTATGGAGGCTTATATGATTACTGTTTCAAAAGATAATACAGGGGACTATACATCTATTCAGGAAGCTGTTGATGCTATAAGCAGCTCAACAGTATCAGAGACAATTTTTATTAAAAATGGTACTTATAACGAGCGTGTTGAGATTACACACAATAATATAACTCTTATTGGTGAGTCTATGGATAACGTAATTATAACCAAAGACTATTACGCATTAATGACTATGCCTGATAACACCAAACGTGGTACCTTCAGGTCTTATACTTTCTTTGTACACGCCAATAACTTCCACGCCTATAATATTACCTTCGTGAATTCATCAGGCTTTGGTACTGAGGTTGGACAAGCTATCGCTGTATATGCGGAAGGGGATAATATTACTTTCAAGAACTGCAAACTACTTGGTCATCAGGACACTCTCTTTACCGGTCCTCTCCCTCTTAAAGAAAAACAGCCGGGCGGATTTACAGGTCCTACAGAATTCGCACCAAGAATTCCCTCAAGACAATTATATGAAGACTGCTTTATAAGCGGTGAGATTGATTTCATCTTCGGAAGTGCTACTGCTTATTTTAAGAATTGTACATTATATGCCTTAAACCGCAATAAGGAAATCAACAGTTATTATACCGCACCTTCTACATATGAAGACCAGAAATATGGCTATGTATTTGAAAATTGTAATTTCACTGGCAACTGTCCAGATGGAACTTGTTATTTAAGCAGGCCTTGGAGAATACACGCAAAGACCGTATTAATAAACTGTGAATATTCCTCTCAGATTGCTGGCTCAGGTTTTCATGACTGGAATAAGCCTGAATCACACGAAACAACATTTTACGCTGAATACAACGGATATGGTGAGGGCTACAAGCCTAATGAAAGAGCTTCATTTGCACATATCCTGACAGCAGATGAAGCTGCTATGTATACTAAAGAAAATGTATTAGGAAAAGATTTCAGATAAAATGAAAAAAGTATCGGACAGGATCTGACCTCTCCGATACTTTTTATATTACTGTAAATTAATTGTTTCTACCTGCTGTGTTCCAGATAACACTTCAAGCTTCATACCAGAAGCTCCGGCATCTGTTGTTGAAACCTGAAATACTGCTGCCGCTGTATATTCCTCTCCTGCATTGATTGTAACCTTATCAAGATTACATATATCATTCTTTAACATTGACTTATACTGTGTGTAAGTGCCACTTCCTGCACTAAGCTTCATTGTGACATTAGCTGACTTAGTTGTTGCATTATATACCGCTGAACCTGTATTCTTAATTGTAAACTCAACTGCTACTACCTTACAGCCGCTATCTGCCGGAACACATACAGCATATGCATCTGTTGGATATCTGTTACCTACCGATACCTTCTTATAGCTAACAGTAACACCACTAAGACCTAAGGCTTCAGTAATGCTTGCCGCCTTAATACCTGCCTGAGTTGTTCCTGTTGTACTTGTCGTACCTGTCTGTCCCACGGCTGTTGTTGTCTGCTTGTTAGCTGCTGTTGTACCAGTAGTATTATTCTTTCCAATAGTTGTTGTACTCTGTCCTGACTTATTAAATGTTGGATTACTAAGCTTAGAATACTTCCATTCATTAGCATAGGAATGTCTAAGCAGAGTACCTGCTATGTATTCAGCTACAATATCATTCTGTTCATTGTCCATTGTTACATCATCAGCACAACCTGCCAGCGCAAATACACATACTGCTGACAAGACAGCTATAGCTATCTTCTTCATATAATCTCCATTCCTGCGTTCCTCTAATACGCACCACAATTCAATTCAACTATATGAATTCTATCATAATTTGCAATCAAGGTCAAACCAGAACTCAACTCCATCAGAAACATTTCTCACACCGCATTGCTTGCCCATAGATTCAACAATCGCCTTAACAATTGAAAGCCCTATTCCGTTACCGCCATACTCTCTTGTTCTGGCTTTATCTACCTTATAGAACTTCTCCCATATATGTTCAATATCCTCCTCGGGTATATTCTTTCCAGAATTGTATACAGTAACCCTTACATTATCTTTATCAATCTGTTCAACATTCACTTTAATGATGTTCTCATTACAGCAGTGATTAATTGCATTAGAGATATAATTAGTTATCACCTCTTCAACCTTATATTCATCTGCCCATACATAAAGAGGTTCTTCACTCATAAATGTCTGTATTGTTAGTTCCTTCTGTGAAGCCCTTAATTCGTTAGCGGCGGCTACTGACTTTACAAGCTCATTAATATCGAATCTTTCCATAACAAGCTCATCTTCACCAAATTCAATCTGGTTAAGCGTAAGAAGTCTCTTCACCATATTATTCATCTTGTTAGCTTCATCTATAATAACATCACAGTAGAAATCCATACTCTCCGGATCATCTGTAATGCCTTCCTTAAGTCCCTCTGCATAGCCCTGAATAAGTGCTATAGGTGTTTTTAATTCGTGTGATACATTTGATAAGAAATCTGTTCTCATCTGCTCAAGCTTTTCCTTCTTATCAATATCTCTTTGGAGTTCAAGGTTGGCAGCCTTAAGCTGTGAAATATTCTCCTCAAGCTTATGGGACATATTATTCATACTATCTCCCAAAAGTCCTATCTCACCTTTATCATTGCCCTCATAATGTGCCTCAAAATCAAGGTTAGACATTCTCTCTGCTATATCAGAAAGCTGCTTTATAGGACGTGAGATATATGAGGATAACACAAATGCCGCAACAACACCTATAAGAAGTGTTCCTATACCAACATAAGTTATAAGCGTATTAGAAATGTGCACGTTATCTTTGACACTCTGTATAGGAGTCCTTATAAGAATAAAATCACCATTATCCAATGTTCCCCATAATTCGATATAGTCATCTAACAGACGACTGTCATATACTTCCTGAACTGTATATTTATGATTCTCAAGTATAATCTCCCTGACCTCGTTAGCTCCGTTGCCTGACATATCGATAATCTTTTCCGGAGGTGTCTTCTTATCACCATTGTTATCAGAATTACCACCAAATAATGATGACTTATCACTATCTGACAAATCACCAAAATCATTTTTCATATTATTATCATCTGTGCCACTTCCGCTGTTCTGGCCATTCCTGCTATCAGAAGAAGTACCATTATTATCAGTGCTTCCGTCTGTGTTAGATGAATCACTATTACTCTTAGATGGTATATTCTGGAAAATATCATTATTAAATATACTCTTTTTCAATCTTTCCAGAAGCATCTCATCTCCGTGAGTGCTTACATAAAAAGTCGTCCAGTCACTATTTACTATAATCATAGATATGCCCTTAGAGGTCGATATCTGTTCAAGATTATTCCGTAAATCTGTTTCTGAAATACTATCATCTGAATATTGTATACACGCATCATTTACTGAACTATATGCGTTCAACATCTCATGCTGTTTATCTTCCATATAGAACTTTTCTGAAAATATTATATTAAATACAAGAAGAAGAACTATAAGAACACATATCATTCCACCAATCAGCAGCGTTATTTTAAATTTAATCGAATGTTTATTCATCTTGGTATTCCTCAGCTAATACTAAGTTAAATTTCAAACTTGTATCCCATTCCCCATATAGTCTTAATATAATCACCCTTATCTCCTAGCTTCTTTCTAAGCTTCTTAACGTGGGTATCTATTGTTCTAGCATCTCCAAAATAGTCATAATTCCATACGTTATTAAGTATCTTCTCCCTTGATAATGCAAGACCTTTATTATCAACAAAATATGTAAGCAGTTCAAATTCCTTAAAGCTTAAATCAATCTCCTGTCCGTCAATCTTAACAATATGTGCGGCTTTATCAATAATAATTCCACCTACATCTGTCACCTCACTGCTATCAATGCTGTAACTTCTTCTAATAAGTGCATCAACTCTTGCTGTAAGAATCTTAGGACTGAAAGGCTTTGCTATATATTCATCTGCACCACATTCAAATCCATTTAATTCGCTTGATTCATCGCTCTTAGCTGTAAGCATAATAATAGGCACTTTAGAATTCTTTCTAATCTCCCTGCATACATCCCAGCCATTCATCTTAGGCATCATAACGTCAAGAATAACAAGCGATATATCCTTATCCGCATAAAATCTGTCAAGTGCTTCCTCTCCGTCACCAGCTTCAATAACTATATATCCTTTTCTTGTAAGGAAATCACTTACAAGCTTACGCATTCTGCTTTCATCATCAACCATTAATACTTTAATATTATCCATTGTATACTCCAATCCGTGTTAATAATTACTTTAAATATGTCTATATAACTTCTATAATATTATATAAGACAAAAGCTAAAGCACATTTTGCCACTCTTTATTGTATATTAAATAATAATTATGTTAAAAATGTGTCCTTAATGTTAAGAAAATGTGTTTACTGCTTTTTAATTACCTCTTTTTATTGTTAAGTTCCTGCTCCCTTGCCTTTAAAGACTCCTCTTCCGACTGCAATTCCTGCTGCCACTGGGCATACCTGTTCTGGATAGTGACCTCATAATTTAATATATTAGGGTTAGAACTTGTCTTTAATATTACAAACATCGCAATAATTACTATAACAAGAATAATATTTAATACCATAGCCCTTATGAAATTATTCCTGTATTTTGCTACCTGAATAGACAGATTTCTTAGTTCACTCTTAAATTCTATCTGTTCCTTTCGTTTGTCGAGTGCTTCCTGTGTATCCGCATTTATCGGGATAGGCTGGATTTTGTCATTAGGTATCTCACTGCTCTTGTATAAAAATGTCTGTAACTGCTTAAGGTAATTCATTCCTATCTGTGTCGAGAATAATTTACGTTCTATTATTTTATTATAAAGATTATATACCTGCTTAGGATCTTTCGTATTAGTCTTTGCCGACACATATTTAATAGCATTAAGTTCATCTTTGGCTAACTGGGCATCTTCTTTAGTATTAAACTCATACCCGCCAACCATATGCTTCTTGACTTCCTTGTCCATATGCAGACCTCCTATTCAACAGTTATATCATCTTCTTCTATCTTTATCACTTTCTTTAATTCGCTGTAATCGGTTTCTATCTGAAATCCTATCTTTCCAGCACTGAAAAATATTGTATCTTCAATATCAAGCACACTCTTATCTATAACAGTTCTAAAGAACTTCTTCATACCAACTGGTGAACAGCCACCGTGAATGTAACCTGTAAGCGGAAGCAGTTCCTTTGACTTTATCATCTCAATATTCTTCTCACCTACACATTTGGCAGCTTTCTTAAGGTCGAGTTCTTCTGCTACAGGAACCATAAACACGTAATGATTGCCGCTCTTGCCTATTGTAACAAGTGTCTTAAATGCTCTCTTAGGGTCTTGTCCAAGTGCCGCCGCAACTTCCACACCGCTTACTGCACCTGACTCCTTATATTCGTGTACTTTATATTTAATCTTCTTCTGGTCAAGACTTCTCATAACATTAGTCTTATCTGCGGACATAATATATTCCTCCAATTCTATAATAATTGTATTTAGTCAAAGTATTTAAACTCCTCGCAGGAATTGTAAATTGCTTTGCATTAATAATAAAATAATCATCACACAAATGCAATCAATTCAACTATTAAATCTTATCACTACATATAAAAATCTACTGCTGTGCACATCCCATTATAATTTTCTCACACATATCATACCCAAGCTGTGAGCTGTTTAATGTCAAAGTGTAATTTCGTGCCATCCCCCACTTCTGGTCTGTATAATAACGATAGTTTGTCATACGTCTTTTATCAATATCTGCTGTCATCTTTAATGCCTCAGCTTCAGTGACATTATATAATCTGCATATTCTTTTTACTTTTTCTGATATATCTGCGTGTATAAAAACATTAATAACATCTGTCCTGTCTTTTAATATATAATCAGCATTTCTTCCTATAATTACACAGCTATCATTTTCTGCTATTTCCAGAATAACTTTTCTCTGGACTTCATACACCATATCTTCAACTGATTTTCCTGTTATATCACGTCCAGTAAGTGCATATGCAAACAATCCCTTTTTAGGTGATAACTCTGCATTTTGTCTTATGTACTCTTGTGAAAAGCCTGACCTTTCTGCTATCTGGCTGATTATATCTTTATCATAATATTTAATTCCCAGTTTCTTAGCCACTTCTTCTCCGATAAATCGTCCGCCACTTCCAAACTCTCTGCTGATTGTAATGATTTTCTTTGACATATATAATCCTCCTTCAATTAAACTTTTTATTTCAGAATTTCTATTTCATATATCATTAATAATTGATTTCTATTTTTATTCACTCAGCTTTTCAACTTTATTTTTTCTAATTCTCTTTAAAAATCCATATCCAACCAGACAAGCTGCAAGCTCTGTTATAGGAAATGCCCACCAGATAAGCGACGCACCTGCCTGTCCATTTCTTACAAAAATAGAAAAAATTCCTGCTAGTGGCAATATTATAACAAGCTGTCTAAGAAGCGATATAACAAGGGACTCTATTCCACCATTTAATGCCTGATAAATTCCCTGATACGCCACATTTATTCCTGCAAATATAAAACTTATTGAAATAATTCTCATCGCTCCTATGAAATAATCTCTTGACTGTCCTGCATTAAATAAAGCTGCAAATGCACCTGGAAAAATCTCTGTAATCGCTGCCCCTGCAATCATAAGTACTTTACCGGCATTTCTCTCATTCTGTTACTTTCTGCCATCAAAATCCTCCTTTTTCTGCATAAAAAAGTGTGTATTTATCCCGTAAGCTCGACTTACGCTGATAAGCTACACACTTTTTAATGACATTTATATAATTATTAAAATGCATATAATTACGCACAAAAAACGAGTAGCAAAATTGGATTTACGCTAGTCTGCTACTCGTTTGTTAGATACAATATTTCTTATTTTTTAAAAAGTCAAATAAAAATTGCTCTGGTTTTTATAAGAAATTTCTATAATGACATATTCTTTTGTTAATGTAAAAATTGAAAAGTTACTAAGTGGACCTGAGGGGAGTCGAACCCCTGTCCAAAAGCCCATCCACTGTTCTTCTACTATCATAGTCAGTTATTTGACATTCCCTTATGCATACGGGAACCAACACCCTTATGCACTTAGTAGCTTCATAATACGTCCATAACCGCAAAGCTTAAGCTATGTCGTTTCTCACATATTCGAAGCCTGGGTCCTAAAGTGTGAGTGCTCTAGGTCAGACTGCTGCAACTTAGGCAGCGTATGCTAAATTATCTTCAGCGTTTATATTTAAGTTCGCCATTTAACGCATTGCATACGGATAGCTTCACCAGTTTCAAAACCCCTGTCGAAACCTTTACAAGCCCATATATTAAATTGTAGTCTTTAATGACCATATAATATATAACATTATATACCACTTAAAGTCAATATATTCTTATAAATAAAAAATTAATTTTTTTATAAATTATGATAAGATGAGCACAAAAGTGCTCACCTTAAAAGTTTTGCCTTTACCAGCCGAACACCCTCATCATTGCAATCTAACCATTCAAAACCTACCCCAGATTTCTAATCTTAAAGTCCTTAGCCGCCTCTCTTTGCTGGTCTTTCTTCGCTATTGAATCTCTCTTATCGTAATTCTTCTTACCTTTTGCAAGACCTATCTGCATTTTAACCTTGCCATATTTCAGATAAACCTGCAATGGCACAAGCGTATAGCCCTTGGTAGAAAGCTGTCCTGCAAGCTTATTAATCTCGCTTTTATGAAGAAGCAGTTTCTTAGGTCTTAATGGGTCTTTATTGAAAATATTACCTTTTTCATAAGGTGTGATATTCATATTAATGGCAAATACTTCCCCATTAATTATCTGTATATACGACTCTTTGATAGAACATTTCCCCTGTCTTATTGACTTAACCTCAGTTCCACAAAGTTCAAGCCCTGCTTCAAGCTTATCTTCTATAAAGTAATCAAAATACGCTTTCTTGTTGTTAGCAATTAATCTGTTGCCGCTTGCACTGTCTTTGCCCATACATATCCTCCATTATCTAATTACTTAATTGCTTACTATTCTTCATAATCCTGTGCAAACATAAAATCTATCGTTCTTGATATTGCATTAGTATCAACAACAACAACCCTGACTTTCTGTCCAAGCTTATATGTCTGATGAGTTGTTTCATTAAACATCTCGTAATGATTTTCATCAAATACATAGTAACCACGCATATTATTGACAGAAACCATTCCTTCTATTGTATTAGGAAGTTCAACATATATGCCCCAATTCGTTACTCCTGATATTACACCATCAAAATACTCTCCGATATGTGCACTCATATACTGAACCATTTTCAGCTTATCAGTATCTCTTTCTGCCTCATCTGCACGGCGTTCAGTTGCACTCGCCTGTTCTGCAACATCTGGAAGGATTTTATCATAATGAAGCTTTCGCTTCTCACTCATTCCTCCATGAAGACATTCTTTAATTATTCTATGAATTTGCAAATCCGGATATCTTCTTATTGGCGAAGTAAAATGGCAGTAATATTTTGCCGCAAGTCCGAAATGTCCAATACATTCCGCTGTATACTTAGCCTTCTTCATAGACCTTAATGTAAGTCTGCTTATAAGATTTTCCTCGTCACTTCCCGCTATTTTTTCAAGAAGCTTCTGTAATTCTTTAGGATGAATTTCATCAGTTATATGCATTGAATATCCAAAATTATTAATAAATGTAGATAATTTTAATATCTTTTCCGGGTCAGGATTTTCGTGTGTTCTATAAAGAAATGGTACTTCCTGCCAGAAATAATCTTCTGCTACTGTCTCATTAGCAGCAAGCATAAAATCTTCTATAAGCTTAGTTGCTACATTTCTGTCATATGGCTTAATATCTACAGGCCGTCCATTTTTATCAAGAATAATCTTAGATTCAGGAAAGTCAAAATCTATTGAACCCCTCTTAAATCTTTTCTTTCTTAATATATCTGCACATTCCTGCATTAGCTTAAACATATCTACAAGCTCACTGTACTTTGCACATTCTTCTTTATCATTATCTTCAAGTATCTTTTTAACAGATGTATAAGTCATTCTTCTATTTACATTGATAACTGACTCGCATATCTTATGGCCTATTATGTTACCTTTCATATCTATATCCATAAGACAGCTTAATGCCAGTCTATCACAGCCTTCATTCAGCGAACATATTCCATTGGAAAGCTGGTGCGGTATCATAGGAATAACCCTGTCAACCAGATACACGCTTGTTCCTCTCTTAAGAGCTTCCTTATCAAGTGGACTGCCCTCTTTAACATAATGACTTACATCAGCAATATGCACGCCAAGATGATATATATCATTTTCTTTAGTTAATGATACTGCATCATCTAAATCCTTAGAGTCCTCGCCGTCTATTGTCACCATAACAACATCTCGCAGATCCGTCCTGCCTGCTATATCATTGCCATCAACCTCATCTGGTATGCCCTTTAATTCCTTCTTAACACTATCTGGAAATTCTTCTGGCAGGTCATAGGCTTTTACTATTGATAAAATGTCTGTTCCCGGATCATCCATATGTCCGATTACTTCAATTATCTTACCCTCAGGATTCTTTCTTGCACTGCCGTAGCTGCTTATCTTAACTACTACTTTACTGCCTGTAACCGCCCCTATTTCGTGTTCCTTAGATACAAATATATCACAGCCAATCTTCTGGTTATCAGGCACAACAAATCCAAAATTCTTATTCTTCTGATATGTTCCAACCAAAGTCTTAACTTCGTGGTCTAATATCTCTATTATCTTACCTTCACGTCTTCTATCACCATTCTTCTGTGCTGTAATTACAACTTTAACTTTGTCGTGATAAAAAGCATCCTTAGTATCACTTGCTTTGACAAATATATCATCATCCTGCCCATCTACAACAACAAAACCAAATCCCCTGCTTGTACTCTCAAATGTTCCTACAAGTGCAACATTATCAGGCTTCATATATTTCCCCTTCTTGCTTACACCTATAGTTCCGTCTGCAACTAAAGAATCAAGAACCTCCTGAAGTTCGTGTCTTAATTCTTTAGGAATACCAAGAAGAATTGCTATCTCCTTTGTCTTCATAGGAACATATAATTCATTATTGAGTATCAAATCAGCAAGGTTTTTCCTTCTTTCCTTGAAAACACTACTTTTCATAGTTTCCTCCATTCCATTACTATAATTCAATATCAATCTGCAATATAATATATATTTAATATTTATTACACAAAAACGCCCTTAAGATACTATATCTTAAGAGCGTTAATGTTATCAATTAGAAATTAATATTTAAAATAATAGCTATTACAACGAATAATACAGCAAGAACTTTAGTAATAGTTACAAGCTTACCTTCCATTGAACGACCTTTATTCTTACCCCAGTAAGTATCAGCAGCACCACTAATAGCACCTGATAAACCATTCTGTTTACTTTCCTGCATAAGAACTACTATTGTTAAAAATATACATACTAATATAAATATACCCATTAAGACTATTCTTAATGTATCAGCCCATGACATACCAAACATATATCAAACCTCCTATTGCAATAATCACAATGAATTGATTATAACAAATAAATATTAAATGTGCAACTAATATCTATAACTAATTGTCCATCTATGCACTATATAATCCTATCTATGAATTATTTCTTAATAAGAAGTGATTCTCCTGTCATCTCTGCCGGCTTCTCCATTCCCATAATCTCAATAAGAGTTGGAGCTATATCACAAAGTCTTCCACCTTCTCTAAGTGTATATGCTTCATCATAATTGACAAGAATAAATGGAACTGGATTAGTTGTATGTGCTGTGTGTGGTGCACCTGTTTCATAATCTATCATCTTCTCTGCGTTACCATGGTCAGCACATATGAATAATACTCCGTCAACATCCTTAACAGCCTGTACAGCCTTGCCAACAAGCTCATCTACCTTTTCTACAGCCTTAACTGCTGCCGGAATAACACCTGTGTGACCAACCATATCAGGGTTCGCGAAGTTGATTACGATAACATCATACTTATCTGACTTAATTGCCTCAACTAAATCCATACCAACCTCTGGAGCACTCATCTCTGGCTTAAGGTCATATGTTGGAACATCCTTAGGTGAGTTAACAAGAAGTCTGAACTCATCTACATTAGGATCTTCAACACCACCATTAAAGAAAAATGTTACATGTGCATACTTCTCTGTCTCAGCAAGACGAAGCTGCTTCTTGCCATTATTAGCAAGGAATTCGCCAAATGTATTCTTGATTTCTTCTTTCTTGAATGCAACTAACTTGTTAGGGATTGATTCATCATAATCCTTGAAGCATACAAATGTAGTTGGAATATATTCTCTTTCAAAACCTATGAACTTATCATCACAGAAAGCTCTTGTCATCTCTCTTGCTCTATCTGGACGGAAGTTAAAGAATATTACTGAATCGTCAGGCTTAACAACTGAAAGTGGCTTGCCATTCTCTGTTATTACTGTAGGAACAACGAATTCATCTGTAACATCTGCCGCATAAGACTCTTCAAGTGCCTTAACTGCATTATCTGCTGACTTTCCTTCACCTGTTGTAAGTGAAAGATATGCTTCCTTTACTCTGTCCCAGTTATTATCTCTATCCATAGCATAGTATCTTCCCGCTAAAGAAGCTACTTTACCAACACCAATCTCTGCCATCTTGTCTTCAAGCCTGGCTACAAAATCTTTAGCTGAAGCTGGAGGTGTATCACGTCCATCAAGGAAAGCGTGTACATATACATTAGAAACTCCATTCTTCTTAGCCATCTCAAGTAAACCATATATATGTGAAATGTGGCTGTGAACACCACCATCTGATAAAAGTCCGAAAAGATGTAAATCGGAATTATTCTTCTTGCAATTCTCCATAGCAGCAAGAAGTTCTTCATTCTTATAGAACTCTCCGTCTTCTATAGCCTTTGTTATTCTTGTAAGATCCTGATATATAATCCTGCCAGCACCAATATTCATATGTCCAACTTCTGAATTACCCATCTGACCATCTGGAAGACCTACATAAAGTCCAGATGCGTTACCCTTAACAAATGGATATTCTTTCATTAACTTATCCATAACAGGAGTATTAGCCATAGCTATTGCATTACCCTCTGTTCTATCACTTAAACCATAACCATCAAGTACCATCAATACAACTGGTTTCTTACTCATATTATTTTCCTCTTTTCTAAGATAGCAATATCTTTAATATTCTCTCTAATTATTCCTGTTGTATGATAGCATACTTATTACTAATTTGCAATTTAGAATAATTATAATTATATTAAAAAGCAATAAGCCATACCTGGAATTACTTCCATATATGGCTTACTATGTATCTTATTATATATTGTAATTAACAATTTCACAAAAATCCGGCTTAAGACTTGCACCGCCTACAAGACCGCCATCTATATCAGGCTGCCTGAATAATTCTGCAGCATTACCAGCATTAACAGAACCTCCATAAAGAATTCTTATTGAAGAAGCTGCTTCTTCTCCATATAACTTCCTTATATCTAATCTTATAGCCTCACATACTTCCTGAGCCTGAGCTGATGTAGCAACCCTGCCTGTTCCAATAGCCCATATAGGTTCATATGCAATAACACACTTCATAGCATCTTTAGCTGACACCTGTAAAAATGCTGCGTCAATCTGCTTATTAATGAAATCCAATGTTATGCCTTCTTCTCTCTGCTGGATAGTCTCACCACAGCATATAATAGGTGTCAATCCATATTCAATTGCTTTTCTTACTTTGCGGTTGATGCACTCATCATCTTCACCAAAATATTGTCTTCTTTCTGAATGTCCAACTATAACATAATCAACACCAGCCTCTTTTAACATTCCTGGTGAAATCTCACCCGTATATGCACCTTTTTCTTCATAGTGCATATTCTCGGCACCAACCTTAATATCTGTTCCTTTGACCGCTTCCACAACCGGTATAATGTCTATTGACGGAACGCAAAATACTACATCAACATCACGATTAGAGAACTTATCACGAAGCTCACATACAAGTGATACCGCTTCCTTTGGTGTCATATTCATTTTCCAGTTTCCCGCAACTATCTTCTTCCTCATACTACATTCACGCCTCCATACAATATAACTGATCAGCTTATTTATCATTATTACCAGCTCAGTTATTTTAATAAGAAAATTATATCATACAAATTTACAAAAAGCCACTAATAATGCAAATATTTAAAATAAATACAATGTATGTACCTAAGTATTTTATGTATACAACATATTGTATTAAGACAAGCTTAGTTTTATGATTATTTTCAAACAAAAGGAGCTGTATATATCAATATACAGCTCCTTTTGTGCATTGCCTGACTGAATTAACTGTTAATTAACCAATCAAAGCTATATGTTTATGTCAGTAAACACTCTATTTATCATTAGCTGCTACTACACCTGGAAGTTCCTTACCTTCAAGGAATTCAAGTGAAGCACCGCCACCTGTTGAAATATGTGTCATCTTATCACCGAAACCAAGGTTATTAACTGCGGCTGCTGAATCACCACCACCGATAATTGTAGTAGCATCTGTAAGTTTAGCTAATTCTTCTGCAACAGCAATAGTTCCCTTTGCAAAGTTAGGGAATTCAAATACACCCATAGGTCCATTCCATACTACTGTCTTGGCATCCTTAAGAGCATCCTTGTAAAGCTCACAAGTCTTAGGTCCGATATCCATACCCATATCATCATCTTCCTGGCATCCAGCTTCAACTACATGGAAAGGAGTATCGTTCTTGAATTCCTTTGTTACTACTGTATCAACAGGAATAAGCATCTTAACACCCTTAGCTTCAGCCTTTGCCATCATTTCCTTAGCATAGTCAAGATAATCTTCTTCAACTAATGACTGTCCAACGTTGCCGCCGTGAGCCTTCTGGAATGTGTATGACATACCGCCACCGATAATAAGTGTATCAACCTTATCAAGAAGGTTGTTAATAACAGAAATCTTTGAAGATACCTTTGAACCACCAAGAATAGCCACGAAAGGCCTTACTGGATTATTAACAGCATTTCCAAGGAAATCTATTTCTTTCTGCATAAGGTAACCAACTACTGCTGTATCAACATACTTTGTTACACCTACGTTAGAGCAGTGTGCTCTATGCGCTGTACCGAAAGCATCATTAACAAATACGTCAGCGATTGAAGCTAAATCCTTAGAGAATTCATCACCATTCTTTGTCTCTTCTGCTCTGAAGCGTGTATTCTCAAGAAGAATAACATCTCCATTATTCATAGCTTCAACAGCAGCTCTTGCATTGTCACCAACCACTGTATCATCAGCAGCGAACTTAACTTCCTGTCCAAGAAGCTCTGAAAGTCTTTTAGCAACTGGTGCTAATGAAAACGCCTTATCAGCTCCCTTTGGCTTACCAAGATGTGAGCAAAGAATAACCTTTCCTCCATCAGCTATTAACTTCTTTATTGTTGGAAGTGCAGCAACAAGACGTGTTTCATCTGTAATCTTATCACCATCTAATGGTACATTAAAATCACATCTGCATAAAACTCTTTTGCCATTAACGTTGATATCATCAACTGACTTCTTATTAAGCATATCTATATCCTCCAAATTATCATTACTAGCTTATTGACAGTGACCTGTAAACAACCCAGGTATGCCTGTTCTGTCCCGCCATACAGCAGGACAGTCTTAACATACTTATCAAAATACCGGAGAATGAATTCTCATCTCCGGTATTATTACAAGTTAAATAAATTAACCCTTAATGGTCAATGTATATTATAATTACTTGCTTAATTCAGCGAAGTACTTAATTGTTCTAACCATCTGGCTTGTGTATGAGTTCTCGTTATCATACCAAGAAACTACCTGAACCTGGCATCCACCGTTTGGAAGTTCGTTAACCATTGTCTGTGTAGCATCGAATAATGAACCAAATCTCATTCCAACGATATCGCTAGATACGATAAGTTCTTCATTGTAACCAAAGCTTTCTGTAGCAGCAGCCTTCATAGCAGCATTAACTTCATCAACAGTAACCTTCTTAGCTACAACAGCGTTAAGGATTGTTGTAGAACCTGTAGGTGTAGGAACTCTCTGAGCAGCTCCAATAAGCTTTCCGTTAAGTTCTGGGATAACAAGACCGATAGCCTTAGCAGCACCTGTTGAGTTAGGAACGATGTTGCAAGCACCAGCTCTTGATCTTCTTAAATCACCCTTTCTCTGTGGTCCATCAAGTATCATCTGGTCACCTGTGTAAGCGTGAATTGTGCACATAATACCTGATTCAATTGTTGCACAGTCATTAAGAGCCTTAGCCATAGGAGCTAAGCAGTTAGTTGTACAAGAAGCAGCTGAGATAATCTGATCATCTGCTGTAAGTGTTTCGTGGTTAACATTGTAAACGATTGTCTTTAAATCGTTACCAGCTGGAGCTGAGATAACAACCTTCTTAGCACCTGCATTGATATGAGCCTGAGCCTTAGCCTTTGATGTATAGAAACCTGAGCACTCAAGAACTACGTCAACATCAAGATCTCCCCATGGGCAGTTGTTAGCATCTGGCTCTTTGTAGATCTTAATTGTCTTACCCTTTACTGTAATTGTACCAGCTTCATCATCAGCTGTTACCTGATCTTCCTCACCGAAATCAACATATCTTCCCTGTGATGAATCATACTTTAAAAGATGAGCTAACATCTTAGGGCTTGTTAAATCGTTGATAGCAACTACTTCGTATCCTTCTGCACCGAACATCTGTCTGAATGCAAGTCTACCGATACGTCCAAAACCATTAATCGCAACTTTTACTGACATAAAAATAAATCCTCCTAATATAAAGATTGTTAATAAAAAATCAACTACATTGTATTCTACATAAAACAATTTAAAATATCAAGTGTTAATTCCTATTTTTTACAAATTATTGTATATTTCGCTATTCAAATTAAACTTTTTACCATATTCCATTAATCTTATTATATCTGTTCTGTTCTGAAACTCACTAATCAGCCTATTTTTTCTCTTTTATCTCTGCTAACACACAGTCTGCAAGATTATTAGCGTGATCTGACATTCTTTCAAGATTAGATAAAATATCAAGAAATACAACACCATTAGATGTTTTACATAACCCAGAAGATAATCTCTCGATATGTTTATTTCTTAATTCTTCTTCTAAATCATCAACCTCATCTTCTATACGGCATACATTATCTGCTGCAACCCTGCTGAACTTTTCCCTGGCTTTAATTGCCTCTGAGAAACAGACAATAACCTTTTCAGATAACTTCTTGAGTTCTTCCATTCCATGCTGGGAGAATATTATTTCATTATCTATCTTGTATTTGGCAAGATCAGACATATTCTCTGCATGATCTGACACTCTCTCAATATCAATAATCGCATGGAATAAATCATTAATAAGTAAATGCTGTTCTTCCGTTATGGAAAGATTATTAACCTTTATGAGATATTCTGTAAGATACTTTTCATAGAGGTCAACCTTGTGTTCCGTCTCTATGACTTTGTCTATCATATCCTGATCATTGTTCATAACAGCATTTACCGAATATTTTATGTTATCAAGTGACAGGTTACCCATTATGATAACTTCGCTGAGTGCCCTGTCAACCGCTACTGATGGCTGTTCTAATATTCTGCTGTCAAAATGTCTTGATAATTCTGCCGCATAACTGTCGCTTGCCTCTAATGAAGCATTTTCTTCATCTTCAGTCTTCTCTCTTATAATTATGCCCGAAAGTTTAACAAGCAGACTTCCAAATGGCATCATTATAGTTGTACATATTATATTAAAGAACGTATGGAATATAGATATTTCCACACTTGTTATATTATGCACAGCTAACGCAGGTTTAAACATAAATAATATAAAAGCACCTGTTCCAAATATAACTGCTCCCGCAACATTAAATAAAAGATGCATACAAGCTGCTCTCTTTGCATTCCTTGTTGTACCAGCACTTGATATAATTGCAGTTACACACGAACCTATATTCTGCCCCAACGTAATAAATACTGCCGCATTGGTAGTAACCACTCCATTAATTGCGAGTGTCTGTAATATACCTACTGATGCTGAAGAGCTTTGTAGAATTGCTGTTACTACAATACCAATTGCAATACCCAATAACGGATTACTTCCTACCACTTCAAACGCTTTTGAAAAAATAGGTGCATCTGTATATGGAGATATCGACTCTGACATAAAATCAAGTCCTAAGAATAAAAGTCCGATACCTACAACTATCTCTCCTGCCATTTTCTTTTTAGGCTTCTTACTAAACAATACAAGAATTGCACCGATTCCTACAAGCAGAGGTGCATAAAATGATGGCTTTAACACTTTGACAGCATCTCCGAGCTGTCCTAAAGATACAATCCATGCTGTTATGGTTGTACCAATGTTAGCACCCATTATAACTCCTACAGCCTGTACAAGTGTCATAAGACCAGCATTAACAAATCCAACAACCATAACTGTTGTCGCGCCACTACTCTGAATTATGGCTGTTATAAATGCTCCAACAAGAACAGCTAATAATCTGTTCCTTGTAAGATAGCCTATGAGCTGTTTCATCTTGCTTCCCGCTGACTTTTGCATACCATCTGCCATTATGTTCATTCCATATAAGAACATACCGATGCCGCCTGCAAACATAAACAAATTGCCAACTAACTCAATATTCACTTTTTTCTCCTGTCCTGCACATACTAATTATCCGTTAATAAAGATTTATCTTATACTTAATAAAAGTAAAGAAATTGTGCATTTTGTGTAAAGAATGTAAAAATACGTTTACATAATAACAATCAATTCAAATATTTTCAAGGGCTTTAGTACCATTTTCAAACTAATAATGCTATAATCAACAATATAATAATTATAAATATGATGTGAGTATCAGAATAATCTTTACTACTCACTTATACATCGTGACTGTTTAGCAGCCCACATAATAACAATCTAATTTTACTTATGAAATGGAGAAGACATATATGAGAACTTATCCTGAACTTTCAGACTGGCATCTTCACTCGCATTTTTCGTCTGATTCAACCGAAACTCCTGAGAATATAATCAAAAATGCCATCAATATGCAGTTAAAAAGCATATGTTTTACAGAACACAACGACTACGATTACCCTTTAGAGGACGGAAATGTTGTATTTGCCCTTGATTATGACAAATATACAGACGAACTGCTTGAATTAAAAGATCGTTATAAAAATGATATTTTTATTGGAATTGGTGTCGAACAGGGACTTCTTTCTTCTGCTAAAGATAAAATCAACAACTACGACCCTACTGGCAGACTTGATTTTATAATTGGTTCATCACATCTTGTATATGGCAACGACCCTTATTATCCTGAATTCTGGGATAATGTGTCCGTAAAAGATGCAATAAGCAGATATTATGAAGCAATAACCGACTGCATTAAAACTTGCGATAACTTTGATGTATACGGACATCTTGATTATATTGTAAGATATGCTCCTGATCAGGATAATGATTATAACTGGAAAGATTATTATGATTATTTCGATACAATCCTAAGACTTCTTATTGACAAGGGCAAAGGCATTGAAATCAATACCGCAGGACTTAAATACGGACTTAAAAATCCTAATCCCTGCCTTGATATAGTAAAAATGTACCGCTCACTTGGCGGCGAGATTATAACAACAGGTTCTGATGCCCATAAAGCCTGCCATATTGCATATTCCTATGAAATAATCACTGATATGCTTAAAAATACAGGATTTAACTATTATACCATATTCAAGGAAAGAAAGCCTGAATTCGTATCTATATAAGCACATAAGGGTTATCATCACCAGCTTTTCTGTAGACTGATTGCTCCATATATGTTTATTAATATCTGAAAAGACCAAATATCTGCCACTGCATCTGCAGCATTAATTTACAGCATATATCAGCCCCTCAGTATGGATTTTGCTTTCATACCTGTGGGCTGATATTATATTAATCTTTTGATATATTTTTCGCTTTTTGTAAAGTGCATTATTTTTTATATTTTCAAGATTTATTTTAATCATTTTTAATTTTCCGTAATGCTGCAACATTTTTCTTAATACAATCAATGCAGTAATCAGCCTGATTTTGATTTAATGTATGATTAAATGTGAGTCTTATTGAAGCAAGGCTTTCTTCATCAGTCTTTCCTATAGCCTTTAATACGTGCGAAGGTCCGCCGTGATTGCCGTGACACGCCGAACCAGAGGATACGCATATGCCCTGTTTATCCAAAAGAAGCACAAGTTCACCTGCACTTATACCTTTAAAACAGATATTAATATTTCCTGATACCCTGCCTGTCATATTGCCATTAATGCTTGTATACGGGATTTCATTAACTATCCGCTCTGCCATATATCTTTGTATATTCCACTCTTTTTCCATTCTGTAATGCAGTGTATTAACAGCAATATCCGCAGCTGTTGCAAGTCCGATTATTCCAGCAACATTTTCTGTACCGGAACGCATATTTTTCTCCTGTCCGCCTCCATATATTAACGGCTCAAGCTCCCTGTCTGTATACAAAAATCCAACACCTTTAGGTCCGCATATTTTATGTGCACTCACGCTGAGCATAGATACTCCAAGCTTATGAACATCAATATCAATATGTCCAAATGCCGCAACTGCATCTGTATGAACAGGAATACCGTATTCTGATGCCACCGCACTAACCTGCATTAATGGCTGTATTGTTCCTATCTCATTATTAACAAGCATAACCGATATAAGCAAAGTATCATCTTTTATCTTTCTTCTTAAATCCTCAATATCAATTATGCCATCCGATGTGCATCTTAAATATTCTATATTATACCCACGTTTCTCTAAATCCCTGCATTTATTTAATATCGCAGGGTGTTCAATTTCACTTACTATAATAGTTCCACTGTGCTTTCCTGCAACCGCTGCCTCTAATGCCCAGTTATCGCTCTCAGTTCCGCCAGATGTAAAATATATATTATCAGCCTCTGTGCCTATCAGTCCGGCTATATTTGCCCTCGCTTCTTCAACTGCCCTTTTATTATTTCTTCCACATTCATATATTGACGATGGATTCCCATAATCATTTATCATATACTGCCACATAGCCTTACACACCGGCAAACTCATAGGCGTTGTCGCCGCATTATCAAGATATAACATATGCCTCCTCCCAGCTTTTCCCTCTTTCCATACAGTCAATATTTAAGTTCACAATCCACTGTATTACTTATTAATATTATATTCAAAAGCTGCATACTATGTTAATAAAGACAACGGAGCCTTTTCTTAATTATGAGCAGCAAATCAGGCAGACAACTACTATATACTCCTGTAATCAAAGGAACTATCATCCTTACAATCGCTGGACTTCTATGCCGCATACTTGGATTTTATTACCGCATTTTTCTTAATTCACACATTGGCTCATACGGAATGGGAATGCTGCAATTAGTCCTTCCCTTATGTGGAATTGCATTTTCTATATGTATGTGTGGATTTAATTCTGCAATTTCCAAATACACAGCACAGACACACGGAAATATCAATGTACTCCTTGGTGGTCTTTTAATGAGTTTTCCGTTATCCTGTATATTTTCTGCGGTATGTGCCGCATTTTCATATGAAATAGCCGATAAACTTATGTTTAACGCCGATTGTGCTCCACTTATCCAGATAATCGCAATTGGTATTCCCTTATCCGCAATACACAGCTGTATATGTGGTTATTATTACGGCTGTAAAAAGACATTTATTCCCGCAATATCACAGATAATTGAGCAATTAATACGAATATTCAGTGTGATAATCTATTATCACCTGATTTCTGGAAATCTGGAAACTTTAACTGTAACTGATGCTTTATATGGTAATATCGCAGGTGAAGTCTGTGCGGATATATTCTGCATTGGATGTGTCTATGTAAACAACAAACAGAATAATAAGAATAATAAGAATAATAAAATTATTAGAAATAGCAATAGCTGTTCAGCACGCAAAACCTCTTACATCAGAGTTATTGCACTATATGCTCTCCCGCTCAACTTAAACAGCCTCCTTTTGCACCTGTTTGAAAGTGCTGAGGCAATATTAATCCCAGCCCAGCTTATTATATATGGTTTGTCAAAAGAAAGTGCTGTCAGCACTTATGGAATTATATCCGGAATGACACTTCCACTGCTCCTCTTTCCGTCTGCCATAACCAACTCAATGTCTGTTATGCTTCTTCCTAAAGTGTCAGAAGACAACTCTGTACAACGTAGTTCCAGCGTAATCACAACTCTGCACCAGTCCGTGAATATATGTATGCACCTTGGTATAATGAGCTGTGTGCTATTTATATTATACATTGGCAGACTTGGAGCAATACTGTTTCACGAACCCAGTGTATACAATTATATCATTATGCTTGCCTGTATATGTCCATTTCTATATGTCAAAACAAGCCTTGCAAGCATATTAAACGGTCTTAATATGACTGCAAAAACCTGTGCATACAGCATAACCGGTCTTGCTATAAGAATAGCCTCATTAATACTGCTCGTTCCAGAAATTGGCATATCCGGATATATCTATGGACTTATAATCAGCAATATATTAGTGTGTGCCCTGCATTATATCAAGCTCTACAAAATGTATCATTTCAAACCGGATATCATAAATAATATAATTACTCCATTAAGCTTAAGTATTATCGCAGTTACATCATCTAATATAGCACTTAAATTAATAACAAGCCTGTTATCTTGTGTAACTTCACTCACCCTTAACAGTACATTTTCCCTGTGTGCAAATATATTATTATCCTGCTTAATCTATATAATAATCTACTCTAAGGTTGACTTTACCTGATTAATTGATGGTGCATTTTCCCAGCGGTCAATATTAGTATCATACATATCTTGTATCCA